>Ga0214921_10002366_pt1 | contig 30842 bp, 31 predicted proteins | sample LL1505_MetaG_FD_177992 | JGI IMG/M metagenome (GOLD analysis project Ga0214921, IMG submission 177992) | Freshwater microbial communities from Lake Lanier, Atlanta, Georgia, United States - LL-1505 | ecosystem: Environmental > Aquatic > Freshwater > Lake | place: USA: Georgia | collected...
AATTTTCAAAAAAGAAAAGAAATTGAAAATATTATAAAAGATGTAATAGAAATAAAAATTAATTTATTTAATAATAAATTAAAACAAGAATTATTTTATAAAATTAATTTGCTATCATATAATTATAATAAATTAATTCAAGATACTTGGTGTAATAGACATAATATAAAAAAATCTAATGATATTGTAAATTATTCATCATCTGAAGATGATAATAAAAAATATATAAATAAAAAAATAAGTTTAGATATTAGTGATAGCGATAGTGATAGTGATTAAAGTTATAAAGTTAATTTATATAATTTATCATTATTTATTATATTGATTAATTCATTTATTCCATTTATTATATTATCATATGTATCATAAGAACCAATTGATATTCTTAAATAAGATATATTATTTTTATAGAAAACCATTGGATCTATTTTAGTATGAATAGAACCAAAAGATACTTCTAATTTAAATATTTTAAGATTATTAAAAATAATTTTAAGATTAGATAATTTTTTTTTAAATCCAATTAGAAATGTAGATGGATATAATCCATTAAAATATTTATTAGCTAAATCAAAAGATTCATGATTTTTTATAAAAGGATGACATACAATTATATTTAGAGATAATAAGTAATTAATTATTTTTTGTGTTAAATTAGATAAATATAATATAACTTCATTTACATTGTTTAATGTATCATTTAATACATTTAGAGTATATATTGATATATGTAATCCTGTTAAATTTACATATTTTTTTAATGATTCATATAATATTTTATTATTAAAAATACAACATCCACCAATTAATTTATTATTAGAATAATATTTAGATAATGAAGTTGTTAAAACATCTATTTCATAATTTAATGGATTAAATATATTATGTGTAATCCATGTATTATCACATATTATATATGAATTTTTATAAATATTTTTAATAGATTTTATAGTATCAAAATTAAATATTCTACCAAATGGATTAGAACATGTTTCTATAAATATAATATTTATATCATTATTTTCAAAATTAGTTAAATCTAATTTATATAATTTAATATTATATTCTTCAACTAAATAATTAAACATCAATATATTTTCATAATATAAATCATCCTGATAAATAATATTAATAGTTTGTTGTTTATTTAATAATATTATCATATATATAGCTAACATATTAGCTTGTAATCCAGAATTTAATAATATTATATTACTATTATTATAACATTGTGATAATTTTTCAACACATGTAATATATTTTTCATGTAAATTTCTTGTATATAATTTTTTTTTAATGTCTATTGTATAATTTTCCATATATTATTAGTTATAATATATTTAAGTAATAATATATTTATGTATATATATAAAAAAATTGATTTTATTATATATTTATCAATATTTCCTAATTATTTTAATGACAAATCCAGCAATCATTGATGCTATCAAGAAAGAAATTGTCAATAAGAATATTGAATATGATGAAGCTGTTATTATATTGCATCAAGTCGCCCAAAAATTTAATCAAGATAAGGATGAATTTGTTAATAATTATGTTGGATTAATTGATAATAATATGAAATCTAGTTTATGTTTAGATGATAATTATAAACAGGAATTAAAAAATTTATGTAATATAAGGAAATATGATAAATATTATGAAAAATCATATATTTTTCAGTTTGATTTTAGTATAGGTAGAATATTACCTGTATTGGTATATAGAACTTTTAAATATGAACATAAAATTTTGAAATTATTTAGACATTTTGAAAATATTATGTATACATATAAACATAAATTAGCATTAAATCCATCTAGAACAAGTTATATGGAATTAACTAGAAAATATAATATGTCTATTAATTATATTAATCAACATTTTAATAAATTAATTAAATTACCATATTGTGTTGAACCTTTAACTAATACATATAAACCTAAATCATTTAAATCTGGATTATATTATGAACCATTATTAGGTATAGATTATGATGATACTGAATTATCTGAATGGAAAAAAACATTTATTGAATTAGAAAAAGAAAATTCAATATCATGGATTAAAGAACATAATCCTAATTTATATAATAAAATGATAAAATTTCATATTAAGGAAAAAATTGTAGTTCATGGTTCTAAATGTTGTTGGTTAAAAAATGACTTGGCAAATGTTGCTAAAGCTATTAATTCTTTTTTATCTGATACTAAATATAATGGAGGTATTATAACTAATGAAAATATTGATATCTATAAAAAAAATTTTGTTAAATATACTAATTTTGGCAAAAAAAAATGTAATAATTTTGATGAAAATATTATAGTTGGAGATGTATCTATTAGATGTATATGTATTAAATCCAATTATGAGCAATGTAATACATTATTTAATATATCTCATACTGAAACATTTGAAGTATTCAAACTCAAATTTAAAGATTATAAATATAATAATACATTTGATGAAGGAGGTGGATTTATACAAGACCCAGTAGAATATATGTTTGAAAGATTAGATACTTTATTAGACCCATCTAAAAGACCTAATAATAGACTAAATAGCTCATGTCCTAAATGTAATCATATTAATCAAAATGATGAAGCTATTTTAAATAATAAAGGTTATAATCCTATTTTAAAACATCCAAGTGATATTATTTGTGATAATTGCCATCATGCTTATTGTACTGATTGTTCATTATCTCATCCAGGATTTATATGTAGAGGATTCCCAGAAGAAAATGATACTGCTAAAGATATTGAATCATGTCCTGCTTGTGGACATATAACTGAAAGAACTGGAGGTTGTACTTGTATGACTTGTGTTATACCAACATGTCGTAGAACATGGTGTTGGTTTTGTAGGTGTTTAAGACATCCAGAACAAAATGTTAATAATATTAATCCAGATTTATTACACTATTGTATGGATGAATATAGATATATTTCTAATCATGATTGGGTTAATAATCCAGATTTTAAACCTTATAAAGTGGTTGCACCATTAGGGTCAGATGATATGGATTTTGTTCCTGCATAAAAAAATGATAAACAATTTTTTTAATATTAAAAAAATTGATAAACTATTTTTTTAATATTAAAAAAATTGATAAACTATTTTTTTAATATTAAAAAAATTGATAAACTATTTTTTTAATATTAAAAAAATTGAAATATTATTCTTTTAATATTATTTTAATATATTAAGTTATTCATCATGGAATTATTAAACGGTGATACTATTAGACATGCTTTAAATTTAGTTTTAAAACATACTATAGTAGTTCCTGGAGGTGATAACAGTAAAATAATTATGAATAAGATTAAAGAATTAGCCCAAGAACTAAATATTTTAGATCAAGTTTGCGGTGTTGTAGATATTGAACTTATCAAGTCAGTATCTATATCACCATCTAATTTACATTTTTTGATAAATAAATATACAGTTTGTATTAAGAAACCTTCAAATAAGTATACTTATATTTATGATTTTGATTCAAAAACACTTTTGGATCAAGATTCTAATCCATTTGATCCATATTCAATTGAATCACTTAGAAATAGAAATAATTTAACAAGAATAGACAAGTTATCAATTCACATATATAATGTATGTGTTTATTATCAAAATCAGTTTAGGAAACAACCTACACGAGAATTTTATGATAAATTAACTGGCAAGTTTAACATTTCCGCAAATTTTATTAATCAGTATTTTAATATGCCTTGTCCATTAGTAGATATTATTCCTACAAATAGACAAAAACCAAAATCTGAAAATTGGAAAGTAGGAATTTCAGTTGACGGTCTTTATAATATAGAAACAGATGAAGAATTAACAGGTTGGAAAGCAGAACTTGTAAAATTAACTACTACTAATACTATTGAGTGGGTTAAAATAAATCAAACTCCAGTCTATAATGAAATGCTTGTATTTCATAGAACATCAAGGTCATTAGCACATGACTCACATTATTGGGTTCATAGTAATTTATGGGACATGTCTAAATACATTGTAGGATTTTTCAAAAGTAAAGAATTTGAAGGTATTGTTTCTAGAGAAAATATTACAGCTTACCAAACTACATTTGGCTCTTATACACAGTTTGGCAAGAAACAAAATCCAAATTTTAGTAATACTATCAACATTGGTGATGTTTGTGTAAGATGTCCTTGTTTACAAGATGGTATTTATATGTGCAATCACTTATTTAACTTGTCAGACCCAGAAACATTTAGCTTATTTAGTAAAGTATTTTTAAATTATACTTTTAAAGAGGACTTGAATGATTTAGGAGAACAAATCCCTAATCCTATTGATACCATGTTTGCTTATATTAATGCAAAACTTCACCCAGAAAAGAGTTTAAACATGAGAATAAATTCAAAATGTCCATCATGTAGGACATATAATACAAGTAGTGAAGCTATGATAAATATAAATGGTGATAATCCAATATTAAAACATCCTAGTGAGATTACTTGTGTTGAATGTTTCTTAGAATATTGCTCGGATTGTTTACAAACTCATCCAGGTAGAATATGTAGAGGATTTGTAGAAGATTCAGACTGTGATCCTGAAGTGCAATTATGTCCAGCGTGTGGACATACTACAAATCGTATAGATGGATGTACTTGTATTACATGTCAAATTCCAAACTGTGGAAAAACATGGTGTTGGATTTGTAGATGTCTAAGACATCCAGAACAACATGTAGATAATATTGACCCAGAACTTAATCATTATTGCATGACTTTAAATAGATATATGTCTAATCCTCAGTGGGAAGATAATACACAGTTTGTTCCTTATGAAGAAAATGCACCAATTGGAAGGGACCCAAGATTAAATTTTGTTCCGGCATAGATTTTATTTAATAAATTTATTATCTAATATTAATTAATGCCAATTAGATTAATTTATACTAATATTACTTCACAAGTTAATATATCAAGAACATCTACTATTATAGATAATATTGAATATAAATATATACCTCATAATTTAAAATTAGATGATATATCAATTTATAAGGAAATATTAAGAATTAACATAATTAAAAAATTAATTAATATATTTATTGAACATATTAAAAAGTTTAGAGGAAAAATGAAAAATATAAATAATATTTTTAAACATAATAAATTAGTTGAAAATTGTCATAAATGGTGTTGGGTTCAATATAATAATCCAACATTACAAGATAGCACTATTCCTTATGTTAAAGATGAAAATTATGATTTTGAAGATTTTATATCAAGTTTTAATGATGTAGTTATTGAAACTATTACAATAAATGATATTTCAGATTTAATTTTAGATGTGAAAAATTTTCTTAAAAAAAGTTTTATTGATTATACTAAAACTCCAAAAAATATTAATATTGAATTAAATAAAATTATAAAAGATGATGATGTTATATTACAATGTCATCATGATAATAAAATATATAAAATTAATATACATATTAATGTTTATGATAGATTAATTAAAAAATTAAAATCAAATGAGAATATTATTGATGATAAATATATATTTTGTTTAATGTTTAGATATACATATTTAGATGCAGGAAATCAACAATTAGCTATACATAAAAAAATTAAAGAACTATTCAAAAATTATAATGTTAATTTTGAATTATTTGGTTCTGCAATTAATGTTTTAAGTGATCATTATTGTTCTTTATATTATGATATAGAAAAATATTTTGGTTCTATGGGTAATTTTTTTGATATTGAAATAATATCTGGAATTTATTGGTGTAATCCTCCTTATGTTAATTCAATAATGACTAATGCAGCATTAAAGATTATAGATACAATTAATGATAAAAAAAATATAGCATTTATAATTACAATACCGGTATGGGATAAATATACACAAAATCTCAAAATTGATAAAATTACAAGAAATTTAAATAAAAATACATCTCCTGATACTCATAAAGATTATCCAATATATCAATTATTAAAACCTTATATTAAAGATGAATTATTTATCCCTAAAAATAGAATTTCATATTTTAATTATAGACAATATAAACAAATATTTGCTGTTGATACTTATATAATTATTGTATATAATAATATATCTAATACAATGTTTCATACAATATTTAATAATATTATTGAATTGGATAAATCTAATTATTTTCAATTGCATAATTGAAAATAATTTTATAATAATATTAAAAATTATTATAAAATTAACTTAAAAATAATTTCATAATAATTTTTAATGAAATGTTTATTAGTATTTATAGGACAATCATTTAGAGATGGTAGTCAATATTCAATTAATCATGATACAATGAATTCTATATTAGGTCAACAAAAAGCATCTGAATCCCATATAAATTTTATTAAGAATTTAATTAGTAAAAATTATAATGTTGATATAATTATAAATACTTATAAATCAAAATATTTAAATTTATTATTAGATTGGTATAATATACCAAATACTATTTTACATAAAATTAATTATTATGATAAATTATTAGGATTAAATATTTTATTACAAGCATCTATTACTAATATTAATATTGATGATTATGATTTTATTTATTTTATTAGAATTGATTTATGTTTATCACAATTATTTATAGATTCATTTTTACCTAAACCTGATAAAATTATATTTCCATTTAGATTATGGAATAAACATAAAAGTGATATAACACCATTATGTGATGTTATGGTTTATGTTCCTAAAAAATTTTTTAGTATAATAGATAAAATTGTATTATATCATACAATGTTAAATCATTATTTAACATTTTTAAGTAACAATGATATTGAATTAATTATCAATACTATACATGATTCAGATTCAGAGAAAGATTATAATCCATTATATTATATGGTTTCTAGAAAAAGAAATCTTACATGGTATTCAATTAATAATATTATTGATAAAACTAATTATAATATAATTAGTGTTTTAAATTTAGAAGAAGATGATAATGAATATAATAAAATATTATCTTATTATATGAATGAATTAAAAATTTTATCTAATTAAGATTATGGAAAAAATATTACAAATTATATCAATAATAAATTCTTGTTTGACATGTTTTAATATATATAAATTCTTTAAAAAAAATCATAATTTAGACCATTACACATCTCTAATAGATGTATAAACTAATTATATATAAAAAGTTATTTATATAGACTATTATTTATTACTTGTATAAATATATATATAAAGTTATTTATATAGTATAATGGATAATATATTATACTATATAAAAAGTTATTTATATAGTATAATATATGGTTGAATATAGATTACATTTTCCACAAGATTTATCTCGGGATAATTTTCCAGGTAAAGATAATTTAGTAAATTTATTATATAATATTAAATTTAATAATTTATTAACTAATATTAAAAATAAAATATTAGATGCTAACAATTATAATTTAAATTATATTAGATTAACACCTAATGATTTATATAATCATGCTTTAGAATTAATAGAAGACTTATTAAATTTCCTTAAAACTAAAAAATATACTATAATTAGTATTGAAGATGAAAATAGTATAAGTTTAGGATATAAAATACAATGGTAGGAATATATTTTATTTAATAAAAAAATTGAAAAATTAATAATATAATTAATTAGTATTATTAATTTTTAGTTATGTCTACCAGACTAATTGACCACATTATAGATAATTTAAATTATGATTTTGATGATTTTATCAAATATAAAATAAAAGAATATTATGTTCCAAAACATGTAGATATAGATATCTTAATATATGAAGAATATAAAAATTTAATTCCAAAAAAAATTTCTACTTTAACTTTATCAAAAGTATTAAGAGGAATTGTTTCACAAATTTATGATATTAATGGCATGTATAATTTAAAATTACTTACAGGATATTCTATATCAGTTGCTTATCTAAACAGCATAGGAGATTCAAGTATAGTTGCTAAAGACATTTTATCTAAAACTGGTTTTGAACGTTATAAAGAAGTAGAAGCTATTATTGGAGATGATATAGGATATAGTCGTTATATGACCTTAAATAACATAATATATGACCTTGTAGGAGATACTTGGAAAAATATCCCAGATGATAAGTGGATTGATGATTTTTAATTAAAAAAATTGAAAAATTAATAACATGCTTAATTAATAATACTATTAGTATAATTATGTCTTGTAGAATGATTGACCATATTATTAATAATTTAAATTATAAGTTTGATGAACTTATCAAGACTAAAATTAGAGAATATTATGTTCCAAAGTATATAGATATTAATACAGAAATTTATGAAGAATATAGAGAACTAATTCCTAGAAGAATTAGCACTATATCTTTACCAAAAGTTTTAAGAGGTTTAGTTTCACATTATAGAGCATTAGGTAATAATGATGTTAGACAATCTTCTGTATTTGCTGTATCAATGGCATATTTACAATCCATTGGAGAACATCAAGGTTTAGATAGGTTTGATTTTGATTATGCTAAAGAAAGAGGTGGAGTTATTTGTATGAATTTTGGACTTACATTTAATTACACTACAATAAGGAGTGTTATATATGATCTTGTAGGTAATGAATGGGAAAATATTATTGTAGAAGAAAATTAATTTATTTAAAAAAATTGAAAAATTAATAACATGCTTAACTAATAATATTATTGGTTGAGTTATGTCAGATCGACTGATTGATCACATCATAAATAATTTAAATTATAAGTTTGATGACCTTATCAAGACTAAAATTAAAAAATATTATGTTCCAAAGCATGTAGATATTGATACAGATATAAAAATTTATGAAGAATATAGAGAACTAATTCCTAGAAGAATTAGCACTCTATCTTTACCAAAAATTATAAGAAATATTGTTCTATATTTTAGAAATCGTAATTATAAAATGTATGATAATTCATTATATGGTCTATCATTATCATATTTACATTCAATTGAAGATCAAGATTTATGTTATTTTGAGTTTGATTGTCATAAAACAGATTGTGCTATTATTGGATATAGTTCAAATAATACCAAAGTCTGTTTTTTAAATAATATAATATATGAACTTGTTGGAAATGAATGGAAAGAAACATATAGAGGAAAATATCCAGATTCTTCTGAATATCCAGATCCAGAATATGATTATCCAGATGCTATAGATATTATGATGATAAATGAATATTTAAATTAATTTATATAAAAATATTTATTATAAAAAAATTGATTTTTTAAATTTATAATACTAATTAATATAAATTATAATCATGCCTGGATATCAGACTGATAATTTTTATAATTTAGATTCTATTATAAAGCATTTAAAAAATGCTAAAGAATCTTATTTAACAACAATAAATCAAACAGATGATTTCAATGTTTATTATACATATTTAACAACAAGAAATCAAACAGATGATTTCCATGTTTATTATACATTATCAAAAATATCTTTAGACATTGCTATAAAAAAATCTAATTCATCATCTATTAGATACTTGAGACAAGCTAAACAATCATGTAATCTGAAAGAGTTTGATGATGCTATTTACTATTTACAACAACTTTTATTATCAGATGAAGTTCTTGATGAAAATGATGAGTTATATATTATGTAAAATGATATAACATTTTAATTAATGATATATAACATATTATCATATAATTAAACTTTTTTTTATATAATAAAAAAATTGAATAAATATATAATTGATTATAAAATATTATATATATTAAAAATGGTAAGATTAAATTGTAATGATGATATTGTTATTAATTACCTTAATAATTTATGGTATGGAGTATATTATAATAAACTATCATTTATGAAAATAATAGTTTATATAACATCATTTTTTAATAATTTATTCATGTCAAAAACTAAATTTGTATCTAACATAAAAAATAATTTATCAAATTTAAGAAAATTAGGTTTTCATGTATATCATGAAATTAAATTAGAAAGAGAAATGTTAATAACTGAAAGTGTATATTTGAATGAAATAAATTATGTATATAGTTTTATATACGGAAATCAAATCAATAAAAAATATATTATGAAAAAAATATGTTATTGCACAATATTTCCAAAATATAAATCTGGAGATGGAACATCACCTACTCATTTCAGATATTTAGTTAATCATCATAATTCTATTAAAATATTAGATAGAATTTGGTGTAATGAAGTTATGATGAAATGTAAAGATAATTTACCAGATTATGATATTTATAAAGTATCTTTAACTAAATCATTTAATAATAATTTAGTTAATGTTGCTATTAAAAATACTGAATCAATTGATAATGTAATTTTATTAGATATAATTAGAGCATTTGATTCAGTAGAATGGGATGTTTTAGAAGAATTATTAATTGCTAATTTAACAAGGAAAATTAATTCTTATTATGCACATTATTTTGTTAATTACTATATGACAATTATTAAAAATAGAGTTATAAGATATAAAAATTATGTCATTAAAGTTAATAAAAGTATTCCAACAGGATTACCTAGTTCTAATATTATATTTACTCTTTTTATGGAAGAAATTATATATAGATGGATGAACAAATATAAATTTAGACAATATTATGATTTTATATTAAATATATATGTTGATGATATATATATTAAAATTATTAATCATGCTAAAACTAAATTAATAGTTAATAGTTTAATGGCATATTTAAATAAATATAAATTATATATCAATTTTAAAAAATCTAAAGCTGATATTAATTTGAATCTACCATTTTCTCAATTAACTTGTATGGATTCTTATTTAGGTATTCCATTTACAAGAGATAAATATTTGTATAGTTGTTTAATCTTAGAAAATTTATATAACAAACATGGTTTAATATTAACTTGGTTAGAAATCTATAATATTCTTATTAGCTATGAAACTAATGATAAAAAGAAAATATTACAAGGATTTTTAAATTATAAATTAAAACCATTAACTTATGGTTATGATATTATTACATTTATTGGTATAAATTTTATTTAGATATGTTATATTATGATAAATATAATTAAATATAAATTTTTATATATTATATTATAATGATATCTAATATATGTAATAAATTTAGTTATATAAATAATAATACTGATCCAAATGTTAAATTATTTTATAATACTGTATGTAATATTAATCAATCATCAACACCTACACCTACAATAAATTCTATAACAACATCACCATGTAAAGATACTAAATTAAATTGTCAACAATATATGAATATATGTGATGACACTAAATTTACATTACCTGGACATAAAACATTTAGAAATCAATGTTGTGATACTTGTAGTAAATTTATTAAATCAACTTCTATACCAATAGCTTCTAATACAACAGAACCAACATATGCACCTGTTATAACTCAACAACCTTGTATAAACAATATGCAAGACTGTTCGGTTAATATGGACTTTAGTATAGAATCTAATAAAACTAATTGTTGTCAATCTTATAAAAAAGCACAGACTATGGTTGAACAAACTTTACCAGTTAATAAGAATCCTTTAGTAGTAAAAGATTTAAGTATATGTAATAGTTATGATAAATCTTTTTGTAATTATAAAATAATCCAAGAAAGTTGCCCCATATTATGTAGGAAATAAATAAAAAATATTAAGAATTTTTATTTTAATTAATATATTATATTATAATGAATCATATTAATGAATCAAATAAACCGTTATCTAATGCATTAATATTAAGACATCATCAATATGTCCCTATTGGTGGTGTTATAATGTTTGCAGGAAGTATTGCACCAGAAGGATTTTTACTATGTGATGGTTCTGAAGTTCTTATTGATAATTATGATAGATTACACTATATTATAGGAGATGCTTATGGGTCTCCTTGTGTTAATACTAAATTTAGATTACCAGATTTAAGATTTAGATTTCCATTAGGTAAAAATAATGCAAACAATTTAGGAGATGTTGGTGGTGAAGAAAATCATACATTAACTGCTAATGAAATGCCATCACATAATCATGGAGTTAGCGATCCGGGACATACACATAATGTTGGTAATATTCCAGATGGAACACAATATATTGTTGCAGCTTCAGGTGGTGGTACAAGTGCTGCAGATGAAATTAGATATACTGAAACAACCAATACTAATACAACAGGTATTAGTATTAATACTAGTGGTGGTGGACAAGCCCATAATAACATGCCGCCTTATATTGTTATGAATTATATTATTAAGTATTAATTATTAAAAAATTGAAAATAATAATTAATATTTAAATCTAGTACTGTTATCATTTTGACTCAAGTCAAAATAATTGATGTGCTCAATGAAGGATTTATTTTATAAAAAATTGAAAAAATATTTATTAGATATATTAATTTATATATTATTTAATCATGTATTCTGTTTCTTTGTATACGATAAGCGGTGAGTTAGATAGAATATTTAATATAGAATATTTAGAAATATCTTATAGTTATGTTAAATTTATGTTTGCAAATTTATATGATAGAGTATATACTATTTTGGATGGCGCAAAACCTATATATAAAAAATTATATGATTTAGATTATGATTATATTACAATTGAGTGTGATTTAACAATTGTATTTTTAAATTATGATATCAATATTATTAATAGAATTAAATATCATAATTATTTTGATGATAACTATAAAGATGATGAAGAAATTATTATTATGGCTATTCAAAGTAATGGATCTAATTTACAACATGCAAGTTTAAGACTTAAAGATGATGAAAAAATTGTTAATATGGCTATTAATAAAAATTGTATGGCTTTACAATATGCAAGTAAAAGATTAAGAAATAATAAAACAACTGTATTTAGTGCATTATCACAACATGGATGGGTTTTTAAATTTGCTAGTAAAACACTAAAAAGTGATAAAACTATTGTATTAAGTGCTATTATTAAATATGGTAGAAATCTAGAACATGTTAGTACTGATTTACAAGATGATAATGAAGTTGTTATGAATGCTGTTAAAAATGATGGTAGTGCTTTAGAATTTTCTAGTGATAGATTAAGAAATAATCCAGATATTGTTAAAGCTGCTATAAAAGATGATGGTAAAAGTTTAGAATTTGCTAGTTATGAATTAAGAAATAATCCAAAAATGGTAGAATTAGCTATTAAACAATCTGGTGATGCATTAGAATTTGCTAGTAATGAATTAAAAAATGATCCAAAAATTGTAGAAATAGCTATTAAACAATATGGAAATGCTTTACAATTTGCAAGTTATGATTTAATTAATAATGAGTCACTAATAGAAATAGCTGTATCACATAGTGAGTGGGATTTAGGTTTTGTTAGTGATGAAATGCAAGACAATAATAAAATTGTAGAACTATCAGTTACAAAAGATGGGAAATCTTTAAAATATGCAAGTAATAGATTACGTAATGATTATTATATTGTTATGAAAGCTGTATCGCAAAATGGAAATGCATTAAGGTTTGCAAGTAATGAATTAAAAGATAATAATTCTATAGTAGAAATTGCAATTAATAATTCATATGCTATACAATATGCGAGTTATAGATTACAAAATATTTATTTAACTTAAAAAAATTGAAAAATAAATATTTATATTTATTTATATTTATTATATAAATCATGTATCAAGTTTATATGTATTCACTCAGTGAATTATTTCGTGTATTTAATATAGATAATTTAACATTATCTTATAATAAGGTTAAATTATTATTTGGAAGTTTATCAGATAATTTTTATACAATATTAGATGATTGTAAAGTTATATATAAAAAATTATATGATTTAGAGTATGACTCAATTACAATTTCTTGTAAATTAACAATTGTATTTTCAAGTTATAATATAGATATTATTAAAAATATTAAATGTGAAACTTGTAATTATTTAGCTGATGTTAGTGATGAAATAAGAGATGAAAAAGATATTGCAATCTATGCTGTTAAATATAAAGGAACTAATTTAAAATATTTTACTCCTAGAATTCAAGATGACCAAACAGTTGTGGAATATGCAGTTAGAGAAAATGGAAATGCTCTAAAGTTTGCAAGTGATAGATTATTACAAGATGAAAATATTATTAAACTTGCCGTTTCTGATAAAAAATGGATTTTAGAATTTGCGGAAGATAAAATTAAAAATAATAGAATTATTATATTAGCTTCTGTATCAAAAAAAGGAAAATTTTTATATTACACAAATGATGAATTAAAAAATGATTATGAAGTTGTTATGGCTGCAGTTTCAAATAATGGAGATAGTTTAAGATATGCTAGTTTAAATCTTAGAGATAATCAAGATATTGTTATGAAGGTTGTTGCAAATAGTGGATGGGCTTTAGAACATGCTAGTGATAGATTAAAAGATAATAAAGAAATTGTAATGATTGCCATTAAAAATATTGGTAATGCTTTAAGTTATGCTAGTAATAGATTATTACAAGATGAAGAACTTATTATGATTGCTATTGCATGTAAAGATTGGATTTATGCATCAACAATTCCTCAATTAAGGTTTAATAGATTTATTACATTAGATAGTGTATCAAAACGTGGTGAAACTTTACAATATACTAGTTATAAATGTAAAAATGATTTTGAAGTTGTTAAAACAGCAGTATCTCAAACATGGCGTGCATTAGAATTTGCAAGTTATGAACTTCAAAATAATCCAATTATTGTTGAAATAGCAATATCACAAAATGGTAGTGCTTTAAAATATGCAAGTGATAAATTAAAAAATAATAAAACTATAGTAGAAATTGCAATTAAAAATAATAAACAGGCTTTACAATATGCTAGTTCTAGATTACAAAAAGTTTATTTAACTTAAAAAATAATTGATAATATAATATAAAACTTTAGAATGTGCAAATAAATAATATTTGATAATATAATATTAAATTAATTAAATCATGTCTTAAACTATTGAAAAAAATTGAAAACAATAATTTATACATATTATAACTATATTCATATATATCAAGAAACATTGATATACATGGATATTGAAAGTAAACAACGTAAAAACGGGTCTTGTAATACAGAACAAAGACCTTTACATAAATGTTTAGGGTGTGTTTTAATTAATTGTTATCCTGGTAATAGCGATACTTATTATTATAATTTTGAAGTAGTTGCATATTCTGTAAAAGAATGTGCTAACATTACAAGGTCTGGTGTTTGTAAAAAATGTCGTAGAATTACTATGAATTTTTGTGGGGAAAAATCTCCAAAAGTTAATTATGAATCATTAATTGATATCATAACTAAATCACATTATTCTTTAGATGAAGAAGTTAGATTTGTAGATTCCTCAGAAAAAGTTTATGAAATATTTAATGCAGTGGATTGGTCAATAAGAAAATTATCACATCAATCACGTATTAAATATTGTGAAAAAAATAATTTAATATTTCGAAATACAAAATTATAATTTATTTAAAAAAAGTATCTTTAAAGTTTATTTATAATATAAAAAAATTGAAAAAATAATTCTATATCAATTTCATATAATTTAACATGGTACCGTAGCCATTTTGGCTCAAGGCGATTGACAAGGGTTGTTTGTAGTGCTACACTGCTGTCCAACCAGGATGCCAATCATAAATCGTCCAATCTCTCAGACAGGGCAGCTCCTGTTTCTCCAGACCTACCAGTTGATACATGGGCTTCCTATTGTATTGTCTGCCATGCTCGCATTTGGTATTGATACAGGAGGATGCAAGCATCTTTGCATTTTGGTGCCTTGTGCACTTGCCAATGGAAACAAATTGTTCACAGACCCAATCTTATCAGAACTAATCAACCTCTTGCAGAAACATCAAAATTATATAGATGGCGGCATCATCTTGTCAGTATCAGGTGGGATCCATGACTTGGGCATGCTTCATTTGATTAGATGGTTTGCAGACACTGGCTTGAAGTTGTCTAGTCTTTGGGCTATACAACACAAGATGACATCAATGGAATCAATCAAGGCATTGTTGGAGTGCAAATGTTGGATGCAGCATGGTTATCTTCATTTGTCAGATGGCACTATGTCTCCTGACAGCGTGTTGGAGTTTTTCTTGTGGTGTTTGAAAAACTACAAGGATAGGCTTTATTATGTTCGTCTTACAGGTAATCCTGGAATGGGGAACATCATTCATACGCTTCAGAAGTTGATGTCATCTTATAGTTGCGATTGGATGGTTCATATAGATAATACTAAGGAAGAAACCAATGACCATCAGCAAGCCCACTTGAGCTTTAACAAGAAGGTTGCCAAGTTTCGCAAGGAACATCAGGAACGTCAAGTTGCACAAGAAAACACTGTGTCAAAGGATACACGTGAACTTTACGGTGCTGACGGATTTCAGTCAAATGGTTCAATCTGTACACTTGGCGATTGTGTTAGGACTTGCAAGAAATACAACAAGAAAAAATCCAAAGCCACTGCGGGCTCTTCTACAGCGGGCTCTTCTACAGCGGGCTCTTCTACGACAGACTCTTCTACGACGGGCTCTTCTACGACGGGCTCTTCTACGACGGGCTTTTCCTAGACAACCCTGGGAAAATACTGGTATAATACCGGTTCAACAATCAATGGCTGGGAGAAACAGGTTTTTTAAATCATGGCTGAGGTGCCATTTAATAGATTCTATATACATGTGTTAGATGATGTTGACATGTTGGAAAATGGAAAAATAAATTTTTATTATTCCTATAAAATTATAATTTATATAAAAATATTTATTTTAATTTACTTTTTTATAAGAGTTTATTCCATGTTCTCTCGTTTTTTTATAATCAATTTGGGGTGGTAGATAATTAATATTAGGATATTTTATATAAGCAGTTTCATATTTGTGAATATAAATATTTAAAACATTATTTAATTATAGAATATATTTTTTTATATACATACAATCTTTATCAAACTTTTTGATTGTAATTGATGTGAAAAATCATGTAATGTTGTGCTGGAATAACACCATATCATGTCCATTGCTATGAATAACCATTATTAATAGAATAATAATCTAATATAAAAAATAATAATAAATTATGAATTGAATACTTAAAATATTTATTTTAATAATTATCCAAAAACATTTTAAAGTTAATAATATAAAAAAATTGAAATTTAAATTTTATATGTATATATTAATAATTAGTTTATTAAAATTGTATAATCATGAATAATAATCAACTACCTTCTATGAAACAATTAATACATCAAGAAAAACAACTTGAACGTTTTATTAGTTTTATTAAGTCAAAAGAGATATTAAAAAAGATTGAAAAACAAAAAACATTAGCTTATTCAACTATAGCAGCAAAACATAGAAAAGATTTTAAAGAAATGCAAAAAAAAAATAGATTAAATATACAAAATATAAATTTACCTCTTGAAAAAAAAATTCCTATACTTTCTAAGCCAACAACACCATTTCATCAAACACTTAAAAAAAATCCATATTTTAACATAGTTAAAGAATTTACTGATGGTAATTCAGAATATATTAAAAAACAAAAAGAATTAGCAATAGAATCAAAAAAATATCAACAATATATTATGGAACCATATAATCAGGAGATGAATGAACGTTTTGACAATAATTATGATAATTATTATCCAAAATATGACTATTATCATAATGGAGAATTAATACTAAGTGGAGATAATTATTTAAGATTACAAGAACAATATGAAGGTGTAATTGAACCAAATGAATTTGATGACTATAAAAAAAAGAAAAAAGTATCATCCAAGACCTATAAGGATCAGCATAAATATAATGAAAAACAAAAATTGTTTTAAGTATTTAGTTTGTTTGAAATCTATAAAAAATTTACTTTATAATTAATAAAATTAAATATTGTTCTAATGACTATATTTAATTTTATATAAATGTATAAAAATAGTTAATTTAATCCTAAAATATTTATAATTATAATATCTAGCTTACCTAATTAATAAGTTATAAGACTAAAATGATTTATTAAGTATTATGAACAAAATAAGTTTATGTTTCTAAATACAGAATATGATTTTTGTAAAAGAAATTCTCCTTGGTGATAAAAAGTTTTATTATTATTCAGTAAATTTAATGTAATTTATAAATAATTAGCTGTTAAAAATATATAAAAAAATTGAAAAATATATTTTATATTAATTTCATATTAAATAAACATTTACCGTAGCCATTTTGGCTCAAGACAATCCGTTTAGTTGCTAGATTCTCTGGTTATTCCTTAAATAAGCCTGGGTTCCGCAGCTATGAACTATGACTCAGATGACTCCGAGACAATTCAGATCTTTGGACTTGGATATTTATATGATGCAAAGGATTTCCGTCCAAGATATACACGCGTTTCTAGAAAGACACAGACCAAGTCATCTTCTACATCTGTTTTGGGACTACCTGTTCAATCAAAGGTTGTGCCTCCACCGCCAAGGGTTGTGTCTCCACCGCCAAGGGTTGTGTCTCCACCGCCAAGGGTTGTGCCTCCACCGCCAAGGGTTGTGTCTCCACCGCCAAGGGTTGTGTCTCCACCGCCAAGGGTTGTGTCTCCACCGCCAAAGGTTTATTTTTACATATAAGTCGATACTACCGACAGCAGTAGTACCTACATAAGTCATCTAAGATGAGATTAATGTAGTAGTCATCAGAATGAGTTTGATATTAATTTTTTTTATAGAGCTTATAGCTTTATTTACACTTAATATTTTTAATAGAAATAATAAATTTGAAAGGTTAAATACAATTAATTATATGTAAGTTTAATAAATGTTAAATAATTAATAATGTTTATTATTATATATTTTTATTTATATCTTATAAAAAAATGAAAATAATATATATTATATATTTAGGTTTATTATTTATTGAATGTTAAATAAGTAATAAATCTATAATAAATTATATGGAAGAAATTAAAAATTATAAAATTAATAATGATGAATTAAAATCCAAAGTATATAGTTAATACTATTTTATATTATCTTAATTCATTAGATTTAACTTATAACAATTTAGATAATAATTATAAAAATGATGCAAACAAATGGTGGTTATATTAAATATTTTAATTTACTTTTTTATATGAGTTTATTCCATGTTCTCTTGCTTTTTTATAATCAATTTGTGGTGATGGATAATTAATATTAGGATATTTTATATAAGCAGTTTCCCATTCATGAATATCAATATTTGAAACATCATTTAATTCTGGTATATATTTTTTTATATACATACAATCTTTATCAAACTTTTTTGATTGTAATTGTGGTGAAAAAATCCTGTAAGGTTGCGCAGGATCAACCCCACAACATGTCCACTGCCATCCCGCATTATTGTTAATAGAATCATAATCTAATAATTTTTGAGCAAAATATCTTTCTCCCCATTTCCAATCTATTAATAATAATTTAGTTAATATATTAGCTGTTATCATTCTTGTTCTATTATGCATAAAACCTATTGTATTTAGTTGTATCATTGCAGCATCACATATTGGTATTCCTAATTGTCCTGTACACCATTTATTAAATAATTCTTCATCATAATTCCATTTAATTTTATCAAATTTATCTCTATATGCTTCATTATGTTGTTTATTACTAAGCTGCCCATTTAACATATGTGGATTATGAAAAATTAAACCATAATAAAAATCTCTCCAAATTAATTGTTCAATTAAAATTTTTAATTTATATTTTTCCATTGCAAAATATACTTCACGAATTGAAACTGTGCCAAAATGATTATGTGCTCCTAAATATGTTGTATTATAGTTTAAGTAATCTCTTTGTTTTCCATAATCTTTAAATTTATCAATATTTTTTAAAATTTTTAATCCATTACTTCTTCCACCATGAATATTTGCATTATCATTTAACTCAAAAAAATTAAATAAATAACTATCTTTTATATAATATTTATTTTCATTTAATTTTTTATGAGTAACAAAATTAAATTTTTTAAAAGTATTAATATGAGACACATTTAAGTTTTTTAAACAATGATTCTTAAATGGGGTATAAACAGAATAAGGAGTCCCATCTTTTTTATATGTTGAATCATCTAAAATATTATATAATACATGATCTTCTTTTAAATAAAATGTAATATTATGTTTTTCACAAAATTTTTTTAATATATCTTGTCTTTGTGTTGCATAAGGTGAATAATCAAAATTAGTTCCAATTGAATTAATTTTTAGATCATTTTTTATTATTTCTTCAAAAACTTTAATTAAATTATCACAATTGAAAAAATATAATTTACCTTTATATTTCAATTTAATTTTATTAGATAATTCAATTAATGATTCGCACATAAATTGAACAGAATTATTAGAAAAATATTTATTTTTATGTTTATTAACTTGTTCTGTAAATATAAAAAATGGTGTAATATCTGATTCTTTTTGCATTTGATAAATTAATGTAATATTATCATTACAACGCAATGATTTATTAAATAAAAATATATTCATTATATTATATATTTGATATTTTCTTTATGTATATATATTTATTACACATTTTTTTACTTTATTACACATTTTTTTACTTTATTATCTAATATTAATATTATAAATTATACCAATATTTATAAAACTAGTACATAAAATATATTATTTATAATTAAAGAATATTATATTAGTTAATTTTTGCAATTATTAAGAATAAAAAAAATTGAAATTTATATAATTTATTAGTTCTATAAATTATTGTTTAGTACCGTAGCCATTTTGGCTCAAGCATTCAGACATTTGACACGTTTATTCACATCTTTTTAAAGATGTTGAATCTGTATCTTTCTGCATGGCTTGTTCACATCTTTAAGATGTTGATGAGCACTCTAGTAGGTGCTGTAGGGCTTGGTAACATCTTTTTCAAGATGTTAGACAACGCACTTGCAGTTTCTACCCAGGAACTCATCATTCCTTCTGGAATGGGCATGTATTTGGAAGAACCCGATTATATTCATTACTCTGACTCAAAGGAGAATCAAACCATTGAAGACCTCAACGACCTTTTTAAGGGAGGTGATGGTGGTACAACTTTCAAGGAACAAATGATTGTTCCTATGAAGATTGATGTGGTCCAAGTTGTAAAGAATACAAAAAATATTGGACTGATTGTAGTTCTCAATATGTTCAGGCTATGTCCTATCATAGCTATTTTACATAATGTGATGCCTACCCTAGAAAATTTGATAATTCCATTTTTGGATGGGGTAGACTTTACCAAATGGACCAATGACTTTATAATTGCAGCAGGAAAACTCGCAACAGCTAAGAAAGCTAAACACAAATTTCCAGATGCTTTTAAGAAAGCACAGAATGTATGGGAAAGTTTTCAGACCATCATAAATCAAGTTGCCGAGACTGCTCCTGGTACAATTGAAATTTTGGAGATATATCTGAATTATGTGATTAAACCTGAAGGACTTGCTGGATTCCTTGATCACCAAGACATGAACATTTACATTGCATGTGCCAGAGCGATTATCGGATTAAAAGAAGTGATTTATTATGGTTCTTTTGTATTTATCCCTTTTGGTGGTGATAACAATTGGATTTTGGCAAGTATTTCAATGGTTTTGCCTGGAACCATAGTCTCTCTTGAGGATATTAATACTATGTTTGACAAGCATCCACAAATTTATGCTATTATGCGTGAATGGTTCTATGGTCTTTATCATCGTAATGATGACGACCGTGTGTCAGCATTTAAATATGGCATTCCTAAGATGGTCAACGGATGTCTGGAGCGCAATATTAGTACAGTTATGGTACCTGTACTTACTCATGCATGGGTAAGAATAGTTAAATATAAAGATTCAGTTAAAGCAATTTTTAATGTTTGCAAACAGCTTCAAGACTCGGGCATCAATGCACTTATTGCAAGACCTTGGGCAGCAATTAATTGCCTTTAAACCAACATTATAAAGCCTTGACATATTTTTCTCCGTTTTTAAGTAGAACAAAAGACTATATTTATTTTAATAAATTAGTCATAGTTAATAAATATTATTTTTATATGTGGTAGGTTAGATTTTATCTTAAGTAATAAATTATTATCTATATTATTTGGTAATACTATAGATAAGGCTTCATTTATATCTACTTTTTTTCTAAAAAAAATCTCTTGAAATACTGCAAATACTGCACATTTAAATTTTTCTTTCCAATCTGGTAATTTATTTTTACTGAGTTTTAATAAATTAGATAATTCATTATGTATTATCTTTTTTTTAGTATTTTTTGGAAAATATTTAGATGTTTTAATATTACCTGCAGCATGACAAGAATTTATATAAAATTGTCTATCATATAATATATCATATGAAAATACAAATGTATATGGAAATAAATATTTTATATCTTCTTTTATACAACAACTCATAAATATATATGGTAAATATACATCATATGGATTTTGATTTTTATTTTGTGTAGTTTTGGATGATAATATAAATTTACTATCTATTATATTAGATATATATTCACGATCAGTTTGATGAAATAAATATATTTTTTTCATATATAATAAAATTTGAAAAATATATATAATATAATATTTGAAATACTAGATAAAATTGATTTATATACTATTTTTTTAATTAAAAATGTATAATAATAAAATATAAATTTTATTATTATTTTTATTATACTTATAATAAAAATATTTATAATTATTTTTATACCATGACAGGGTGTTTATTATTATAAATTATTTTTACATGAGGTAGGTTAGATTTTATTTTAAGTAATAAATTATTATCTACATTCTTTGGTAATACTATATATAAGGCTTCATTTATATCTAATTTTTTCCTAAAAAATATCTCTTGATCTATTGAAAACGCCGCAAAGTTACTTTTTTTCCAATCTTTAGATTTCTTTTTACTTGTTTGTAATAAATTATATAATTCATTATGTATTATTTTTTTATTAGTATTTTTTGAAAAATATGTAGACGTTTTAAGATTACCTGCTCCATGACTTGAATTTATATAAAATGTTCTTTCATATAATATATCATATGAAAATATAAATGTATATGTAGATAAATATTTTATATCTTCTTTTACACAACAATTCATAAATATATATGGTAAATATACATCAAACGGATTTTGATCTTTATTTTGTGTAGTTTTGGATGATAATAGAAATTTACTATCAATTATATTAGATATATATTCATTATTAGTTTCATGAAATAAATATATTTTTTTCATATATAATAAAATTTGAAAAATATATATAGATAGTTTAACTAATTATTTTCATTAAATAATTATATTAATGAATAATACATAAATTAAACAGAATTATTAGAAAAATAAATATTTTTACATTTAATAATTTTTTGCAAATGTAATATTATCATTACAATGCAATGATTTATTAAATATCAAATATATTCATTATATTATATATATGATATTTTCTTTATGTATATATATTTATACTTATAAACAATAATAAAAAATTGAAATTATAAATTTATGATGTTTCGATATATATAGACATGTACCGTAGCCATTTTGGCTCAAGCAGCTTTCGCATTTGGTTCCGTTGGACCTTTCAGGACCTTCGCCGTTTAACCAACTCATCTCGCATCATGGAAGCATCGCCCCCAATCCAGCGCACTACCACAGCTCCATCGGGACCGCCCTTGTTTTTGGCACGTTCAATGTCTTGCGCCACTCCATCATGTGATGCTGCAGAGGCTCTCAAAGCCACTCCATCATGTGATGCTGCAGAGGCTCTCAAAGCCCTTGAGGAAGGAGAAGAATACCCTCCATACTTTGAGGGCAAGAACAAACTGAAGTTTGCCCCGCGAGGAACAAATGTGGTTGAGATACTCAACCTTCCTGATGAAGTTGAGCCTGAAGAAACCATCGTTTGCGTGGTCATGTCAGTGAGAATCACGGGTCCTATCAGCTTTTTCCTCTATATGGTGTTGAGTCTCATCAAGGAGATTCTGGAGTCCCGCATTGAAGGAGACATTTATGACTGGCTCGAACAGTTCTTCAAAACTGTCGGAATTTTCAACAAGGTCAAAAAGACCCAAGCCACAAAGCCTGACCTTTTTGAACAGGCTAAGGATGCATTGGACGTCTACCTGAAGGTTTTCACTGAGATTGTGGAAATCGCTTCTCCGTTCCAGAAGGAACGCATTGAGTTTTTCTTGGAGAAAATTATGCCAGCGGTCCGAAAATCTGAGGGGCAGGCAGAATCCATAGATGGAGGAGAGATGTGCAACTACTTTCGCATTGCCCTCGCCCTCGAAGAATGGAGGAAAACCAACGCCAACAAGCGCGTTCCTTATGGACACATGATCCAGACCAAGTACCGCAACCGTGAACGACGCAATCTTCTTAACAGCTTGTCGATGTTGTTGCCTGGTGGCAACGTAACTAAAGACAAGATAGATGAGATGAAGGCTGAAAACCCAGAATTGGCTGAGTTCCTATACGAGTACTTCGACAACCTTCCGGTGGAATATGATGATCGCCTGTCAGCCTACAAGTTTGGAATGGGTCCTTCCATCGAAGATCTCAAGAAACACGGGATTTCCAAGATCTACATGTCCATCAGCAATGGCATTGGACTTGCTGCGGGAAAGGCTGAAGAGGTGGTGCCGCAGACAGTCAATTACTGCAACATGCTGCTGGACGAGGGAATTGAGCCAACACTCCTCCGACCCTTCAACCCAGCCTCGTCCAAAAAGTGAATAAATCTCGGCGTCTGACCATCCCAAACCAGTCCTAAACAGCTTATACCGAACAGGAAGCTTACTGGGCTGGGCTGGGCTAGACAAGCATTAGAAGACTAGACAAAGACTAGAAGAATTGACAATTTTCTCGTTTTGAAGGAAAAAAAAAAATTTATTTTAATAAATTTTTTTTTATTTATTGACAATATATTATTTTTATTAGATTATATTTTATATTTAGATAATTTTGCAATTATGAATAATAAAAAAATTTAAATTATAAATATATCATATTTCATTATACATTAACATGTACCGTAGCCATTTTGGCTCAAGACAAAAAGCTAGGTGCAGGGTAAACCAGCCCGTAGCCATTTTGGCTCAAGACAAAAAGCTAGGTGCAGGGTAAACCAGCCCGTAGCCATTTTGGCTCAAGCAACATTGCAATCTATCTACATTGCTGGATTTCACATCTTGTTTGTGATGTTGCACTCGAGCACATCTGCACAGGAACCTTCTGCACCTTCAGGGACTGAAGCATTACATTTGGCAGAACGAGATTCTATCCCTGACTCGGTCTCAAATAAGAACCAAGTCATTGAAGACCTCAACGACCTTTTTAAGGGTAGTAGGTTAGATTTTATCTTAAGTAATAAATTATTATCTATATTATATTGTTTTTTTATATATATCTTCATTTTTATCATCATTATCTAATAAAGATTTATAATATAATATAATATCCTCATATTTATTATTAGTATTTTGTTCTAGGTTTCTTTTTATTTCTTCAGTTAAATGAGACTCCTTATGTTTAGTAATGTCTTCCGTTTTACAACTACCTAATGTTTTTTCAAAGGTAGTATTATCACGATAAATTATACTACATAAATTACGTAAAAGAAAATTTTTCATATCTACTTTATTTATGCCATATAATTTATCAATATTTGTAATAAGTTTTAATTTCTGAAATAATGTGTCTTTAATTATTTTATTATTTATATTTTTGCAAATATCATTATTAATATTTTTTTTTAGGTGTTTTACTTGTTCTATTTGTGTTTTTATTATACATTCATTTTTTCTGGTTGTTTTGTAGATTGTAAAGCATTACATTTTAATAATTCATCTCTAGTATTCTTTATTAGTTTATCATCATTTAATACTGGTTGAACAATTATTGTTTGAACCATTCTTTGAAAAACCCCACCTTTAATTATTAAATTATTTTTTTCTAATAAATATTTATTTTTATATTTATTATATTTATGATAATAAATATTATCAATATCAATATTCATATATATATATATATATATATATATATATTATTTATACTAATTAAAACTAAATAAGTATCATTACAAATACTAATAATTTAATATTTTTTTTAAATATTTATATATTTCATCTAAATTTTTAGATGTTTTGATTAAAATATTTATTAAAACCTAAAATAAATTTTTTATTATAATCTTCTATTGTATATTATGTATATTTAATCTATCAAATTAATTAAATATTTTTTTTGTAATAAATATTTTTAATTAATTTGATTATTAATTATTTGCCAATTAATAATTTATTATCTTTTATATAAAAAAAAATATTATACTAAATTCACTGAATTTTGGGACACTTAATTATTTTTATTTATATAATCATGAGCTTGTATAAATAAATACTTAAAATAATTATGTAAATGTTCAATAAAATAAAAATTCTAAAGAATTTTTATTTTGTCCCAAAATTCAGTGAATTTGGTGTAATATTTATTATAATAATAACTTCCATATTTTATATAAACTATAAAAAAAAATAATAAATAAAATAAATTGAATTATATTTATTATTATCACCAATAATTTATTATTTTTTTTATATATATTTTTTATATATGGTATTTTATGTTGTTCATCAATATTATATATTGATATTTCTTTTGTTTTCATATTAGAACATTTTATTATATTACCATCAAAATAACATGGTACATTTGCTGAACATGATAATCCCATTATAATTTATATATATTATTTATAATGTAGAATTTGTTTTATGTATAATACTTTCTTTTGTTATATTCTTACATGCTACTAACATAAATAATGAATTTATATAATTTATAAATTTTTTGTTAAAATCTTTTTTTATATCTAAAAATAATACTACACGAACACTATCTGTTTCATTATTTACACAATGTGGCATAAAATCATCAAATAATACATCATCTCCTTCTCTCCAATGATATTTTATATTATTTACTATTATATAACATTTCTCTGGATTTTTTTTATTAGTTATTAAACATAAATGATATCTCAATACACCATTATAAGGTCCTGTATGTTCGCTTATAACCTTTCCTGCATCTATTGTACTAAACATTGCTAATGTACAACCTGGAATTTTCTTTATAAAATTATATGTTGTTGGAAATACATTTATTAATTTTGTATATGAACCATATACTTTCAAAAATGCAACATACCACCCCTTATTACCAATATCAAATTGTATTTGATTATTATCTATATCTCTAAATCTTTTTAATTCATATTCTTTACAATAATTTATATATTCATCTCTTATAATTTCCCAATTATTTCTTAATGTTTGACACCATTCTATATCTTTAGTATTATAATATGCTTTATTATAACAATATTCATTATTTATATAATTTATAGAATCTAACAATTTATAACCATCTATATTATTTATATATATTAAAATTAATATTAAAATAAATATTAATAGTAAAAATAACTTATTCATTATATTATATTTATAAATTATTAATTATAACTATTAAATTTATTAATATTTAATAAACTATGTTAAATTTTTAGAATTTAATAAATAATTATTAAATAAATTAGAATTAACTGATTGATTATCTAAATAATATTATTATTTAGATAGATAATCAATTTCTATAAATATATGTAATTATAATATTTCTTTTGATTTGAGTTTTTATCCTAAAAATAATAGTAATATATAGTATAAATTATATTGATACTTATAAATAAATTATATTGATTTATATAACTTTTTTAGTTTTAAATATTTAATTTTATATTTTTTATATTTTCTAAACCATAAATCATCAAATTTAAGTAATTTATTATCAAAATTATTAATTCTATTTATATATTCAAAATATTCCCGATCTTTATTTAATGTTCTTTGTGTAAAAAAGTAATCTAAATTTTGATATGATTTTTTATTAACAAAAGTTATATTAAATGCTTCTCATAAATCTGCCATTAATATATTAATATATTTTTTATTTTAATTAAACAATTAAAATAAAAAATATTTAATTTTGATATGATTTTTTATTATTTTAATTAAATAATTATAATAATATTATATATATATATATATATGTCTATAGAAGCAAGATACGCAAATAACCTTTTACAAGAAGAAGCAGCAAAACTTTTACAAAATATATATACAACATCAATTAAAAAAGTAGAAACATCAAAAGAAGAAGCAAATAAACTTTTAGAAAATATATATACACCATCAATTAAAAAAGTAGAAACACAATCTTTTTTTAAATCAGAAGGAAGAAATATTTATGCATTCTCTGATATTCATGCTGATATTCGTGTTCTTATTATTTTATTAAGAGATTTAGCAGGAGTTATAAAAAAGAAAACACATTTTACACAGGATGTTTTCGATCCAGATTTAGATAAGATGCTTACTAAAGATATTACAAATGAAGATGGTGATTATGATCCAACTCTTAATTATGAATGGATAAAAGATAATAAGTCATATGTTGTTATAATAGGTGATATGTTGGATGGTATAAGAACAAATAAAGGCTCCATTTCAACACCTCCTGAGGCAGACCATTACGGCTCCATTTCAACACCTCGTGAGGCAGATCATTACTATCCACAAATTGAAATTAAAATATTAAGATTTATCAATGCATTAAATACACAAGCACAAAAATATGGAGGTAGAATATTTAAATTATTTGGTAATCATGAGATTGGTAATATACTTGGTATAAACTATAGCAGTCTTATTAATAGTTATGCTTTTCGAACAGATGTAAAACACAAAAACTATTATAGAAATGAAACACGACATAATGTTTTTAAAAAAGGAAATGTTGGATTTAATGAATTAATTGATGGTGGTTGTAGAGTTATGTTAGTAATAGATAATTATATATTTATTCATGGACAATTGATTGATGATATCACGTATGATAACATATCTTATTACACTGAAACACTCAATGATATACAACATACAAATTTTGATACAGTTCTACAAATACTAAATAACCCTAATAATAGTATATTATGGAATAGACTATATGGTTATGATATTGAAATTAATAAACGATCACAATATAATAAGGCTTTTTGTGACATTGTATCTAAGCATTTTGCAAAATTTATTACATCTAAATTTACACAATTAAGTGGTATTAATGATGCATCTAAATTAAAAATAGTGGTTGGTCATTGTCCTCAACATTATTCACAATACTACAATCAAGTAAATAGAACATTCACACATATAGTTTCAAATGATGATATTAAAGAAATACTCAGTAAAAACGAAGATAGTGATTTACCAATGACAGGACAATATGAATATAAAGATAAAAACACAAATCGTATTTTTGGCATTACTATGGAATGCCAAAATACAGATTCTCATAAAGTATTTAGAGTTGATGTTGGTTCTTCTACAGCTTTTGATAATACACAAGAATATGACTATATATACACAACACCAAAACATGAAAGAATGCTTTTATTTACAAGAACTCCTCAATTACTACATATTTTGCATAATAAAGAACAGATTATAAGATCTAAAATGAAAAATACAAGAATTCATCAACCTAGAACTCAATATGAAAGTCATATTAAAACACAAAATATAACTGCATTACAATTATCTAATACAGATGATTTATATAAAATTAAATATTTAAAATATAAACAAAAATATCTAGCTTTGAAGTATTATAATTAAAAAATAATAATTTATATTTTTTTAATTATAATAGATATTTATTAAATTCATTTATTAATTCTTGTTTAGATATTGATTTAGGACCTACAGTATTATTAAAATTAAATTTTATTAATTTTAATTTTTATATATTTTTATCTATAGTTTTATTATTAGTAAATTTAATAAAACTATATTAGATTGATTTTGTATTAATGTATTATTTTCACTTTCAACTTTTTTATTTTTTCATTAAATTTTTTTATTTTTATTAATTCTTCATTAGATGATATATATTTACATGTTTTTATAATTTGTATCATTATTAATAATTTATTTTGATTTATATAAATAAATTATTTTGATTTATATTAATTAATTTGTATATTTATAAATATTAAAATTTTTTTTGATAACGTTCTTTAGCTTTTTAATCTAGAACTTGGGATAAAGTCCCAAGTTGTTCCTATTGGACTTGTTTCTGTAAAAATAATATCAAAAGAAAATATTTATCTATTATTAAAAATTTATTCAAAGATATGAATTATGATATCATTCCTAAAAGAGTTGTCGTTAAAAATAATAAATGGAATAAATAAATTAATCAATATAATAAATGGAATTAATCAATATAATAAATTATATAAATTTAATCACTATCGCTATCACTAATATCTAAACTTATTTTTTTATTTATACATTTTTTATTATTATCATCTTCAGATGATGAATAATTTACAATATCATTAGATTTTTTTATATTATGTCTATTACACCATGTATCTTGAATTAATTTATTATAATTATAAGATAGTAAATTAATTTTATAAAATAATTCTTGTTTTAATTTATTATTAAATAAATTAATTTTTATTTCTATTACATCTTTTATAATATTTTCAATTTCTTTTCTTTTTTGAAAATTAAATTTTAATCTATAATGATTATATAATATTTGTAATTTTTCTATTGAATTATCTAATATAGTATCAAATACATATTTTTTCCTATCTTTTTCTATTATATCTTTATCATTATTATATATGGATAAAGATTTACCCTCAAGATTAGT
>Ga0214921_10002367_pt1 | contig 30841 bp, 45 predicted proteins | sample LL1505_MetaG_FD_177992 | JGI IMG/M metagenome (GOLD analysis project Ga0214921, IMG submission 177992) | Freshwater microbial communities from Lake Lanier, Atlanta, Georgia, United States - LL-1505 | ecosystem: Environmental > Aquatic > Freshwater > Lake | place: USA: Georgia | collected...
GCAATGTTACCGCTGGTAGCGGAACCAGTGTATTCAATACTGTACAGGCCAACCAATTCATCGGAGCTACTCTATCAGGTAATGCAGGCTCTGCTACAAGATTAGCCACCACTCGAACTATAAACGGAGTGGGCTTCGACGGCACAAATAATATAACAGTGCCTGCTGATGCTGGGACGTTGACTGGCAATGTCCTAAGTGATTCAGTTACGTTAAGCTCATTGACACAGGTAGGTACACTAAGCTCATTAAGTGTCAGCGACAATGGGGTATCTTTGGGCAGTGGAAATCAACTGAGACTATTTGTTGATTCCAGCGTTCCTACAATAAGATCTGCTACTGGTCGTTTGAATTTTGATATGGGTGTGTCAGGACCTGACATAAATTTTGTAAATTCAGCAACATCATTGAGTCTTGGTGGCCCTAGTGCTCCAGCGGTGATAGGAGACAACACTACGAATCTCGGCATCACAGGATACAAATTTAACGGTGTGTATGCCAATAACTTTTTTGGAAATGCAGACACTGCTACACTTTCGACTAATGCTAACAATCTCGTCGGTGGCGGCCTGGGTGCTATTGCAGTTCAGCAAGCCGTAGGAGCTACAGGATTTTTGGGACTAGGCGCAGACAATTATGTATTGAGAGCTAGACCAGGCGGCCCAGCATGGGAGCCATTAACACTTGAACAGTTAAACAAGGGCAGTTACATCAACATGATTAATACCACTACTAGTGGTAGTGTAAATCAGTTTAACTCGTCAGTGCCAGTGACCATATCAGTAGATGCTACTTCGACTAATACTGCTAGTAAAGTTGTAGCACGTGATGCCAGCGGCAATTTTGCAGCAGGTACTATCACAGCTAATCTTGTAGGAGCAGTTACAGGCAATGCTTCCACCGCAACACAATTACAAACTGCAAGAGCAATCAACGGTGTATCATTTAACGGCACACAAGATATAACAATTACTGCTGTTGACACTACTAAAGTAGCGTTGGCAGGCAGTACTATGACAGGATATCTAACATTGGTTGGTGCACCTGTAGATGCAAATCATGCTACTACTAAAATCTATGTAGACAGTAGATTGCCTCAATATACTATTGTTAGCGGTGCACAATACAGCACATCGGGATTTACCAATCAAGTTGGATCATTCAATGATGGTGCAAACTTTTTTGATGTGTTCCCCCCAGCGGGGAAAAGCATGGGAAATATTGTAGCTTTCATTCCGTCTATTCACGTAATTCATTATGCTGGCGGTGTTAACGGTGATGATTCAATGCGATGTACATATTCGTATCTCAGTGATAGGATTAGAGTCTATGTGCAGAATACAGAACAAAGAAGCACCCCAGCAGCAAACTACTTGGCCATTTGGAGTTAATCATGCATTATGTTTGTATAGAAAACAATCTAGTAATTAGTATATTAAGTTATCAACCTAATGTGCCGAGCTCTGTTTTAGTGTTAGAAATCACAGATGCGCAAGCTGCTCAAATAGCAGCGCAGACGCATTACTTTGATGTCGCCAGCAAATCTGTTGCTGCGGTAGCAGCTGGAGTTACAGCACAACGAGCCACAGACATTGCTAATGGTCAAGAACGTGAATTTTTAAACAGTACAGATTGGAAGGTTCTGCGCCATATTAGGCAGAAAGCACTGAATATTGCTACTAGCCTATCAGATGCAGAATATCTACAACTTGAGCAGCAGCGAGAAGATGCGGCAGCTCGTATACAATGACAGCAATAAATACAAGATACTAGGGGCTAACAGCATGGCATATGAAGTCAACAAATTTAACGGTGTATTTTTAACGTCAGTAGCTGACGGCACTATCGACACCACTACTGATCTAAGATTAGTTGGTAAGAATTACGCAGGTTACGGCGAAGTACAGAATGAGAATTTTGTACATTTACTAGAAAATTTCGCTAATACCACAGCACCACCTAAATCTATCACAGGTCAAATTTGGTTTGACACTTCTGCTAAGAAACTCAAATTCTATGATGGATCTAGATTCAAAGTAGCAGGCGGTGCAGAAGCCAGTGCATCGGCTCCTAGCGGACTAGTTGCTGGAGATTTTTGGTGGGACACAGGAGCCAAACAGCTATACACCTATACAGGTACAGAATTCACATTAATTGGTCCAATCGCCAGCCCTGATCTAGGTACATCGATTATCAGCCCAGCAGTGGTCTATGGTACCATAGGCACTGCAGAAGGCCCGCACACTATATTAAAAGTTATTTCAGATAGCAAAACCATTGCAATAGTCAGTAAGACAGCATTTACTCTTGACAATAGTAAAAATGCCATAGACGATTTTACAGTGATAAAGAAAGGCGTTACATTGGCCAAATCACAGACCGGTGTTTCCACTGACGATTTTACCTTTTGGGGTACCGCAAGTAATGCTACTAAACTAGGCGGGTTCACAGCTGACCAGTATATTAAAACAGGTGAGAGCTCATTCACTTCAGAAGTCAGCTTCAAAGATCCAGGATTTCAAGTCGGTGATGGCAATGATCTAAGAATACGCATAGAAAACGGAAATGAAGCCATAGTCGAGAATCGATTAGGCAACGACATCACATTTAGAATCACAGTTACAGAAACCACAGATGAAAGAGACATAGCTGTAGTAAGATCCACAGGGCTAGTCCCTGGCGCCGGCAATGCCTACACGTTAGGTTCGTCAACACTGGCTTGGAGTGATGTGTATGCTACAACTTTTAGAGGAGCGGTAGTAGGAGCAGTTACAGGTAATACCACAGGTAGTCATAAAGGTAACGTGTTGGCTAATGATAATGATATCATGATCAATGCTGCTACAAAACAGATAGGATTCGCCGGTGCTAATATTGTAGGAACACTAACAGGATCAGTGACTGGCTCAGCTGCCACTGCTGCAGACGCAGGAACACTGAACGGATTGACCTCAAGTGCTACTGTGCCAGGATCTGCGGTGTCCACAGTAACCATACGTAATTCCAGCGGTAACATATTAGCCAACCAGTTTATTGGAATAGCTGACAAAGTAGATAGAACTTTTATTGATCGTACTGATGCTAGAGTTGACCCAGCATGGTCAGACGGCACAGCCAGCACTCAGTATAGAACTGCAAGACTCACAGCCACTGCTTACAGCATCGTAGCAAGAGATATTAGTAGTAATATCACAGCTAACATTTTTAATGGTACAGCCACAGCGGCCCGATATGCCGACCTAGCTGAAAAATATCTTGCTGATCAAGAGTATGAAACAGGCACGGTGGTAATGATAGGCGGCGAAAAAGAAGTCACTGCTGCAGATGTTAACACTCGTGCTGTTGGTGTAGTATCTTCTAACCCAGCCTATATGATGAACAGTGAATTACAAGGGGGTACGTATATCGCTCTAAAAGGGCGTGTACCATGCAAGGTATATGGGTCAATTAGAAAAGGCGATCGTTTAACAGCTGGTTCTAGAGGTGCAGCGATTGCAGCACACGGTAATTATGCCAATGTGTTTGCAGTGGCATTGGAGTCAACTGGTTCAGATAGCACCAACATAATAGAAGTATTGGTATTGTAATGACTACAGGAACAAATATCCTTGCATCGCAGTATGTAACCATACAGGATAAAGCCCAGTCTTTGTTAGGCACAGGGTCAGGTACTAGAGGTTACGGACAGACAGTGGCATCTTCTGATGTATTCTCTGGCAATACTATAACAAAAGCCCAATGGGATCTAATTAAGTTTGATATTATCAACATCAAATTTCACCAGGACGGTAATGTTCCTCCGGTAGTAAACGTCAATATTGGAGATCCTATAGGATTTGGTCCTAGTTCTCCAAATACAAATTATGATATAATATTAGAAGATGCGATTGTAAAAAGATTCCTTATAGCAGGAAGTCAGTCTATTACCTCCGCCAAAGGCAGCCAAACGTATAGTTCACCGTGGTCTACACAGGCACAGGCAACACTTACAGTGACATTTGCTAACTCTAATCAAGGTAGATATTTTTTTAACAGTGGCGGCAAAATAAGATTTAATTCAGCACTAGTGGGTGCAGTAACTACAGCACAGGTTAATGCATGGGTTAATTTTCTAAGTGCAGTAGGCACACAGAGTTTTGGAGCTGACACTGATCCGTTGGTTAATTATTATACATTAACAAATTCTTATCAAACCTATTATCAAAATTTCTTAAGCAGCTCGTATTCTGCCAATAGTTATAAACTTGAAGCTAGATGCAATGTGGCAAATAATTCTACAGGAACAGCTACACAATTAGAACTACGTGTAACACTGTTGGATAGTTATGTTGATCCTGATACAGCTAATCCCGGACCTCCGACTTTTGCTCCAAATGATGTTGTTAACGGCACATTAACTATATCGGTGTCTGAACTCAAAGCATCCGGGCAATTACAACCTTCCGGTACCTTTACCATAACAAGTCCTACGTATTCACTTTCTAGTATCTCAGCTAGTTAAGAACTTAAATAATCTCATGCCATCAGTTAACGATAAAATTTTTAAAGCTGATTATAATACAATCAGAAACAAAATAGTTGGAGTCTTGGGTTTTGGCTCAGGTAATACTGGGTACGGTCAGCAGGCACGTGTTCAATCAACAGCTGTCTCAGAAGACAACAAAGTTACAATCAACGAATGGGCCAATCTTAGATATGATATCATCAACGCCTACAAACATATATATGGATCTAATCCGACCACAGCTACAGTTTCTGAAGGCGGAACAATCCGTTATACTACGAATTTTACACCGGATACTGGCACACTAGATGTGCCGCAACGACAGTATGATGTGTGGGCAGATGCTATAGTTGCTAATAGATTTACGGTTGCAGCCGGCGAGTCCGCCACCACTGGAGTTATATCATCAAGTAAAACAACTTCGTGGGTGTCTCAATGTGCGTGTACCATACAAATTTATTGGTCAAATTCCAACGATGCTAGATATTGGTTTAACAGCGGTGGACGAATCAGAATTAGTGCATCGAGATCCGGAGGAGCTGCTACTTCTCAGAATACATCTTGGACTTCTTTATTGAGCGCAGCAGGCTCACAAAGTTTTGGAGGAGCCCTACCCAACACAGGTACTTCTCCTAATGACGGCACAAATTGGTATAGAACCACCAGTACTTTTCAAACTTTTTATACCGCTACAGCATCGAGTCCTTATGGATCTAACAATTATCAATTACAGGCTAGATGCGTAGACCAGCCCAGTAACAGTGGAGGATTAGCATCTCAATTAGAGATTCGAGCGTTATTTACGGACGGTTATGTTGATCCGGGCATTGCCCCTATTACCTTTCCGGGCAACGTTCAAACAGCCACTCCGGCAAATTTCCCCCCAGATGACGTAGTAGATGGAACACTGACTGTAAACGTCTCCTCGATCTACGCTACAGGCATTATGGTGCCCGCTAGTCAAATATTCACAGTAACGCAGCCAACCATTGCTATTGGCGCCGTTACCGGCAGTTAATTAATTTTTCCAGATTCTAGTTCACCTATAAATAAACTACGCAGTTTATCAAGGAGAACTCATGGACCAACAGCTTAAAGATGCTTTGGATTTTGCCAACTATCAACAGACTGTCTCTATTCAAAAAAAAGTTCTTAAAGAACGCATAGCAGCCAAACTAACTTATGGCTTCAATGGCGGGTTGTTTCGAATCGATAGAACCCTTTTAACTTTTGTAGACATGTTATGTATGAAAGATAGAACATCTGGAGTAATTCTGTTAGACGCCAATGAAAATCCTGTGCTAATAGACGACCTCAATGAATTTTCTGAAGAGATTTTTCGAAGGTATTTTGAAGCTACTAACGAATATTTTGAACAACATCAAAAGATCAAAAAAAGTAGATCTGTGGAAAAATTAATATCTCAATGACACAGGGAATACTACTCTTTGCGCACAACAATCGTACAGTTGATTATGCATTAATGGCTGTGATATCCGGCGGACTGGCTAAGAAAAATTTGCAGGTTCCGGTTTCGTTGATCACAGATGCATCTACCATTGCATGGATGCAGGAATCAAATATTTTTAATCAGGCCGAAAGTTTGTTCGATCACATCATTACGGTTGACAGACCCACTACTGATAATCAAAGACGCTTGCATGACGGGCAATCTGGCCAGATGATTCCTTTTATAAACACCAATAGAAACACAGCATATGATCTTACTCCGTACGATCGAACATTGTTAATAGATAGTGATTTCTTTATCTTGTCATCTAGTCTTGGAGAATATTGGAATGTCGATGCAGATGTGATGCTAGGAAGTGCTATTAATGATATCTATAATGATTCCCGTGTAGGATACTTGGATAGACATGTGAGTGATACAGGTGTTAAAATGTATTGGGCTACCACAGTGATGTTTTCTAAGAATGCAAATGCTAAATTATTTTTTGACACAGTGAATTATGTCAAAGAAAATTATTCTCAATTTGCTGATGTGTTTAGATTCGACCCTCGACAATTTAGAAATGACATTGCTTTTAGTGTAGCTAAACATATATTAGATGGCTATCAACAGAACGACATTCTATCATTGCCTCCGGTATTATCAGCACTAGACAAGGATGTCCTGTATGGTGTTAATGGTAACACGCTGACGTTTCTAGTAGATCATAAATTGACCAACTCATATTGTGCTACTGCTATATCTAACGTGGACATACACATTATGAATAAGCAAAGTGTGATTAGAAATAAACAAGCATTATTGGAGTTAATATGAACTTTGGATATCTGCTAGTTGTTGCAGAGCATGATTCTATTGATTATCTACAGCTAGCCTACGGGTTGGCACTAAGCATAAAAAACACACAGCGAGAAGGCTACGATCGAGTAGCGATTGTAATAGATGATAAAACAAAAATAGAAAAACTTACTAGCCCGTGGGTGTTTGATCATGTGATAGAATGGAGTCAAGAAACATTTTGGGATGGACGCAGCTGGATGGATCAGCTTACTCCGTTTGATCACACAGTATGTTTAGATGTCGATATGCTGTTCTTACAAGATCACAGCCATTGGATTGATTATTTTGTTGATAACAGTGAATTATATATTGCAAATCAAGTATTGACTTACAGAAGTGATATCGCTACTAATCGTACCTATAGAAAAGCCTTCGATAAAAATAATCTTCCAAATTTATATTCCATGTGGACTTTTTTTAGCAAGGACTCTCAAATGGTCAAAGAATTCTTTGATCTAGGGAGAAGCATAATTAAAAATCCTATAGAATTTTCAAACATGTTCTTGAATCATTTCAAGCCAAAAGTTTTAGGCACTGACGAAGCATTGGCATTGGCTGCAGAAATATTGGGGATCTCAGACGACATTGCTTATGAATTAGAATTTCCTAGAATAGTACATATGAAGCCCATGTTACAGAATTGGCCGTGGCCTGCAGATACATGGAGCGATCATGTGGGATTTTATCTCAATAAAAAAGGTCAACTAAAAATAGGAAATTACCAGCAGTATGATATAGTTCACTATGTAGAAAAAGATAAAATAAACACGGAAATGATAAACAATCTCGAGGAAATAGCATGGAAACTGTAGAAGATTTCGACAAATGGTTGGCTGAATATAAGCCAGCACCTGTGAAATATGTAGCTGTATATGATCCGTTGACAGGCTTTGTGATAAGTGTAGGTCCCGATTACGCTTTTCCGGATGAAGACCATGTAGTTAACATAGACAGCGAAACAGCGGTGTCAATCATCACAGCAGAAATACAGATACACCATTGTCAAATAGATATCCATTCAGGCGAATTAGAAATAGCCGAAACAAAGACTTTGACTAAATTAGACGATGTGTTGCACAGAATACCATTAATACAATACAGCGATATTACTAAACCAGATGTGTATCTTACTTATACGGCAAAAAGCAAAACTTTAAAAATACAGTTGTCAACTGAGTTTGGCGGAAATAAAAAATACAAAGATGGAAATAAGCAGAGAAAGTTTGTTTGGGACGGAAGCACAGTTATGGATTTTCTAATCACTGAGTATAATGATCCTAATTTGATCTACGAGATGTTTTCTGTTAAAATAAATGATCTAGTAGGTAAAACTGTTACAGTTAAAAACGTGTCTTATGACAACTTTAGTGTTTATACCAGACGATTATTTAAAAATTATGTGATTGAACTAAAATGAAAATTGTTGAATTTGATGTTATATTTTTAAGTTACGACGAACCTAATGCAGATCTGCACTATGCTGATCTCTGTGCCAAGGCGCCTTGGGCCAAGCGTGTACATGGAGTCAAAGGTAGCGATCATGCACACAAGGCCGCAGCAGAGTTAGCAGAAACAGATTGGTTTATCACTGTGGATGCTGATAATATAGTAGATCCTAGTTTCTTTAATTTAGACCTTGATATGACTGATCCTACGATAGAAGTATATGGATGGTGTGGACGAAATAAGATCAACGGACTGAGATATGGTAATGGTGGAATAAAAATTTGGAAGAAAACCTTTGTTCTCAACATGAAGACACATGAAAATTCAGAAAGTGATCGAGGTCAAGTAGACTTCTGTTGGGAAGATGGATATCGTAATTTTCCAAGAGTCTACAGCGACAGTATTATTACAGGTAGTCCATTCCAGGCCTGGAGAGCAGGATTCCGCGAAGGTGTTAAAATGACCTTGCTTGACGGAGTTCGTGTTCCGCCACAGGAAATTCAAGAACGTATCTGGTGGCACAATATTCATAGATTGCGTATGTGGTCAACAGTTGGCGCCCATGAGGAGAACGGCCTTTATGCTGTTTACGGTGCAAGATTAGGCACATGGCTGGCAAATTGTACAGACTGGAACTATGTTGAAGTTAGAGATTTTGAAATTCTTAGAGCAATATGGAATCAGTATGGTCGACCGTTTGAAGAAGTAGGAGGTACCGGCCTACGAGAAGAAATTGAATCGCTCGGAGATAAAATTAAAATTAATTTGGGCTTGGTGTATCCGTACCTAGATGCAGCACAAAGCAAGTATACAATAGATTTATACGATGAAACGATAAATCTAGGATTAACCTACTTTAGACAATAATGTACGATATTATTTTTATCAGTTATAACGAGCCTAATGCAGATGCAAACTTTGCTAAGTTGAAATCGCGATTTCCATATGCCCAGAGAATCAATGGGGTCAAAGGAATTCACCAAGCACATATTGCTGCCGCTAAAAAATCATTCACTAAGATGTTTTGGGTAGTAGATGGAGATGCTGAAATCGTAAATACATTTAATTTTGATTATGTTGTCAACAAATACGATCTAGAATGTGTACATGTATGGCGCAGTCAAAATCCAATTAACAATTTAGAATATGGGTATGGAGGTGTAAAACTATTACCTAAAGCGTTAACAACAAAATTAGATATCACAACACCTGATATGACTACTAGCATTAGTCCTCTGTTTAAGATAATGCCAGAAGTCAGTAACATAACAGCATTTAACACAGATCCGTTTAATACTTGGAAATCAGCATTTAGAGAATGTTGTAAACTAGCAAGTAGAGTTATTGATCGTCAAGATGACACAGAGACTACTCAAAGACTGACTGCTTGGTGCGCATTGAATGATGCAGTACCATACGGGTTCTATGCATTTTTAGGAGCCGAAGGCGGAAAGGTATACGGAGAAACTAATCGTAATGCCCCCGAGAATCTTAAATTAATAAATGACTTTGATTGGTTACAGACTCAGTTTGATTTGGTCAAGGAAAGAACAAGTGGACGATAAAGCTCGAATACAAAAATTCATTCCTATCATGAATGAGATCAGCCCTACGTTCTGTATGGCCAAGTGGCATCATACAACCATTTATTTGCAAACAGGGGAAACACATAGCTGTTATCATCCTGCCCCTCATAAAATTCCTTTAGATGAGATTGTTATAGATGCAAGTGCATTGCACAACACTAATCAAAAGAAACATGAACGATTAGAAATGCTCAATGGTGGAAAACCTAGCGGTTGTAATTACTGTTGGAATATCGAGGCTATGGGAGACGATTATATTAGCGATCGTAAAGAACGCAACTCGACAATCTACACAGATCAAAGATTTCAACAGATCAAAGATAGTGACTGGGATCAGAATATTAATCCGCAGTATGTTGAAATTAGTTTTGGTAACGAATGTAATTTTAAATGCGGATACTGCCATCCTAAACACAGCAGTAGTTATTATAAAGAAATCAAGGACCATGGGCCTTATAACATGGTTAAGAATCATCGTAACGACATCGATTGGTTTCGAATCTATGAAGAAGAAACTAATCCCTATGTAGAAGCATGGTGGCAGTGGTGGCCTGAAGTTCGTAAGACACTGACTATTTTACGTATAACTGGTGGTGAACCATTACTACAATCTAGTACATGGAAACTTCTAGACGATCTATTAATTAATCCTTTACCTGATCTTGAATTAAACATTAACACAAACTTCGGAGTTAAACCGATCTTAATCGACAGGCTAGTAGAAAAAGTTAACAATTTAATTGATAATGGTTGTATCAAAGATTTTAAAATCTTTACTAGTATAGACACATGGGGAGCTCCTGCAGAATACATTCGTACAGGATTGGATTTAACTGTTTGGGAACGCAACTTAGATACCTATCTAACTAAGACTACATTACCGATTACATTTATGTGTACCTTTAATGTTCTTACAGTGACTAATTTCCAAAGTCTATTAGAAAAGATCCTAGAATGGCGTGTTAAGTATAATGGTTTTGATCAAAACAAATGGCAACGCATCCGATTTGACACACCTTACTTAAAAGAACCGTTGCAGTATGATATGAATATTTTGCCTAAGGACGAGTTTATACCTTACATGGTAAGTCATCTAGACTTCATTCTAGCCAATCTAGACGACAAAAACCGCAGCAAATTCAATGACTTAGAGTATGCAAAATTTGAAAGAGTCGTGAAATACATGGAATCAGCTATCTATACCCCAGAAAAACTGTTAGAAGGCAAACGAGACTTCTTTAATTGGTTTACAGAATATGATCGAAGACGCGGCACCAATTTCTTAGAAACATTCCCTGAGCTAGAGAAGTTCTATCATGACTGTGGCGCCACCTAAAATTTAATATCGGTTATTAGTTTTTCAAACTTTGATATTTGTTCTTTTCGATGCTTATTTTCAAGAAACACTCGATAATTATACTTTAGAATTTTTCGATTGCTAAACCGCCATTTGATTTGCTGTTCTCTTGGTAGATTTTTTAAAATATTAACAGCAGTCTCGGCGCTCTTTAGTAGTTTTTTATACCGTATAATATCATCTGGTTCATCGTCAAATCCCAAATCAAAATAACTTTCGTAATTTTTAAATCCTAATAGACTTAATTTTTTATTGATTCCTTGATGGCCGTATATCAGCATCGGTTGGAAGTTGATAATAGGCTTTAAGAATTTTTCTGAAAAGAATAGCGTGGTATTATTAGCATTGTCCACTAGTGTCTCGTTGACAATACTAAATGCTGTTTTAGAATGTAATTCAGACAATGCGTTAAATGGATCATTAACCTCAAATTGATTTTTATCAGCAATTAACGGAAGACTACTTTTAAAATTTTCAAATTGAAGATCAGTTATTTCCATTTTTTTAAGATCGTAATCGTTAATCGTACAATTAACTACATCTTGACTAGTAATACTATGTTCGACCAACGGTGAATTAAACAGCATACAATGTGCAAGTACTCGATGAAATCGATTTCTTCTTGATAAACTAAGTATAATTTTTTCGTAATTTTTACAGCATTCGGTCTCGGCTTGCTCTATTGTGTCGATCATGGTGTTTTTCCAGTCACGACTATGGTCTAATAAAAAAATTGGGATGATATTGATTTCTGCCGAATTATCAATAAGATTTCCTGTAAAGTAAAATATCTTTTTAGGATTTATATTATGAATAATACAACTCTTATACAATGCCATTGCAATAGGAGCGATGTCTGGACTAAATCCTTCAAACGCAGAATCAAATATTAATACAGTTTTATGATTTCTGAGTTGATCTAACGATTCTTTACCAATAAATTGAAACAGGTCGACAGCATTGTAAGACGGCAATGGATAACTTAATAATAATTTAATATAAGTTATTTCGGTGTCAATGTGATTGAAACAACTAGTAAGCAACGTTTCGTCGTCAGGACTCCAGAAATACGGGTTGCCAGTTATAGTAGCTTTTAATTCTGTCATGATATATTTATGTACTAAATATTAGTTATGCAGAATTCAACCCCCTCTATCGATTTTAAAAAATATAAAAGATTTTTTGCATTTGGTTGCAGCTTTACTACCTATTCATGGCCTACCTGGGCAGACATAATAGCAAAGGAAATTCCGGATCATTACATATATGCTAAACCAGGAGCTGGCAATTTTTATATGTTTCAAGCATTAATGGAAGCAATTATACGTCACAAAATTAATAAAGATGATCTTGTGATGATTATGTTTACAAATATAACGAGAGAAGATCGATTTATAAAAAACAAAGGGTGGATTACGCCCGGTAATTTATATCATCAAACAGAATACAGTCAAGAATTCTTAAAAAAGCACTTATGTCATCACGGATATTTAATGAGAGATTTAAATTTAGCTCAGGGTTGTAAATTGGCATTAGAAAATACTGGATGCGACTACGACTTACTGTCTATGGTTCCGTTTGATAGCGAGCAAAGCAACGAAAAAAAAATAGATCATGTTGATTACATTCTTCAATTTTATAAAAATATTATAGAATCTGTTAGACCCAGTGTACTGGATGTAGTGTTTAATAATGATTGGGAATCTCGCCCACATCGACCTGAATATTTTGTTCGCTGGCAAAAAGAGAAATTTAAAGATAGTCACCCTACACCTGCAGAACATCTGGAATTTCTACAACATACCTATACCAATATTGAATTTAGTAAGTCTACGTTGGAGTTTGTCAACACTTATAATGAAGTTGTTTTATCTAAAAATTTCGACAACGATTCTGGATTGACTTTTTCTAAAAATTTATCTCCTAGACTAGGTAATTAGGCTTCCCGGTTATGAGTAAAATACTTCAGATACTTGATATAAGTTCGACCCCGGTTAACACAAAGTTGTTTAACATAACGGCTGTAAATCACAAGAAAGACCCATATTGGGTTGATTTTATAGAGCCGCATTTTAATGAACTTGGAATGGAAATAAAAATCTTATCGCTAGATAATATTGATTTATCAAAAAAATGGTTAATCAACGTAGATATTAACAGTTGGAATTGGACAGTACACACTGGCAGTATTATTGCAGATTTTGATCCGTTGATACAACAAGAATTAAAATCAGGAAATGCTTTTTTAATACTAAACCACCAGTGCGAGTCGTTCACAAAATCATTCTTAAGTGTAATCTACAAAAAAGTTTTAGATATTCCTTTCAACAAAATTATCTACATGGTTGCCGCAGCAGATATAGAACAAGAATACATGAATTTTGTAAAAGAAAATAATATTAAAAATAAACTATCAGTCATGTATGTACATCATGTTTACAAAAGATTTAAACATGATGTTAACTTAGAATATTTTAAGTATAGCCCGATCAAGAAAACAAAAAAATACCTTTCACTGAATCGTAGAGGGAGAGATCACAGGATCATGCTAACAAGTTTGCTTTCTTATAAAAATTTATTGGATCAGGGGTTTGTTAGTTTAGGAGTAATGCCTAATGAAAGCACCGTTGCAATGAGAAAATTAACCAGCAATAATCAGCGTATTGGATTTTCAAAATTTAAAGATATGCTGCCGTTACAAATAGACGATGTTGATTTAAATGTTAATCAGTTCCAAATGAATTCTTTACCGATTGAATTCTATCAACAAAGTTGTTTTAGCCTAGTATCTAGTACAATGGCCCTAAAATCCGACGAAGGGTCTGTGGGGTTTACAGAAAAAGAAATTAAACCAATATTAGCAAAACACCCCTTCATTATTTTAAATAGACCAGGAGTTCTTAAACACATGAAGAGCATGGGTTTTTTAACATTTGAAAAATGGTTCAATGAAAGCTACGACAGTGAATTAGATGATGAATCTCGCATAGAACAAATTGTCAACGAAGTAGAACGACTGTGTAAATTTTCTTTTGAAGAATGGGAGATTATGTTAGACGAAATGCAGCCAGTGCTAGAACACAACTACTATAGAATGGTTAACTATACAACCGAACATTGTTATTTTAACAGTGACTTAAAAAAGCTATTATACTATGTCTCTTAGACTTATTAGTTTAGTCCAGCCCAATTTCCAACAAGGCCCAAAGGAATATAACGCACATTACTTACCATATAGTGCAGGAGTACTATGGGCGTATGTTAATCAGTTTGATTCAATTAAATCTAACTATCAACTAGAGGATATAATTTGGCGAAGAGATAACATTGAAGAAACCGTTGATAAATTATCTCGTTGCGACATTGTTGGATTTAGTACGTATGTGTGGAACAAAAATTATAACTACACGCTGGCCCGAAAGGTAAAAGAACGCAATCCTGAATGTATCATATTATTTGGCGGACCTGAAATGCCAATAACAAAGAAAGATATATTTAAAAAGTTGCCGTTCATTGATGTTGTTATTAAATCAGAAGGCGAGCTGATACTGCGACAGTTATTAGATGCAATATCAGACAATACAGCTTGGGTTGATATCAAGGGATTATTAATTAACAGAGACGGCCTAGCAGTGGATACCGGCAACGGTGACCGCATCAGTACCTTGGAAGATTTGCCTAGTCCGTATCTCACAGGGGTGTTTGATAAGATCATGTCAGAAGTCACTGACGTAGAATGGAACGCCACAGTGGAAACTAATCGCGGGTGTCCATATGCGTGTACATTCTGTGACTGGGGCAGTTTAACTTACAACAAGGTTAAAAAGTTTGGCCTTGAAAAAGTATTTGCAGAGTTGGAATGGATCGGTCAAAACAAGTGCGGATTTGTTACTATCACAGATGCCAACTTTGGTATGTTTGTTGAACGCGATAATGCTATTGCTGATAAACTAATTGAAGTACAACAGAAACATGGCTGCCCTAATAGTTTCAGCATGAGTTGGGCCAAGGATCAGAAGCCAGAAGTATTTGATATTGTATTCAAACTAATTAAGAATCCCAAGTTTAATCAAGGACTAACGGTTAGTGTACAGAGCATGGATCTAGATGTACTGGAGAATATCAAACGCAAGAACCTTGCACAGCATAAGATTGAAAATATTTTTGCATTGTGCGATAAAAACAATGTGCCGGTATACACTGAGATCATCCTAGGATTACCGGGCGAAACTGTTTCAACCTGGAAGGAAGGTTTCTATAAAATATTCCGTGCAGGCAATCATACAGGCATCAATATTCTTCAAGCACAGATGTTGGAAAATGCCGAGATGAATCTGTTACAAGAAAAACTCTTTAAGATCACAAGTGTACCTGTGTACGATTACATGAGCGGGAGTTATAACTATAACGAATTAGAAGAATGTGTAAGTGTGGTAACAAGCACCAAAGATATGTCTATGGAAGAGATGTTAGATAGTCAAATATTCAGTTGGTTCATGCAGACATTTCATATCAACGGGCTTACTACTTACATCAGTAGATTCTTGCACAAGAAGGCAGGAGTGGATTATTCAGTGTTCTACGATAAACTCTGGCAATACCTTATCAAAGATCCTTGGTTCATAGCAGAACAAGATGCTGTTCGTATGTATTACCGAAATTGGATGACAGTTGGCAAGATCAATCATCCTAATATCAGCAACATTGAGATACATGGTTGGAATATCATACACAGAACTACCTTGCACATGCACAAGGATAGACGGTATGAATATGTTTTTGATTTAATAGAACGATTTATAACCAACGAATTTGAATTAGAAAGCGATTGTTTGAATCAATTATTGTTGTTTCAAAAGAACTACGTGATAAACTATGATGATATTTCAAAGTTTCCGTATACCGTTGAATTCGATTATGACTTTCTTGGATACATTTTAGATGATACCTCATTAGAAACTGGCGTAAAATACAATTTTGAATTTCACGAACGCAGCGACATTAGTCTAGACAGATTTTTAGAAAATATCTACTTTGGAAGAAAACGTAATTTTGGAAAAACATTAATAACAAAGGAACCGGTATGAAGATCGAATGTATCTTAGCTACACAAGGAACGTTCGTCACGTATGGCTAAAAAACAAAAATCAAAAAGACCAACGTTAAATTACAATATCTGGAATACAAATATTCCAGTGGTCATTGAGCAGGATATCAAAGAACACAATCCCAGCCGAATTAATATATTTGCAGCAGAAGAACACGAAATAGCATCGACTTGGTCGGAAGATTTCAATATTCTCAAAAAGTTATTCATAGATAATGATATAGAAGTTCACTTTATTTACGGTGCTGCTAATATGGAATTTTATAATACTAGATATCATTTTCCCGAGCATAGAATTTACACACATCTTTGGCCGTTTTATTATTTGTCTTTTACATTATCTTCGATGAAACACAATGAGTTTGTAAATCATGCTGATTATAACAACCCAAATTTTACAACGCCTTTTATATCAATGAACAACAGACCTCATACTCATAGATGTATGTTTATGGATCAAATGGCAAGATGCGACTTAATAGATACCGGTTCGGTGTCGTGGCACAATGACAATGTTCCGTATCAGTGGAAGTGGTGGAAAACTCCGCAGCGATTAAAGTTAGTTGATGATTTTAGCAACAACGGTAATTCATATCGATTGCCAATAGAATGGAAATCTAGTTTTATGAATCTAGTATCTGAGTGCAGCATAAATCGAATATACTTTTCAGAAAAAACTTGGATTCCATTATTATGTCACAAAGTTTTCCTTTCTCAATCTGATCAATACTTTTACAAGAAATTTAAAGAATGTGGATTTGAATTATACGATGAAATTTTTGATTATTCGTTTGATGATTATGCAGATGCTGATATTCGTACATCGATGATTATGGAAAATGTAAAAAATATAACAGGTAAAGATTATAATGCAATGCACAATTTACTGCTTCCTAAATTAAAACATAATTTTAATCGAGCAATTACTATTGCAACTAACAACGAGTATATGCCCAAGATTGCAAAAAATAGTGAATTTGCCATGGAACTATATACTGCCCTTAAAGACATACAAAAATCAAAGTGTTTTTTGCTTTCCCTAAAAACCAAGCAATAAATAACACAAGAAAAAGATATAGGAATCAACATGAAAATTGGATTTATTGGAATAGGCAAATTAGGAATGCCCTGCGCCGAGGTAATTGCCCAGAAAGGACATACAGTTACTGGATATGATGTAACAGATAGACACAGCGATTATATTGATATTGTTGATAGCATAGAATCCTGTGTATACGACAAGGACATTGTTTTTATTGCAGTGCCTACACCACACGATCCTGCCTATGATGGTCGTGAACCTACGGCACATTTAGAACCAAAAGATTTTTCATACAGTATAGTTGTAGGCTGCCTTAAGGAAGCAAACAAGTACATGAAAAAGAATCAGTTATTGGTTCTTATATCTACAGTTCTACCAGGAACAGTAAGGCGTGAGTTTGTAAAGCATGTTACCAATACTAGATTTATCTATAATCCATATCTTATAGCAATGGGCAGTGTGGGATGGGACATGGTCAATCCTGAAATGGTAATGATCGGCACCGAAGACGGCACCGAAACTGGTGATGCAAAACAACTAGTAGAATTTTATAAATCTATAATGGAAAACAATCCACGGTACGAGATAGGAACATGGGACGAGTGTGAGTGTATTAAAGTTTTCTATAATACTTTTATCAGCACAAAGATCGGTCTTGTTAATATGATACAGGATGTTGCTATTAAACAAGGTAACATAAATGTAGATGTAGTAACAGAAGCTTTATCGAAGTCAACTATGCGTATCATGGGTCCGCAATACATGACAGCTGGAATGGGCGATGGTGGCGGATGCCATCCTAGAGATAACATTGCTCTACGCTACATGGCCCAAGAGTTAGATTTGGGATATGATTTATTTGATGCAGTAATGAATGCTAGAGAAATACAGGCTAGGAATCTAGCTAAATTCCTTGCAATTGAATCAGAAAAGGCTGGCAAGCTCCCGGTATACATACACGGAAAAGCCTATAAGCCGGGTGTAGAATATTGCGATGGCAGTTATAGTCTATTGGTCGGGCATTATCTAGAACACGATTTTGGAATTACTCCAATATATATAGATCCGTTGACGGGCGATACTGTAGCGGTGCCTATTAGGGGTGTGATACTCTTAGCTCACAATAAAAAAGTTACCTACGAATATAGAGGATTTGAAGAAACTCAGAATCTATATTGTGCAATAGAGAAAGGGTCTATTGTGGTAGACCCTTGGAGAACTTTTATTTCTAATGAACATAATGTAATACATTATGGAAATACTAGAAAATAGTTTTAGTTGAATCCATAATATCTTTTTTAAGTCTTTCTACATCGACCTTGAAATCTATTTTTTTGATTTCGTCTTTGTATTCGTGAAGTGTATTGATTAACACATCTGCAATTCCTTCAGCAGTTTGCGTATCTAATTCCTGTTTGACGTTGATCTCCCAAACCCTACCATCTGTAAAATCTAATCGCACTGAATCCAGATAGGCTACAGGCATGGTATTCATATAGAGATCTTCAAAAACTTCCGGCCACTCTTTTACAAGGTGGCGCGGAGGTTTGAATAACGGATTAGGCATCAGCAGTTTCTTCTACCTTCTTGACCTTCTTAACTGTGGGATCAAGTTCTTCTGCTTCTTTACGCAATCTTGCAGCTTCTTTGTACATAGCATCAGCCTGACTGCGATATGATTTTGCTAGATCCTTGTCAGTTAATGCAGTATCATTTGTAGCCTGTGCTCTCACCGGAGCAGGAATATCGGGATCAACTGCAGGTGTTTCCTCTTGGACTTCTTTGACCTCTGTCGGTGCACCTGACACAAATGTACATAACTCGTCCACAGTACAGTTCTTCTGTTCAGCAATTAATGTGTTAAGATTAACTAAAAGCACAGTGTCGTTTGTAGTAGGCGTCATCATTACAGAATCTGTAGGAACTTTAATCAATCTACCATCTGCCTGCATGGCCCGTAACATAGGTCTACCATCCGGGAATGGGCGTATGTGCATGATTTCGCCGAACTCAAATGCGTCTTGAGCTTGATCAGTTTCTACTAAAGTCATGATTGAATCATGATATTGATCTGGCAGTTGAGCCACAGGTAATACCAGAGCCATATTTGACTCTCCTGGCAGAGTTCTAAACACTACTAGTACCTTGGCACCGGTGTTTTGAATTCTACCTATATGTTTAAGGCTTTTCATTTAGGCTTCCTTTTTAGATACAGCTTCTAGGAAGGAATTTAGTTTGTTGAAACTTTTACCAACTGCTTCCAATTCTGCTGCTTTAAACGCTCCTCTGCTTGTTGCAACTTCAATGATATTTTTTACAGCTAGCAGATCGCTGATATTTAAATCAGGACCTTGTGCTGCTGATGCATCTGTTGCCGCAGGCGCTGCTTCGGCTGGTGTCTCTACGACCTGATCTTTAACTTCTTCTGACATTAGTTTCTCCTTAGTTGTGGGCATGCAAGCATGAAATAGGTTAATTCTTTTTGATCTTCAAAACCTACAAAATGCGAAGATCTTAAATTCCCACTCTTATCCAGAGCAGGTTTTTTGCAGATATAATATCTACCTTTGAGTTTGATCTTGATCCAATCTTCAATACCTTCAAATATCTCAGAATCTGAAATATTCAATTCAGTGAAATGTGGAGCCACAGTCTTCAGCTTGCGCTGTTGCAATACGTCCATTGGATTAAGGTCAAACATAGTGAAAATATTTATATGGGGTTGTTATTCGGGGGCTGATTCTTGGCTAAGTCTTTTGCTCATGGCTCTGTTATGTCCTAGCTTTCTAACATCACCACTGAGTAGATATAGTTCAAAAGCAGCTTTTTCTTTCATTACTATGATGTATTTTTTATTTACAAAAAACGGTGAATCGATATAGTTATCTAACCAAAGCAGTACCTGTGGAGTAAACGCAAATTCTTTAGGGAACTCTATCTTGTAAGTTTTTATTTTAGCATGTTCTTCGATGAATTTCAAGGCCTGTTCAGTCAATCTTAAACCGCCTTGATCTTTCTTTCTAAAACTCCACCACCATACGGCGTTATAGTCTTTGATATTTTTTTCAGTAACGGGTATTTCTGCTGCCTGCAAGAACGCCTTGGTATAGGCATCTTTGTTCATATCATTTAATCTCTTCGCCAGCTGTGAGTTTGTAAACTGCAAAGTCTTTGGTCTTAAACAACCGATTTAATTTCTTTGCCAGGTTATGTGCATGTCCTGGATTTGAAAATGAGACCTTTTTGTATTTTGGTCCGGGATAGCTGGCTACAAGACTGCCGCTTTTGAGATTGAATGGTTGGCCGTTGTAGAACACAGCCCAGATGGCTTCCGAATCAAGGATCTGCTCAACCTTGAAGGTTTCTTTACTAGCATATTCTAAAAGAATTTTTGGCTTGGGTCTACTCATATACGTGTTCCTAATTAACCACGTATATATTTATGTCTTTTTTAGAACTGCCCGCCGTCGAATTTAACGTCTATTTGTGTGGTAGATTCTTTGATCGCTGCCAGCATTTGATGTATTTCGCTGATAGTCTGACCTAATTTGGATGTCATCAGTGCTAACTCTGTGGTTAAATCACGTGCTTCCTGTAAACTAATACGTATCTCTTTCTGTTGGCTGCGTTCAGCCACCTGAGTACGTTGAATCAGCTTCTGGATGGTTGGCAGTGTATCTGGTAGATTATTTTGTGACATTGGCTAATACCTGTTTCATTTCTAGTTCAGTCTTGAATGGTCCCTTGTAAGCATATCTTTCAAGAGTAATTTTTTTAGGACAAAAGCTCTTGACCCAACCTTTCTCAAATTTTATACAGTAGTAGCCTGCACAGTATAGGCTTTTGGAATCACTGCTTTTTGTAAATAGAGGAAGTTTCTTGCGAATGTCGAACATGGCGTTGTGCGGTTCAGCACTGGTAGCATAGCCGTGTACTTCATTAGGCAGTGCTGTGTCGGCTTCTTTAACAATCTTTACAGTGAAAAACTTTTTACCAAACTGTTTGGTTAAGCTATCTTTGGTTTCATAAATTGTCACACCCGACTCGCTGCTCATAAAAAATCTTTGGTCATCATCTTTTCTCAGAGTAGCAATCTTCTCACCATTTGATTCTACGATCCAAAATTTATTTGCTATAATAGGTTTAGCATGTATATCTGTCATTGTGTTCTCCCAACAGTCTGATGTTTTGTTTTCGCAGGTATCTTCATACTGACAAAATTTGAGTTTCATTTGTATACCTCGCGTTGAGTGGTTCTGCATAACTCTGTGCCTGATCAGCTATCTTTTTCAAATCCCATAGATTGCAGAACTTGATTAATCTTATACCAACTTGCGTTACATTCTTTTGTTCAGCGGTAGCAGTGGTAATGGTGTTTACAATTATTTCTTTGATGTCATCGGGTTGATGTGTTAGATCGATCAGTCGACGATTGCGTTCATAATCCTCTAGCACACGATGTTCTACTCCATTATGGTCAGACCATCTCTGAAGCATGAGATTGTTCCACGCATATCCTTTGCTGTTACGATCTTCGAACGCTTCAGTAAGACCCACTTTTTTGCTTGTGCCTTTAGTACGTACACCCGGATACGCTGAGAAGACATTATCACTGGTATCACCACGTATGCATTTTTCAAAGAGGAGCCATTCTGGATTAGGGGCCGGCTTGGGCTCTTGTGTTTTCTTGTCAATGACTGGCTTGCCTTTGTCATCAAAAATTCCTTCATACGTGATAACATGTTCCATAACACCATTGTATTGTGTGACATTGGGTGCGATCAATTGCACAAAATCTGTGTCTGTGCTGATGATCACATGCTTGTCATTTGGATGTGTCTGTATCCAGCCAGCAATTAAATCATCTGCTTCTAACTGCGGATTTTGTAGTACTGTACAATTGGTCTTTTCTGCGATAAAGTCTTTGAATGTGTCAAATGCTTCCCAGAAGATTTTGTCTTCTTCTGCTTCTTTCTCAGTGTGTGCGGCACGAGCATCTGAACGATTACGCTTGTAAGGAGCATAGTAGTCCTTGCGCCACGATCTACCTTCTAAACAGAAGATAACATGGCTACCTTCGAACTGCTGCCATGCTTTACGAATACTGTTTAGGGTAATGTGGAATGCCATGCCTAGTTTGATATCAGCGTCTCCGTTAATAACGTGTCTAGCACGAAAAAATGTATTTGCTGTATCAACTAAGATATAAGTCATAGATTGTTTTTCTTTACTGTTTTAATATCAATTACGCCTGTGTTTACAGGACCGCCAAAGTCACCATCGACTACTACATTAGCACACAGTTCACGGAACCAACGATCTACAATTTCTTCGTCCTTGTCACCGTCTTCACCGTATCCCTCTTGCTTTAATTTTAACACAAAAAGGTCATTCCAGTCAAGCTCAAAAAAGCCATTACGCACATTATCTTTGTTGACATGTGTTTCGAGTACACCTACCCAGGGTTCTTTTTTGCGTGTGGCACGTTCTTTTGGTGATAGTTTGGCCTGTGCCTCGGCTTCTGCGGCACGTTCAGCAGCCTCAGTGGCTGATTTGGCAGCTTCGGCAGCTTCGGCTGCAATGATTACAGATCGTTCAGCCTCTGCTCTGATCTTGTCAATGCCAAATAATTTTTCAATCCATTTATTCATTATGTTCCCCATTCGTTTTTAAACAGTGGTACCTGTAGTCTATCACTGTAACGCAATCCCATCTTCATGGCTAGTTCTGCTACACGGCGATTATTTAGTGTGTATACACTTTCAACTCCGCCCACAGGCATTAGATAACAATGCCCAGTAAATCCTTCTGCTCGATATATATCTAAAGTTTCTAGAGCTTCTTCGGCATCTTCTTCTGTGGCTATTACAAATTTAAGATATGTATACCCTGCTTCTTGATATTCACAAACAACATCTGGTTTTATTGCTTCGTGTCTTTCTTCACCCGAACAGCTGAGCTTGGCACTGACTGAAAATGTAACTTCTCTAGAAGCGAATGGAGGATTCTGACCCCACTCTTGTAAGAATGTTTTAAATTCGGGAGTGAGTTTTTGAGTGCCATTTGTTTCAAACGTAATTTCTTTAAGTCTACGCATGCTAGAATGATTTAACAAGTCTGGATAAGCACGTTGCCAACCTAACAATGGCTCACCGCCTGTGATAACTAGATGTTCGTGTTGCCATTGATTAAACGGCAAGATTTCCATAATGCGTTCTGCAATGGCATCTGAAGTAAGCATCGGACTAAGGTCTTTAAACTCTGGCATCCATGATGCATAACTATCACATCCTGTAGACACTAGGGGAAGTTCTTCATACTTCTGAAAAGGTGTAACCAGACTATGTGTAGCCGCAATACCAGCAGCCTCCATGCTTAATTCTCCACGTGGCATTCCAAAGCCAGCACATTTAAAGTTACAACCAAATGTGCGTAGAAACACAGACGGGACGCCCATATAGCGTCCTTCACCTTGTATGCTGTAGAACAGCTCTGCTATTTTAATTTTGCTCATTGTTTATTATACCTTTATGTATGAAGTTTGTCAAGTCCTCTTTGACAAGACTCCAAGTGCCGTCTTTGTTGTCAATCCAATTTAAACAATCGCCCTCTTTCCAACCTGCGGCATCGAGAAGATCCTGCGGTAATGGCAAAATGCCATCTTCGTCGATAGTCAGTGTCCACGAATTCATGTTATATATCCATACTTTCTTTTCTGTTCTTCTAGCTTTTCTCTGATTAGTTTTCTGCACTCTACTTTAACTTGAGGAGGTACATCTGGATGAAACTCTACGTCTCTGCAACTGTAGTATCTACCTGAAGGTTCGTCCCAATTGTTAATAACAATCAAAAACACTGCTATGAAGGCCACAATGACCAGTAAAATATTTTTCATATATAGTCGCTGACCAACAGTTGACACATAAGTCCTTGATGATCGTCATCAAAGACGAAATTCATATAGCTATCTGTCAACTCTGTGGTGTACTTGTCTCCAGGTAATCCAAACCGTTCTATGATAGATATAGTTATTTCGTCCCAGATTGGAATACTGCCTGCCTTAGGACTCCACGGTACATGAACAGTTACCATTTTCTGTAGTTACCCTTTTCCGGAATCACGTGTCGAACTCCACCTGTAGGATCTTCCATGTCGCCTTTGCGTCGAGGAATTAAATGAACATGTGGATAAGGCACAGTCTGGCCAGCAGCTTCGCCCCAATTCATGCCAATGTTGAATCCGTCCCACTCACCGCTTTTAACTTTTTCCTGTCCTATTCTAAGAGCATCAGCAAAACAATCTTCGATAACTCCTACCGCTGAATATTTAGGCACAAACAACAAGTGTCCTTCTGTAACAGGATACTTGTCTTTAAAAATAGCAACATGAAAATCATCTTGTACAACATCGTTCCAAGGAGCATCACCTGCATCACGTGCATCATCTAATGAATAGTGTAGGTTCATCGCTTGTACTCCTGCTTTTCTCTAGGAAGATCGTCTTCACGAATAACAAATTCTCGACCGCCCAGACTGCCTACAAATGCTCGTGTACGTTCTGCATAGGCTAGTCGCAGTTTAATCGTTTGAAATGCAACTTCTAAAAATGCTTTAGGCTTGTAACCTAGTACATGCATGTCGAAATCTTTGCCTGCATCTGTACAATGCACTTTGATCTGCGTATCAATCATTTCGTCCACCAATCTTCCCAAGGAAAGTCAAGCCATACATCTTTTTCTGCCTTGTTAACTTCCATGCCAACGAAATCCATCTTAACATTACATTGACTAGACAGATTATCTACTAGTACAGCAAATTTAACATTGTTATTCCACACTTCCTCCCAGGCCGGATCATCTGGAAAGCAACCACTGGGCCAATCCTGCATGATCCAATTGAGTGTAGTGCCTTGATCGTTGATATCATCTACAATTAAAATGTTTTTAAAAGTAGTATCGTTGTCAACTGCACGATCTTTGGATAGAGGGCCTAGCGCATCTTCAGCCATCCATAGATTGCTCTCCGGGCCAATCTCGCTATCTCGTAGACTTATATTGAGAGTGTGCAACGGAATATTAAAATATTGACTGATCATAACAGCAGGAATCAGTCCACCTCGGGTAATGCCTACGATATAGTCGGGTCTCCAATCGCCTGTAGCAAGTTCTCTACAAATTTTGCCTACTAAACCAGTTACTTCACGCTGGGTGATTTTGAGTTTGTTCATTTCTATCCTTGAGATATTGTTCGTGTTGTATCCATTTGTTGTTGACTAAAAATCCCCATTCACGTCTTTGCGGCCCTGGCATAAACAGTGTCCATGGAGTAACGCCTTGTTTTAATTCAATACGATGATAACTGTTAGGACTACAAATGCGGAAATGGCCGGGTCCACGCCACTTACGAACTTCACAGCTTTTTGTGCCATCTGTATTAAATTGTGGAATCCATTCATAATAACCGCCTTTCAAAATCAAAGTAAAATAACTCCACGGATGATCGTGAACATCGTCTGGATCACCTTTTAAGAATTTGTGCAGAAATACATTGAAAGGAAAGCGTTCACGCTCTTTGAGAAACAGATAATACCGTTCGAGATAAGGTTCGTTGTTAACACGATCAAAAATGATACGTTTGCGACCTAGACGTTCAAGCAGTTTCAAAAACATTATTAACTTCTTCCTTGAGATATCTTATCAATTCTTTATCGGTTGGCTCAACTGTGTAATTGTTCTTGTAAAAAATTTCATAGCTGTCGCTGCCGTATTTTCCAATGCCATATAACATTGTAGCATCATTTCCGTCCCAAGTCAAGTAGTCTTGACTCATTTTAATCAATCGATTGTAGCGTACATTCATCATGCCCAACGGTTGGATAATGCTTTTGACAAACTCTTCGTCTGCGTGTAACAAAGATAATGCTGTAGGAAACCAATATAGGAATTCTGGCAGCGTGGTCTTTACTGCCTTGCGTCCGGTTTGGTTTAACATGATCACACCAACAAAATGCTGCCAGGCATCATCCACTTGTTGTTGTACCATCAGGTCATCACGCAGGGGTTTGATCATTCTACACCTTCACCGAACCAATCGTCGACTTGGCGTTCTGCTTCTTCTTGTGTCATTGCATGAACAAAGATTCTTGCAGGTTGTCCAACAGTGTGTTGTATATTAAATTTTACAACACCTGCAGGAATTAAACCCCAATCGCGCTCTACAACAAACTCTTGTAGATTTTTAGCACGATATATTAGATTATCTGTGAGATCCTTTGCGGTATTCATTCTGATCTCCTACTGGTACAACTATCGTTCCAAGTTTCTTGAGCATGTTTTCTATATTCATTTAAATCCCATTCCGCCTGCTTGGCTTGATACTGCTCTTCGGATAGCCCATGCCATCCAATACAATCGCCTGTGGGACTACGACCACAACCGCATGAGCCTAATTTTTTTCCTTCTTCTGGTACTCTTACCTGCATGATATCTCCTTATCTTGGCGCAAACTCTTGTTGCATTTTAATGTTGTCAAAGAACTCTTTCTTTGTACCTGGATCATCTTTAAATGCACCTTTAAGCACAGTAGTCTGCGTCAATGAACTATGTGCCATAATACCTCGATTCTCGCAACAACCATGTGTTGCTTGAATGTATACACCTAAGTCTTGTGCGCCTGTGGCTTTTTGGATTTCCCTAGCAATGTCATTGCAAAGTTCTTCCTGTAATGTACCACGCCTAGCACACCACTGAGCAATGCGAGTATACTTAGATAGACCAATGAGCTTGTTGGCAGCGATGATTCCAATATAGGCGACCCCACTAACTGGTTGATGATGATGACTACACATACTGCGGAGTTCACTGCGAACAACCAGCATGCCGTCATAACGGTCCTGCGAATCGTTTGGAAATGCTGTTGCGTCTGGTGCTGAATCATATCTACCTGCCATTACTTCGTTAAAGTACATCTTTGCAAGGCGTCGAGCTGTGCCTCGGCTATTGGGATCGTTTTCACGGTCAATTAGCAAACGATCAAGCACTAGTTCAAATGCTTCTGTTGCTTCGTCGATTAATTTTTCTACATCGCCTTCGTGTAGATAATCACTAATGTTATCACCAGCCCAGAAACGTTTGCCTTCACGCTTCATCTTAAAACGAATATGATCGCCAAGATAGGCTTCTTGATATCCGCCGTCGCCTGCCATTGCATCCAGGCCTGTTTCTTTATTTGTCAATTAAATTCTCCGAGTTAATGTCGTGGATGACATTTATATTATTTTAACATCTCTAATAGTTTGTTGCAACTAAAAAAGTTTTCTTTTAATGCATCTACTTGTTTATTTAGGCTAGGAACAAATTGTTTGTAATTTTCCATGTACTCAGTAATCTGCGCCACAATATAGTGTCTATTTGTTTTATAAGATTCAAATGACTCTGTCCATTTGCTGGGATATTTAAATATGTCCATAGCCATTTCACTGTAGCTAAGTCTATCTGGCACCATAGGAATTGCACTTACTATAGCACCTTCATACCAACTGATACCTAGAGTTTCTTGTAGATTGGCGCTGAATATTAGTTTCGCTTCGCCCAACAAGTTGTGATATTCGTTTTTTGTCAGTTGTTGATCTTGGCAGACGACAAATTCATATTGGGGTAAGTGCTCTTTTAAATCACGGAAAATCTCAACTTGCTTTTCTGGAGCAATACGATGCGGGAACAAGATAAGATCACGCTTGGGCATATTCTTGTACATGAGTAGAGTATCATTCATATACTCCATAGGCCATCCTGTGCGTACAACCTTGTTGTTGAACACAACGTCGTCTAACACAGTCTTATACATTGTTTGTCTACGATCTGGATCAGCTTGGATCAAGTTCTCGTAAAACATATGAATATGAAAGTCTGTGGCAAAATAGTTGTGATCGAACGCATGATAGAAACTCTTCTCGGCATTGCGTACCCAAGGCTTATTGCCAACAAGACGCCCTAAAAAGTCTTGCGGATCATAACTGCCAGCATGCCATAGTCCGTGTGTTGTTACAGGAATCTGTAACAGTTCACTCATATATTTTAAATTTATAATGCCCGGATGCCAAGCATCAGTAAAAATAAAGTGGTCGCCGGGACGAACGGATCCGTTACAAAATAAACGACCCATTTGCTCAACTTGACTAGACTTGTATATATTGGTGCCACCAAAATTAAGAAAAGCACCAGGAGTAGTGGCTGTAGGAATATCCTCAGGGCCAGAGATAACTTGAACATCGTGACCTTCCTTTTTAAGCAATGTAGGCACATGAGTTTTCCACTGACCTGTATATCGTGTCTCAACTGCTTCTAGATCAACAAGAAAAACTCGTGCCATTGATTAACCTCTCTTTTGAAAGTTTGGTCTATTGCCTTGATATGGACGTCTTGGCCGCTTGCTGGCAAGATACGATCCATAGTTTTGACTATCTCTACGATAGAGATCTGCTGGATTAAAATCGCAGAGTTGAATTCTGCACCAATCGTGGTAGGCCTCGAGGTCTTCCCACACCTTTACAACGTCAGGACGATTTTCAAAGTACCTGTAGTCCTTGTAGTTTTTCATCTGTATTCCTTTTAGTATTTGATGAATGAACCATTTTCTCCGTCTTCGGAGACCTCAATCCAAACCTCACGGCCTGGATACTTTTTGCTAATAGTGTCATACAAATCGTCTGACATCATTTCACAACTTTTATGATCTAAACTTAGTATAGCATCTTTGTATAGATTTTCTAACCATCGTTTAAATTGAATAAACTCAATATCTCTATCGTTATGTGTAACACCAATCCAAACACGGAAGTGAAAAATATGACGATGCTCGTTGGCTAGAAATGAAACATCATATTCATCACCAGTAGCTAGTGCGGGATCTGTAGCGGCTGCTGGATAACGATGCATACCTTCTTTGCGAAATGTAACCCAAATCATTTTGTTAGGTCGTTGATCTTGTCTAATAATCATTTTATGTTCTTTGCTGTTATAGGACCTTTGCCTTGAAGTCCGAAGTTTTCTTTAATTGCAGTGCCACACAGTATACGTTGATAAGACGCACCTTCTGCAGGCCCTTCTGTAGTAAATCTAAGTTCAAAACATATTTTAGCACATTCTTCTATAAGAAGTCTAGCAAATAGTTCTTGATTGACAACAGGAACACCCAAAATGTCGTCTGTTGATTTATTTAGAATTTCTTGAATTTGTGGATTCATCGCAGTTGTTCCATGGTTATAATTTTAGATAATTCTTCACCGAGATCTTTATCTTCAGTGACCACATGTAGACTGTGTCGATTCTCATCGCTCTTACGGTCGTACTTGGTAGTTTCGATAATAGTGCCGCCACTAGCGCCATAGACGTTTAATCGGAATGATTGAGAATGTAAATCTGGACCATTACTATCCTCGATGGCATAACATTCTTCGGGTTCAGAATCATTCATTAGCCAGTTGCGTATTCGTTGTTTAAGTGTCATTTTCATTTTTCTTGATTCAGTTGTTTGAATTGGTATTGCACGGCTTAGTCGATTAGAGTGGGTGATTCTTGGAATCCCTCTAGACTTAGCTTGCGATGCTACTGCGTATCCACCACTCATTTAATGATCTCATCTTTGCCATATTGATCCCAATCTGTGAAGCGATCTCTTCCCAGAAGGTCCTGTAGGTTATGACACCACACCCCAGGATTGGTTGCTGAAAAATCTTTGTCATCTATTTTTAGTGTAGCATTATAGCCTAATTGATTTAGATAAGGTAGTTTTACACTGATCTGCGGAATAAATCTACGCTTCTCTGTAAGACCGCTTTCAAGTAATCCTTCAGTTTCGCTGACATCAAAGTCTAAGGTACACCAAAGATCGTATTCGCTGTCTAGACAAACGTATATCATATTTTCCCAAGGACGCCAAGTTGCAGCATCATTGACACCTTTAGTTTTAAAACTTTGATTAGCACCAAAGTAAATGTGTGTGATATGTTTGGATTTGTCGGTGTATGATCTAGACTCTTTAACAATGTCTAGAATAGTGTAGGCGTCGTGAACACCTACCACAAACAGTGTGGTCATGCCGTACGCAGGAGTCTTTTCAATCTCTATACCGGTGAAAAAGGTAATGCTATCAGCAACACCAGAGTCGTAATTTCTTTTCATTTTTTAAATAAATTTTGGATTGACTTGATTAGATTAAGAAATCTAAAATGATAATCAGATAGAAAAGGAGTCCTATGAGGACACCGACCTTGATGCCAATCGCAGTTGGTTGCAACCTCTTGACCGCATGTATCACATTTCATAGTTCTAGTCCGTTTCGCCTTGCTTCTTGTTCTGCCTGTGCTTCTTGCATCACTGCTTCGTGCTTATGTTTAAGTATAACAATATCATCCTTTAAACGCAACCTCTGTTTCTTCAATTCTTCTATTTTTAGATCATCAAAGATACCAGTTTTTTCCATAGTGTCT
>Ga0214921_10002368_pt1 | contig 30815 bp, 17 predicted proteins | sample LL1505_MetaG_FD_177992 | JGI IMG/M metagenome (GOLD analysis project Ga0214921, IMG submission 177992) | Freshwater microbial communities from Lake Lanier, Atlanta, Georgia, United States - LL-1505 | ecosystem: Environmental > Aquatic > Freshwater > Lake | place: USA: Georgia | collected...
GGAATTGGAGATGCCAGCGTTATATCAACTGAATCAATATATTTAAAAAATAATCCAAAAACTAAAAAATATATCATGGTATATCAAAGATATTATGATGCTGCTGGAAACAGTTTAAATAATTCTGGCGATGAAGCAACTATGATTGCAACATTTAAAAATGCAAATCTAACCAAGACAATGGAAAATGCATTAATTAGAGCAGCAAAAGAATATAATAATTATATTAAATTGGTAAATGAAGATACTGTAGGTGGAACAAAAAATCCTATGGAACACATGGGAGATACTCCATTAATAATTTTTGATTATGAAACACCAATATATTCATCTATTCTTGGAGGATGGACAAATAAAACAACAGTAGATAATACCTGGGGAGTTGGTACTTGGGATTATGCCATATCATTTGCTGCTGCAATGATTCCAAAGGCAAAAGAACTTGTAAATAATTCCACATTTAGAGCACAAAATAATATTCCAAATATATTTGTAAATGCAAAATTTGCACATTATCAACTTCCATTTGCATCTGCAAATGTTACATTGAATGGTGGACCTTATCAATTACAGAATGAAGATGATCGTTTTTCTTATAGAAAGAAAACAATCGCTGATAGTTGTTGGAGTAAAATAATAGAAACACAAGATTTCTTAGCACCAACAATATATTCGTATTATCCAATGCAAGATGATTTTGGTGTAATTGATCCCGCAAATTGTAGTGGGTTTTTTACATACAAAAATACAAATCAATTTGATTTTAACAAACAACAAATATATGATAATGTTTTAGTTTGTCTCGAATGGATGTCTAGAACTGGTATTGAAAAGGATATTTATCCTATGCTTGGATATTCTTATATTGGTGATGAGCAAGACTTTTTTAATAATAATTGTAATAATTTAAAATTCAATTATATTGATACATCGAAAGAATTTTGGGGATCTAGGCAATTAACATTAGCAGATACAAAGACTTCGATGGAACTTGCTTTACAAGCAGGAAAGCAAAGAATAAAAGGATTCCTATATTGGAATATGGGATATTTTTCTTTCTTGTCTAATAATATTACTTCTTGCAATTTACCAGATCTTTATAAAGCAAGAGCAATCTACTCACGCGATATTAAAACAGACGGTCTTGGTTATATTGAAAATGATTCATTTTGGCCATCAAGAACATGTACTGATCAATTTAGTATTACATATGTTACACAAAGTCAATCTAATTATATTGAAGTCCATATTATAACTCCTCCATCTCTGAATGGAAAAACTATAGAAATTTATAGAAAGACAACTGATACAGGAAGTAATTACAGTAAAATAGGAACAATAGTTGTTGATAGTTTATTGTCACTATACACAGACACGACTGTATTATTGACTTCAAAAACTTATCAGTATAAAGCAGTTGTTGCAGGAACAACAACCTCAACAAATGAAATTCTTGGTAAATTTGTTAATCTCTCAACAGACGCATACTGGAAGAGAGGAGATGATGGTGATGATGTAACATGGGTAGATGGTAAACTAACTACAATAATTAATACATCTGATACAAATCTTGCTACAAAATATACAAATGAATCGGCAGAAAAAAGATTATATGTAAGAGATTATGATAGAACTATATTTGCATTTATACAAAGATGGTTTAGAAGTGATAGATCCGATGATCGTTATTATACACAAGCAATTAGAATGTTGGAAATCTCTTTAAGTAATTTTATAAACACTTCACCTACAAATTTAGCAAATTTTGTTACACTAAATGGAAGTATAGATTCTATAAATCTTGATTTAAGAGATGCTTGTTTACATTTTGCTCAATTAGGATTCTTAACAGAAAATACTTCTTATATTAATAAAGCAAATACTCTATTAAATACATTTGCAGATAAAATACCAAGTTGGAAAATTTGGAACCCATATTACGAATCAAATTATGCAAATAGAACAGCAAAAAGTGCAAGTGATCCAATAACATTTCAAGATGAATCTGCTTCTGGTATATGGGGAGATTGGATATATTTTGATCTTGTAATGGGAACACCTTTATTGGAAGCATGGGCACTAATAAGAAACAATCCAAATATAACAGTGACAGAAACTAAAATGAAAACTTTATTTGATTATTTCTTAAACATTTATACATTGAGAGCGTCACAAACAACACCATATGTTATGAATGGTCAACCAGATTATACTAATATGGATAGTTTTCAAATAAGAGGTGAAATAGATTTTGGTCTTTTAATTCCAGATCCAGAAATATTACACAAAGGCATAACTCATTTAAATAATTTATATAAAATAAGATTTGCTCCAGATGGTTGCTGGAATGAAGTTTCGCCCGCTTATCATTCAGATTTGCAAAGAGGATTAAATAACTTAATGAAAGATTTCCCATCAGTATATACTGATCCTATTGGATTTACAAGTACAGATGGAACAAGATATGACAGTTTAGATCCACTATCAAGATTCAGAACACAAAGAGAAAGAGCAGATTATTTCATTCAATACATGAAATATCCAAACGATCTACCAATAGCGATTGGTGATACTAATTATAATTCATATCTAACAACAGATTTTAGATACAGTAAACAACCACCAAGAGTAATTCCTGCTTCTTCCAATCTATTTGGTGCTAGTGGTATAGCAACTTTAACCAGTGGAACAGCTGGAAATGAAACTATGGTTACTTTGAATTATGGTGCTTTCAATACACACAAACATAGAGATAAATTAAATTTAAATGTTTTCTGTAAAGGTCAAGAAGTTATAAGTGAAACTGAATATCAACCAGTTAGTGGTGATACTTTATCTTCTAGAGGATGGCATTCTTCTACTCCCGGACATGTTACAGTTACTGTCAATGAACAAAATCAAGATCCGGGTACAAATAGAAGATACAAAACAACAAATCCACTATTAGATCCTGTTACTGGAATTCCTGATTGGGGATACAGATGGAATTCTAGTTCATCCACCGATTATGGTAAACTTAGATTATTCAATACAGATTTTAGTAAAGTTAAGGTTATGGAAGTAGATGCAGAAAAATCATATAATTCTGCAATTCCTAGTACAACAAAATATAGAAGAACTGTTGCTCTTGTGGATATAGACAATGGTGATAATTATATTGTTGACATATTTAGAATAGTTGGAGGTGTAACACATGATTATATGTTGCATAGTTGTTTACACTCCGACCATACAGTAACTTTAACCGGAATAAGTCCAACAACAACATCTGGAACATTATATACTGGAGGCTGGTCTTCTGGTGGTACGGATTATACAAAATGGGGATTAGATAAATTACAAAAAATTACAACTGCAACAACAAATAGTAATTGGAGTGCTGAATTTATACCAGTAACTGAAACAAATTGGAAATTAAACACATATATGTTGGGTTCTTCTGGAACTAATATTATTAATTGTAGTGGTCCAGCAATGAGAATTCCAAACAAAACTTTACCATTTATATGCGTTAGAAGAACTGGATCACAACCAACAACAAGCACATATGTTGCTGTTCATCATGTAACTACAAAAACAGGAACTTCTAGAATAAGTAATATTGAGTCATTGTCTAGTACAAACAGTAATGTAATTGCATTTAAAGTAACATTTACAAATGGCAGATCTGATATAATTATTTCTGGTGAATCACCAACAAGTTCTGCAACTATTGATGGCAGAATTGCATTCACTGGTGCATTTGCACATATAGCAGAAAATACATCACAAAATGGTAGTAATCAATGGGCATATTTAGTTGATGGCAGTCAACTCAATATAAGTACTTATTCATTGAGTATACTTGGAAATGTATCATACTCTGGTCAAATAACTTCAATTCAACGAAAAGAGCAGGGAAATACTTATAATAAATTTATTACAAATGTTTCCATACCAGCATCTTCAAATCTTTCTAACTATACATTATTAGTAGATCCCGCCTCATTGCAGAGATGGTCATACAATATTAATTCTACTTCAAATACAGAAATAATAACACTAAATGAACCTGGATTGACTATTAGTGGAAGTACTGTAAAACAGGAATATTTCCCAAATTGGGGAGATACAGGAACTGTTCAATTTAGAATACCGGGGTCTGCGTTAATGTTAAAAAACGATATAGATGGAATATGGGGGTTCACACAAACAGGAAGTGCCGTAGGAACTGCTCCATCATCAACAATACCTAAATTTGTTACCAAAACTGATAGTTCGTCAAGATCATATTATGAAATTGATGGAATACTTAATCCTTTGAGTATATCATCTAGTCCAAATAATTTTGGTTGTTTTGTATCACAAAATGGAAAGGTATATTGTTTTGGAACTAATACTGATGGTCAATGCACAATCCCATCTGATGTTGGAACAATAAAACAAATATCATGCGGATATGCACATACACTTGCGTTAAGACAAGATGGTACAATGATTGCTTGGGGAAGTAATGGATCAAAACAAGGAAGATCAGGAACACAAGCAATACAAGCACAAATAACCGCAGCTGGTAGATATGTTACAAAAATATCAGCAGGAGCAGAGCATAATCTTGCACTTTTGGACAATAGTGATGTTGTTGCTTGGGGCAAAAATGAATCAGCTCAATTAAGCGATCCAGACACATATTGGACAGAAATAGGACAATTTGGAACAACTTGGCCAGGTGGTTATAATACACAAAGTTCAGAAACATATAAATACTATCAAGACAAATCCACACGATGGGGAAATGGTGAAATTAGACAATATCGTTGTGGCTATTATGCAGATGCCAACAGATATACAGGTTGTGAATCACCAAACGCATCTGCACTAGCACAGCACAAACTTTATAGTAATGTGAATGGATCTGGAGGAAATCCAATTCCACCTAGTACATATTTAAGTGCAAGTTATTCCACTGGTTGGACACCACATACTGGTGCTCCTTATGATTATCAATTCTCCAGATCAACAACTGGTGATAGTACTAGCGTAAATTATAGTGGTGGCGGTTGGACTAGAAACACAATATCAACATCTGCATTTGGTGTATCGAATAAAAAATATAAAGATATTTCTGCAGGAAGAACTCATAATATATTATTGACTACAGATAACAAGATAGAGACATGGGGGGATAATTATTATTATCAAATTACTGGAACAGGACCATTTGCAGCAGATAACAGAATTGGATTTGGTATAAGAACGGATGATTCAACAAAATATAATTACACAAATAATAGTTATTCTGTCGTAAAATCAATGAAGACAACTTCAAATTCTGTAAGTAAGATTGCAGCATCATATTATACAAATATGGTAATTAAATCTGATAATACACTATATTATTGGGCAAGAAATGACATGGATCAAAGCCAAGTATCCAATCTAACTCTACCGGGAGCAGAAATACCAACATTTATAAATGGTGCATATGAACATACAATGGTAATTGGTAATGCAGGTACTTTAAAAACAACAGGTAAATGGATAGATGCTCCATATACAGCAGTATCATTATTTGTTATTTCTATTCCTGCAACTACATTTAAATGGGCAGGTGGGGCAAGAAACTGGACAATGGCAGTTACATCGTCCAATAAAATAGTATTATGGGGAACCACAAAGGGACTCACAGAAATTGGAACATATACAATAACAACTATATAAAGTATAAATCATGTTAGAAGAAAATCTTAAAAAAATATATTATATACCAGTTCCTGTTCCTCCCACAAGTAAAACACAACAAGAGGGAGAACTTAACTTATTTGATTTATTCACCAATCCAAATCCACAATCTCTTGTCGGACCAGATATTGGAGGAACAACTTTACCCCAAATTAAACAAAATACAATACAAGATCAAGAATTAGCATTAGATGATATAAGAACAAATACATTAAAGTCATTTATTTTTTCTTGTTCTGATGGTGATTGTCCAAGTGATTCAAATGGAGATGATCTTAATTGTTGTTGGGCAAACAATACTTGTCAAGAAAACTATTGCTATAAAAATGACGCAGAATGTACTTGCAATAATCCGGATGGATCCTCTGGTGGAACTTGTAATGCGGATATAGATTGCTCAATTGGTTGTTTATGTAAACAATTTAAAACTCCGTGCACTGAATTTAGCGGTTGTATGTATCCAAAACGAGATTTAAAACCCGGTTGGGGTAAATATGAATGTACTGATCCTCATGATGGGAGTGCTTTCTACCTATGTGATGCCCCATGTGGAAGAGCATCAGGATCATGTTCCGCATCATTAGTGGTTTTAAATGATCCTGACAAAAAATATGGAATCAAAACATGCGATGTTGCGGGCAATTCATATCAATATGTTGAAACAATATATTGCCCAACTCTTAGAGATGAATATAAAAATTATTGGGCAACAAACTGTGGTGGCGGATTGAAATGGAAGACTGCAGTAGACCGCGATAACGGAATACAAAGGTGTGAATGTAAAGATACAAGTTGTGTTGGTTATGATGCAACCGATTGTTGGGATTCGGGTAAAGATAATGAATCACTAATTATGAATATAATCGGTCTTTCACTTGCATGTAGTCAACAACCAACTTCTCTTTGTGGTGACAGACAGATAGGTAAAATTGAAGATTGCGAGAATATTATATTTTATCGAGATGAACAAGTAAAAGACTGTTCAGAGTTAACATGTGCTGATCTAGATGCTGGTTTGGGTAAATATTGTGTATTATCAAATTGTACTCAATGTTGTGGTACTTGCGGAACACCTTGTTCGGATGATCCTACTACATGTTGCAAAACATGTGGTTCTGAATGTAATACTGCAAATGATTGTACAAAATATTCACAATGTCTTGCAAAAACTGGAAATTATGCGCCAGGTGGAACATGTGAAAGATGCCCATGTACCGATCCATGTGGTTCAAATTGTGAAACTTCAACAAAGTCTCAATATGATAATTGCATATTAAATTGTCAAAATAGTTGTTGCTGTACTAATCCATGTGTAGGTGCACCAACAGATTATTGGACATGTATGGCATCTTCATTTGGTAGTAAGGGATGCTGTAATAAAAATTGTGATAGGGATTGTGGTGGTCTTATAAACTCTTGTAGTTCTGCAAATGCAAATTGCAAAAAGAAAATCAGCGAAGGTGGTTGTTGTAAATGTGCAGAAGATATTTGTGCAACATCTACAAAAAATGATTATGAAAATTGTTTATTAAATGTTGGCGCATGTGATGGTTGTTGTACAGATCCATGCATTGGTGCACCAAGTAACTATTTTGATTGTATTGTATCACCATATGCTGCTAAGGGATGTTGTTCTCCTTTTAGTTGCTTGGATTGTGGTTCAAGTCCATGTACAGACTCCCATTCGCAATGTAATACATCTACAGATTCTGGTGGATGTTGTGTATGTAAGAATACTGCATGTAAATCAACAACAAATATAGAATATAATAATTGTAAGAAAAATGCAGATTGTATAGCAAGTGGTTGTTGTACAGATCCATGTATTGGTGCACCAAGTAACTATTTTGATTGTATTGTATCATCATATGCTGCTAAGGGATGCTGTTCCTTTAGTTGTTCTGATTGTGGTTCAAGTCCATGTACAGACTCCCATTCGCAATGTAATACATCAAAGGAATCTGGTGGATGTTGTGTATGTAAGAATTCTACTTGTGCAACATCTACAAAAGATGATTATGAAAATAAATGTAAGAAAAATGCAGATTGTATAGCAAGTGGTTGTTGTACAGATCCATGTATTGGTGCACCAAGTAACTATTTTGATTGTATTGTATCACCATATCTCGCAAAAGGTTGCTGTTCCTTTAGTTGTTCTGATTGTGGTTCAAGTCCATGTACAGACTCCCATTCGCAATGTAATACATCAAAGGAATCTGGTGGATGTTGTGTATGTAAAGATAGTGCATGTAAAACCAATACAGTTATAGATTATAATACTTGTATAAACACAAAGAAATGTTCAGATAACAGTTGTTGTATAGATCCATGCATAATAAATGGCACTCTTGTATCAGACCTGATAACATCTATAACTCTATATGATCAATGTGTTGCAAAAACAGGAATCTTTAGTGGATTAAAAGATAATACTTGCTGTGGATCGTTTAAATGTTCATATTGCGTAGATGCATGTACAAATTCAGATATAAGATGCAAAAATCCATCTGGTGGTTCTGATTGTTGTGAATGTAATAATACTGAATGTAAAACGAATACTGTGAGTGATTATGCAAATTGTTTAGAACAAAATAAACAAAATAAATGTTTATCGTGTTGTTCTAATCCGTGTACAGGAATACCAGAAATAACAACTGTAGAAGAATGGAGAGCATGTAAAGCATCGGAAACAGGGACTGTAAATAAATACACACCTTATACAAGTAAAGGATGTTCATGTGGAGAGTTCTCATGCACACTATGTAAACCATCTGCATGTTCAAACATGGATATATTATGTCAGGCAACAAATTGTTGTGTATGCAACAATATTGCATGTAAATCAACAACAAATACAGAATATAATAATTGTAAATTAAATACTGCATGTCGTGATGCTGGTTGTTGTATAGATCCATGCATTGGTGCACCAAGTAACTACTTTGATTGTATAGTATCACCATATGCTGCTAAGGGATGCTGTTCCTTTAGTTGCTTAGATTGTGGTTCAAGTCCATGTAGTGATCCACATTCGCAATGCAATACATCAAAGGAATCTGGTGGTTGTTGTGTATGTAAGAATACTGCATGTAAATCAACAACAAATACAGAATATAATAATTGCAAATTAAATACTGAATGTCTTAATACTGGTTGCTGTATAGATCCATGTATTGGTGCTCCAAAAGACTTCAATGATTGTATTAGATCACCATATCTTGCAAAAGGTTGCTGTATACCACCAGTAGGACCATGTACAGAATGTCCATATTGTCAGGGTCAAGACGGACAAGCAGGAACATGTTCTACACTTGCAGAATATAATGCATGTTTGTCATCGGGAGTATGCACTTCAAATAATTGCTGTATTTATCAACAAACCGATCCTTGTGATGGTTGTTCTGATGATTGTAATACATGCAGATCAAATGCAACATGTGTTGCAAAAGGATGCTGTAGATTTAATTGTTCACAAATGACATGTCCAGATTCTAGTACTGTTACTGGATATAGAGCATGTATGAATAATAATTGTTGCAAGACAGAAGGATGTTGCACATATCCATGCACGGGATGCCCAAAGAATTATTCAGATTGTATAAAGAATACACAATGTAATCTTGCAGGTTGTTGTATATACGAACCACAACCATGTGATAGTTGCACATTCCCAACAAATCAACAATGTTTACAAAGTGTATATTGTTCTTCAAATGGTTGTTGTGCAGAAGATCCATGTTTTGGTTGTTTGGATGGTAGTCCAAATTCATATTATAGATGCATGACGAACAGTGATTGCAGAACAAATGGATGCTGTGGTGAAGCACCATGTACATTAAATAAATGTTTTACATCAACAAAACAAGAATATTTACAATGTTTAAACAATCCAGATTGTAATGATTCAGAATACCCATGCTGTGATAATCCATGTAAGACATGTTCAACTAATTATTTTGAATGTATGAGAAATGATGCATGTGTAAGAGCAGGTTGCTGTGCTATAGCACCAACCTGTTTGGATTGTAAGACAGATCCTGCATATCCAAATGCATCCTGTACACACCCAGATTCAAGATGTAGTAATTCTCCTGAAACTGGAGGATGTTGTAATTGTAAGTCTTCTAGATGTCAAACATCAACTAAATCAGAATATACAACATGTGGAAATGTAATCAATAAATCATTCTGTAAAGATATTTGGGGAACAGGTATATCTTGTTGTAGCAATCCCTGCACAGGTTGTGCAACTAAACAAGGTCAATTTGGTCTTTGTATAACTCAATCTGGTTGTGCAAATAAAGGATGCTGTACACAACCACCAGAAGATCCATGTGCTGGCTGTAAACAATCTAATTGTTCAAGTATTGCAGAATGTGCAAGAAATGCATGTTGTAAGGAAACACCAATATGTGAAAATTGCAATGCAACTTATGCTACATGTATAACTTCGCCAACATGTGTTGCAAATGGTTGTTGCCCACCAGATCCATGTGTCAGATGCAATAGAAATAAGACAGTTGAGGGATTTGCAGAATGTTCTGCAGATGCACGATGTGTAGCAAATAATTGCTGCAACGATCCATGTGATCAATGTAAGCACATATATTATACAGAATGTTCAAGTGATGTTTATTGTAGTGCAAATAATTGTTGTCCACCACTACCTTGTCCAACATGTCCAGAAAATTATGAAGAATGTATTTCAAATGAAATTTGTAGATTATATTGTTGCTGCGTGGAGACATAAATATGAATGAGGATAATATTATGAAAAAATCTGTTGATGAAAAATTAGAAGAAGCATTCAATATGCCAACCACTGTCGGTTCAATAATCGAGAGTCAAACAGAGTTGCCAATAATAACTACATCAAAAGATACAGATTTAAATAGAGATTATCTCACAGTTAGATCAAATCTATATGATATTATTGAAAAGGGCACTAAAGCAATTGATGGTATTCTTCATGTTGCTTCAGAGGGTGATTCTCCCAGAGCATATGAAGTAGTATCTCAACTCATAAAAAGTGTAGCAGATGCAAATAAAGATTTATTACAACTACACAAACAATTAAAAGAAATCAAACAAGATACACCAGCATCTACACAATCTGCACAAAATATTACAAATCAATCAATATTTGTTGGTAGTACAACAGAACTGCAAAAATTATTAAAAGGTAAAATGCAGGAAATAAAACAAATAGAATCTGATGTATGATAGGTGATAAAAACTCATATCTTGGTAACCCAAATCTTAAAAGAACAAATGTTCCAGTAAACTTCACTCAAGAGCAAGTTGAGGAATATTTAAAGTGTTCTGAAGATCCCGTTTATTTTATGAAGAATTACATAAAGATTGTAAATCTTGATAAAGGTCTTGTAAATTTTGAATTATATCCATTTCAAGAAAAATTAGTAAATCTAATACGAGACAATCGTTTCGTGATTGCAAAGATGCCTCGTCAGTGTGGTAAGTCAACTACCATCATTGCAGATATTCTACACCATGCACTGTTTAATCCAAATCAGACCATAGCAATTCTTGCAAATAAAGAAAAACTTGCAAAGGGGCATATGGATCGTTTAAAGACTGCTTATGAAAACTTGCCAAAATGGTTACAACAAGGTGTCAAGGAATGGAACAAACATTCTATAGAATTGGAAAATGGTTCAAAAGTATTAGCATCTGCTACTTCTGCATCTGCAATCCGTGGTGGTTCATTTAATTATATTTTATTGGACGAGTTCGCACATGTCCCCGAAAATATAGCAAATGATTTTTATAGTTCAGTATATCCAACTATTACTTCTGGTAAAACTACAAAAATGGTTATTATTTCTACTCCATATGGTTTAAATCTTTTTTATAAATTGTGGATAGATGCTATTGAAGAAAGAAATAGTTTTAAATATATTGATGTTCACTGGTCGGATGTTCCTGGTAGAGATCAGACTTGGTATGAAAGAGAAATTCAAAATTTAGGTGAAGATAAATTTAGAACAGAACACGAATGTGATTTTATTGGTAGCACTAATACTTTAATATCTCCAGACAAATTGAGAACTATGGTTTATAAGACACCAATCCACACAACTGATGATGGTCTTAAAGTATACGAAAAACCAGTTATTGATTCAAAAACTCCTGCTAATAATCATAGTTATGTACTTACCGTAGACACCGCCAGAGGGACGGGGAACGACTACAATGCATTTGTAGTGATAGATATCACCAAGACCCCATATAAGATTGTAGCGACATTTAAAAACAATGAAATGTCACCATTGGTATACCCAAATATCATATATCCTATAGCAAAGCAATATAATGATGCTTACATATTAGTTGAAATAAACGATATAGGTGGTCAGGTTGCGGATCTACTTCACAATGAAATGGAATATGAAAATATATTAATGTCATCTATTAGAGGTAGAAAGGGACAGACTCTGGATGGAGGTTTCGCCGCTGGCAATCAGGTTCAATTAGGACTCAGAACAACTAAAGCGGTTAAGAGACTTGGATGTTCAATTTTAAAATCTTTAATAGAATCTAATAAATTATTAATTGTAGATTATTCAATTATTCAAGAATTAGTTTCCTTTATTTCAAAAAATAATAGTTTTGAAGCGGATTCGGGTCACAATGATGATTTGGTTATGTGTATGGTACTATTTGGTTGGTTAACTACCCAGAACTATTTTAAAGATTTAACTAATATGGATATCAGAAAAACTGTATTTGATGAAAAAATAAAACAATTAGAGGATGAAATGACACCATTTGGTGTATTAGATGATGGTATTATGGATGCCAACCAAGAAATAGATGCTTCTGGAACAGTCTGGACAGAAGATTTAAATAGAAATAATGATTTTTATACATAACCTTAGACCAAAATAGGCGAATAAGGAGAGAAAAATGGCATTCCAACTAAGTCCCGGCGTAGAAATTAAAGAATTTGACTTAACAAGTGTTATCCCACAGATTGCTACCACACCAGCAGGTTATGTTGGCGTGTTTCAATGGGGTCCAGTTGACCAAAAAGTACTAATTGATTCGGAAAAAAAATTACAAAATGTTTTTGGTAAACCATTCAGAAGTACAAGTGATGTATTTTATTCAATTGACTGGTTTGTTGCTGCAAACTTCCTCTCCTATGGTGGTGCGTTAACAGTAGTAAGAGCAGATCAAAGCGATCAATACAATGCAACAGATTGTGGTGCAGGATCAACTTTTACAATTAAAAATAAAGAAGATTATGAAAAACAATCAATAACTGGTGGAATTGGAGCAGGATGTAACTGGAGATTTGCTGCAAAGTATCCCGGTGCTCTTGGTAACAGTTTAAAGGTTATAGTAATCGATGCACCAGAATATGGATCAACAAATGCAACAACAACATTCTACGATACATGGAAAGATAAACTAGGAATACCTGGAACATCAGATTATGCAAAAAATTTAACTGGTGCAACAAATGTTGATGACGAATTACACATAGTCATTATCGATGAATTAGGTTATTTTAGTGGTACAAAGGGAACCGTTTTAGAAGTATACCCAAATCTATCAAAAGCATCAGATGCTAAATCCGCAGATGGTGTTTCAATTTATTATAGAAATGTAATTAATAATAAATCCCAATATGTTTGGTGTGGTGAACATCCCGGTGCATCATCAGCAGTTGGTGCTAGTGGTATAAGTGCACCTGCAGGAGCATATGTAACACAAGCAGGAACACAAAGAAGCTGGGGCAGTACAATTGGATTTGATGGCACAGGTACAGTAATTCGTTTTGAAGAATTGTACTCAAAAGAATATAAAATGAATGGTTTAGGTCAAACTTTACCAATCCAATCTGGTGATAAAAATAATATCTATACTCTAAAGGCAGATACTTTTGTCGATCAATTCAGTAACACAGAAGAAGTAGATGTTTCTCTTCTAATTGCTGGTTATATGAATGCAACTAATGCCAAGAGAGTAGTTGAAATTGCTGTACAAAGACAAGATTGCATTGCTTTCGTATCAGCAGATCCATATACAATAGTAGAAAAATCAGGTACAGGTGCAAGTGTAGATGATGATATATTTGGTACATTACAAACTTTTAGAAATGCAGTTGGTTCATCTTCATATGGTGTAATGGATGGAAATGCAAAATATCAATACGACAGATATAATGACCGTTTCATCTATGTGCCATTATGTGGAGATATTGCAGGTTGCTGTGTAAGAACAGATAATACAAAAGAACCTTGGTATTCACCAGCAGGTTATGATAGAGGTCGTATTAATAATATCGTAAAACTTGTATGGAACCCATCAAAAGATTACAGAGATAAACTATATTCAGTTAATATAAATCCTGTAGTATCTTTCCAAGGTTCTGGTGCAATTTTATTCGGTGACAAGACTCTACAAAGTAAGCCAAGTGCATTTGATAGAATTAATGTCAGAAGACTATTCAATGTCTTAGAGAAAACAATAGCAACTGCTGCCAAGTTCCAACTCTTCGAATTTAATGATGCATTCACAAGAGCACAATTCCGTCAACTTGTTGAACCATTCTTAAGAGAAGTTCAGGGCAAGCGTGGCGTAACCTCTTATGCAATAATATGCGACGAAACAAACAACACTCCATCAGTAATCGATCAGAATCAGTTTGTTGCAGACATCTTTATTGCGCCATCCAGAAGCATCAACTTTATTCGTCTTAACTTTGTTGCAACACCAACTGGTGTTACATTTGCGGAATTTGGTGGATAATTATAAAAAAGGACATAAATAAAGAGGAATCAAGGAGAAAATAAATGGCAGACTCATCAATCAATTCATTCATGTCAGCCTTCGACGGCGGATCCAGACCAAATCTTTACTCAGTAAGTCTGGTTTGCCCAGTAGGTCCACTACCACAGTTACAATTCTTTTGCAAAGCAGCAACACTACCACAATCATTTTTAGGTGAAATCAATATTCCATACTTGGGTCGTATCGCAAGATACCCAGGAGATCGTCAATTTGATGATTGGACAATTGATATTATCAATGATCAAAATATGACATTAAGAAATACATTTGAATTATGGAATGAATTATTCAATTCTAATGCTGGCAATTCAACAACATATCCAAATCCAAGAGCAGCATTTGGAAGTGCTATTGTTTCACAACTTGATAGAAACTTTAAAGTTGTTAAATGGTATCAATTTTTTGATCTTTGGCCAGAACTAGTTTCTTCAATTCAATTAGGATATGATCAAAATGATACTGTTTCTGAATGCCAAGTAACATTTAAGTATTCATACTTTGTAACAAGTTCATCACCATTCCAAACAAATAGTGCTGTAAATGTTGCAGGTGTTGGACCTGGTGCATCAAATCAAGCACAATCAGGAAACGGATTCTCCTTCGGTGTTCAAACAAACGCAGGTGGATTTGGTATTAATACTGGTGGTTCAGGTAACAATACATCCTTCGGCATAAATACACAAGCAGGTGGAGTTGGAATTAGTTTCTAAATCCCCCTTCACTGTATTTCTTATAGAAAAGGATTTTTATTATGGCATTTGAGTTATTTGGATTTACATTTGGCAAAAAAGACACAATAAACAAACCCATTGATTCATTTGTCCCAAAGGCAGTTGACGATGGAGCAAGTATTGTTGAAGGTGGTGGCTTTCAAGGTCAATATATTGATTTAGATGGTACACTCAAAGGTGATGTAGAATTAGTAAGAAAATACAGAGAAATGTCTCTGCATTCCGAAGTAGATCAAGCAATTGATGACATTGTTAATGACGCTATTACAGAGGATGCAACGGGTAAAACTATACAACTGGATTTAGATAAAGTTAATATACCAGATGAAATCAAAGATATAATTTATGAAGAATTTGATATCATTCTCCATTTATTAAATTTTAATAAAAAAGGAATAGAAATTTTTAGAAAATGGTATGTTGATGGTAGAATATACTATCACCATATTCTACACGATGATCCAACACAGGGTCTTAAGGAAGTTAGACTGATCGATCCGTTATTGATTAAAAAAATTAGAGAAGTAAAGAAAGACAGTTCATTATCAAATATTCCATTAATTAGAGATGTAAGAGAATATTATGTCTTCTCTAATTATGAAAAATTAAGTCCATACGATACAAAAGGATTAAGAATATCTGTAGATAGTATCAACTATGTACATTCTGGTTTATATGATTATTCCAGTAAGAGAATAGTTGGATATCTACACAAGGCAATTAAACCACTCAATCAACTTAGAATGGTTGAAGATGCTACAGTCATTTATAGATGGGCTAGAGCACCAGAGAGAAGAGTTTTCTATATTGATGTTGGTTCTCTACCAAAGAATAAAGCAGAGCAATACATGCGCGACCAGATGAATAGGTTTAGAAATAAACTTGTTTATGATGCTAACACCGGAGAAATCCGTGATGATAGAAAGCATATGAGTATGTTGGAAGATTACTGGTTACCACGAAGAGAAGGCGGTAAGGGTACAGAAATTTCAACTCTACCCGGTGGTCAGAATTTAGGAGAGATGGAAGATGTTCTATACTTCCAGAAGAAGTTATTAAAATCACTTAACATTCCAATAAGTAGAATCGAATCTGAAAATGGATTCAATATGGGCAGAGCATCTGAAATTACAAGAGATGAACTTAAATTTGCAAAATTTGTAAATAGACTTCGTTTAAAATTTAGTGAACTATTTTTAAACTTCCTAAGAGTTCAATTATTAGCAAAACAAGTAATGAGTGAGGAAGACTGGAAAAATATTCAACAAAATATAATTTTTAAATATGCAACAGATTCTTATTTTTCAGAATCTAAACAAGCAGAAATACTCAAAGATAGAATTTCAATTCTTAGAGATGCTGCGGATTATTCTGGTAAGTTCTATTCGGATAGATGGCTGAGAAAGAATCTATTAAGACAAACTGATCAAGATATTTCACAAATTGATGCTGAAATTGGTGAAGAGCAACAAATACAATTAGAAAAACAACAGCAAGCATCGATGGCTGCCGGTTTATCTCCACAGGGTCAAGAATTGGGTCAATCCGACATGTCGGGAGGACAATCTGGAGGTGGTATAAATACGGTAGCACCACCACAAGATCCAACAGGAGGTAAAACTTTCGATGCCAGCAGCCTATTATGATATAACGATTGAAGAAGGTTCTAGTTATAAACTAAAATTAAAATTTAAAGATAGTACAAACACTGTTGTAAATTTAAATAGTACTGATTCTAGAGCACCATCAATAACAACAATACCAGTTGGATTTGAATCGGAATTAACATCCAGCGATACAACCAAAGCAGGTAAATGTGGTGTATTTGCAAAAATGCAAGTTAGAAATTCTGTAAATGCCACTGTTGTAGAATTGAATCCTATCAATCAAGCAGATTCTGGACCTGTATCTTTATATGGTGAAAGTTATAATATATTAGGTTCAAATGCAATTGATATAAGTTTATCTAATGGATTACCAGTTGCAGGTTCCCCTTTGCCAACACCAAATATAAAACTATCATTATCATCTTTTATAACAAGAAGAATAAATTATGGTAATTATCTTTATGATTTAGAACTTATATATTTTAAATTACCATCAGGAACAACAGTTCCAAATTATACAAATATATCAAATGGTCTTGATAGAAACACTGTAGTTTTTAGAATTTTACAAGGAAGATTTGTAATAACACCAGCAATCACAAGATAATATGGCAGTAGATTTATCAACATTTTATATAACAATAGAAGCCACTACTCCTATATTTAAATCTAGAGTAGATGGCAAAGATAGTGTTATAATTTCCACAACAATACCAAAAGAAGATGTTATAAAAACACAAGCACATAGAGATCCTGCTTATCAAGCAAGTTTTAATAGATGCACATCTTTAGGTTGTTCTGATTATACTCAGGGGTTTAATTATATTCCAAGTTGCGGAGAATGTGAAAAACCATTATTCCCACCATTTTCCGAAAGACCTCTAATTACATGTCTTGCTGATACTCTATTAAAAAGAATTAATTACACTCTTGATGGATTATTGGATAATAATAGATCTGCTACTTATGGTGGTGCAATGCCCATAGTAGATAATAGAGTAGAAACTAATAGAACAGATTATTATTACTCTGATGCATATATTGAATATAAATTATATAACGGCACATCTTGGTCACCAACAAGTACATCTGGATGGAAAAATTTTCCAGGCTCAGGTGGTAATGTAAGTTTTAATAAATTTTATTCAATGACTGGTTATTGGTTTGGTTATGAACCATGCCATGGAGCAAATAATCTATATCAATGTGCAGTAAGTTGCGATTCTGGTGAAGTTGTTGGTTGCTGGCAAGTTGGAGATCTTCAAAGAGAATTAGGGGATAATCCATTAAACACATATGGTGAAGTTAAATTTGGATCTGTTTGGGGATTTGTTGGACTAGAGAGTTCATATCCACAAACAATCAGATATTACCAAATATATGATCCTGCACAAATAGTTGCTGCAGGTGTTATATTAACAAAAGAGTTAATTGTTCCTCTAAATCCAACTATTTCCGAAAATGGATATATGACTTCAGCAGGAACAGGACAATTATCTGAAAATACAGGATATGGTGTATGCAAACCAAAAAGAACATCATTAGATTTTGGTGATGCAGATTATCTAAGAGAAACAAATTGCTTATCCGGTGGAACAAAAAGAAATACAGATGAACGATGTTCAACATGTGAAATAAATTCTTATAAACCAACAAGAGCAATTGATAAGATGTTAAAATTTGCAGATTCAACTGCTCCTGATTATACTTCAGTGGAATTGAAAGATATACCAAAAGAACAATTTAAGAAATTGAAGTTTTCAGTTGTTGGTGATGTCGTAGGAAAAATTTTAACAGATGGAACAAATTGTTTTTTCCCCAAATCAACTATAGATACGACTGTTGGTAAATTTTTATTAGGTGGTCCTGTTGATGCAATAGTTGTACAGGGTTATAAACAAGCAACATTTACAGATTTAGGACTTAAAAATGGATTTTATTATGATGATTGTATGTCTTGTTTGGAAGAAAAGGCAAATGCAATCTATAGTGTGATCTCAACTGCAAGAACAGAAGCAGCCAGAATTAATCCATTTTATCAAAAATGCGGTGTGGATATTGCAGGAAAAACTGTAGAACAAAGAGTAGCATCAGGACATCTTCCTTATAATATAGATTGTAGTTGTGTTCGTTGTGGTGATATTTACATAACTGGTGCACCTATATGGAAGAGTACACCTGCAGGCGGTTATTCGGTTTCTCCGGGAAGTGCCTCTGGTTCTTGGTCAATAACTGAGTCTTGGTTTACTGGTGCAGAAAATGCAAGTTTATATTTTGCTAATTTACCAAAGAAGAGAAAAACATTAGCAGTTGTTGATAATAAACAAGTGTATATTGATGATCCATTATGCGTTCCATCATCAAATCCTTTACCAGAAGAAAATCCAGATTATCCATACGCAAGTGATAGAAGTCCAGAATGTTGGGATTCAAACGATTCTCAATATAAGAGAATTTGGTGGTTCTTTGATAAATCAAAGAAATTTACAGATTTAGGATTTAGATCATTAGCACCAATGAGTGCATATTGGAATTGGCAAACAGTAGGATCCACAACAACAAAACTATGGTATCAGCACAGATACAATTCTAAACATCTTTGGTCTGGTTGTGGTGGATTAAAGGATAATGATAGAGCAGTGGTTCCTTTTTGTATCACTTGTTATGAAAAAATGCAATCTAAAGTAGATTCATTAAATAATATAGTAGTACCTTCAACCCTTAGTGCTGTAACTGGTATCAAACTAGCAGCAGAAAATGAATTCACTGATGCTGAAATTTCCTATAAAGGATTACCTTCAGTATATGCTGTTACAGATCCTAATTATGCATACGGTCTACCAAGATCATATCTCTACTACAGTAGAAGAGCATCAACTTCATATTACCCATGTGATAATACAAATACTGCACCATTGTTAGGAACATATAAATGCTCATGTGGTACTTTACCTTGTATGGATGAGATAATGTTAACTGCTGTACCTATTAAGTACAGAATAAATGTTTCGACTGGTAGCAGAGACATTGAAGGATTAAAAACATGTTCAACATTATCTCCCGGAACAGAAGCATTCCCAGGAGTATATGAATTACACTTAGAAGGAACAGAAAAGATATCAGATAGTCCAACATCTGATAAATTATATCCATTAGTCGGACCAAATAAATATAAAGATGGTGTTCCATTAAGAAATTACAATGTAGGATTAAATTGGGATTCTTATAAGAACAGCAGATTACAACCAGAAAATTCTGGAGAAATTGGTGCCGCTGGTGCATACAAATATCAATATGCATCATCGTTTACAAATAATGGTTATTTTGCAAATTTCTATGTTGATAATCACGATCCACTATATTTCTGGAATCGTCCAGTGTCCTTCTTGAATTCTGGTGTACTGATTAAGAGTCATGCAGTAAGTGAAGTAAATGAAACATTATTCAGATTAGCAAGATTAAGAGACATATATCATATAAACTGTTCAAAATCTTCAAACAATAAATGGGGCGAATATGGTTATGTTGATCATTTGATATCTGGTACACCAAAACCATATTTAAATTCAACCCACTTCTCATCACTCACAGATGGTGTTACTACTACACCATCAATGCCACATCTTCGCGGACCAGTAATTCCACAACAAGTTGGTCAAAACTGAGAATAATAAATGACTACATCAGACCCATCAAAAAATTATTGTTCCTGTATAGAATTTGGTGAAAAAGGTTCCAAAGGAAAGGCTGTAGTATATACTGTAAATGCAGGACAAAAATGTTCTTCTGTTTTATCATATCAAGCACATATAAATTCATGGTGTGGGTTATATAGAAGATGGAAAGATTATCTTGGCGAATCTGTAAAAACAGATTTAGATTTATTTAAAATGATGGCATTTGATCCAGATACATATAATCAAAAAATATATCCGTGGGGCGATTATGGATGGTTTGGCCCATTTAGAACAGAAGAAGAAGCATTACAAGCAGCAAATACACAAATAAAAGAAAATTATTTATATTGGAATGTTGATTGGCAAACTAGAATAAAAATTAAAGACTCATCTGGTAAAAAGGTTTACGAAACAAGAACAATTCCCGGTATAGTTGGTGGATTTAATTTTCATGGTCATACTCTTAATAGAGATGGTGATTTTTGTAGTGCTATAACATATTCTTCTGATAAAGTTGTTAGAAGAATGAAAAATAAAGAAGGTATTGTGATAGATCTTTGGATATGGGAAGTTGATGGTGATAACAATCTAGGAACATGTAGTTGGAAAAATAAATCAATGAAGGCAACTAAAATGAATTGTTATTCATTTATGTCTCTTGATGAAAGTGATTACTTCTGTGGCAATAATGATTACGATCAAACTATAAACAATAATAATAATGGTTGTTGGTGTTGTGGAAATTATTCAAATTTAACAACAAAATTAGATCTTATAACAAATAAAAATAATATAAACATTGGACCATGTGGTAATCCATATCAATCAGATAAAAGAAATGGGAGATTTGGGAAGTATGATACTCGTCCTGGGGTGGTGAGATGAGTTATAATATACCACCAAACAAAGATAACAATACCGATGCACAGTGCCCCGGTGGAACATCAGTTAACTGTGGTGCACCTTCTACAATAGATAATATAAATTTAACGAGAGCCGAAGGTGGTACTCCTGGATTTATAACTATAACACGACATATGTGTGTCGGTGACTCAATAGAAAGTGGTCCAGAATTTACAAAACCCTCATATGGTTCTGTATTAGGTAAAACAGTAATACGAGATGCTTCTCCAAGCACACCAAGAAGTCAATATCCTTATGCATGTGGATATTTTGATTATGCAAGAAATGTAGTTGGTGATTCAACTTATGGTAATCCATATTCTTCTCAACAACCAACTCCTTTATGGAATTGTAGCAGTGGTGCATGTAGTCAATGGTTTGATTTTTTCTGCCATATTTTCTTTGGTTGTTTTAAAGATAATGATCCAACAAATGCAGGATCAAGATCGGATATGGGAATGACTACTGAAGTTAGTTATTTAACAAATCCAGATCAACCAAAAAGAAAAACTTTATTAGATGTAAATACTGCACTTTCATCAAATAGATATACTGTAAAATTTCAAAATATAACACCAATAATTAAAGGTGCTGGTAGAACATATCGTTATGAAACTACTCCAACTGGTGCATTTACTGGTGATGTTAAGATACATTCCATAATACGACACCCAAAAATGAATAGAGAAGAACTCAGATTCTTTGGTGTAAAGGAAGAAGATTTTGATAAAGTGATGGTTGCTGCATCTGGAACCGATGTAAAAATAAATTATAGTTGTTTACATTCAGAAGCAAATAGCGTATCAATTGCATTTTTTAAATGGGATTTATCAACAATTGTCAATCACGATGGACGAGTAACTGTAAAGGGTGAAGATAGAGATCTCTATAAAATTATATCTCAAAAAATAAATAATGGAGAAATGCACTCGACCGACAAAGTTATGGAATATGTATTGTTGTCTTCATGGTTTAGAAATGGTGCAAATAGAGGAAATACTGGAGCAAGTGTAAATGCAACAGTAACAATACCATTAGAACCATTTTGGGATGATAATACTATTATGGTTGTCTTTATAGGAAATAGAGTTGCTGGAAGAGGAAAATATAGCGACAGTAGATTATCATTAACTAAAAATATAGTAGATGGTAATTGGAGTGGTGCTGTAAAAGCTGATGGTTCATTGGGTACACGAGGAACACCTTTTACCACAACAGGATTGCCTTGGAGCAATTCTGGAGGAGGAGATGGTAAACACTGTGGTTGTAAATTACAAATTACAGTTCCGGAATATGAGGAAGTTGGTGTTGGATGTAGTCAAACAAGAAATATTGACTGGTTATTATATTCAGATACAACACAATTAAGAAAAGTAAAACCATTATCGGATGGTAAAATTGATCAAATGTGGAACTCCCCATCTCAGGGTAGTCACATAATGAAAATTGTACCAAATAATTATTATGAAAATGAATGTACTTGGAGAGTATCAAAAGCAATTAGAGATAACAAAGATATTTCACAAAATTCTGTTGTATACGCAGCAAATTGTCTCACTAGTGTTGGTGATCCTTATATAAACGAACATGGATTTTTATCAAAAGAAAGTCCAATTGGTATTCATTACTTAGAAAAATGCAATTCATATTCAATGAATATAAGTCCTAATGCTGAAATATCAAATCAAAGTCGTTGCTGTTCTCCAAAAATAAGTGGTCCATTTCTACTAGATAAATTACCATATGGTGAAGATGAATTAATAAAGAAAAATGATAGTCTTCATGACAGTCCAGATTTATCAAGTAATTATAGACCAAACTTAAATTATTTTAATAAAAATTTTGCGTATCATTTAGAAAATAGAATGGATTGTGAATGTAGTGGTAGTGATTGTGCAAAAGCAAAATGCTATGAATGCCCAAGTTTTACCAAAACTGAATACGAAGCATGTAAAATAGCAGATGAATGCAAAGATAAACAAGATTGTTGCAAAGATCCATGTTCAAGTTGTCCAAACACTTATGGATTATGTATTGCTACTGGTGAATGTGAACAAAGAGGTTGTTGTTCTTTATGTGAAGACTGTGTATCGGATACTATTGCTGAATATAATGATTGTTTAGCAAATACTGGAACTTGGGCAACAAGAGGATGTAAGAGTAGAAATTGTTGTTCCATACAATGTGATGGTTGTCCACAAAATATTATAGACTGTATTGCAGTTGATATATGCAAAAATTCAGATTGTTGTAGATTTCTTTGTGATGTTGAATGTGATATTGTAAACAGAGGAACTATTGAAGAACCAATTTTTGAAAATAAAACATTAAGTGATTATTGGAATTGTATTCAAAACAAAGGTAAATATTCAACCTATCCAAAAAGCGAATGTAGTAACGGATGTTGTTGTCAAAACCCATGTGATAAATATAGAAGTGGAGTAAAAACAGTCATAAGAAGCGATGCCGGTGTATCATATGAATCACCATATTTAAGAGCAGACTGTGAAAATGATCCACGATGCGTTGAGGAAGAATGTGTTGGTTATTTACCAGAAATCCAGGGATAAAAAATGCCATTTAGAGATTATAGTCAATCAAAAAACAAAATATGTCCTAAGTGTAATACGGGTTCACCTTGGCCTTTAATAATATGGGATAATGTTTTAAATTTAGGGTATAAACATAGAATAAGATGTGGATTTAAAGCAAATACATGTGCGGGTATCAGGAGTGGTACTAACCCATCACAATCTCTTTTTATTGTTGGTACATTAGTAACTGATGATGATTTATTATCTCTTGGATTTCCAACAACATATAAAACACCAAGCACAGGTGGTCCTACTGGATGTATTGATTCTGTCTGTGGATGTGAGTATAAAGTTGGTGATGTATGGAAATATACTCCCAATTCCGGAAAGTTAACACTATCTTATAGTGGAGTATGTGACGGTAGTATGGGTATAAACATGGAAGTTTTTGACTATAATTCCGCTACTGAGCAATGGTCAGTGTCAAGGTGTGCTTCATCAACTGGATTTGGTTATAATGAAAGTTCAAAAGGACAAAATGGTGTAAGTGGTAGTATCACTTTAGAAGACGGAACATTATATTCATATTTATATAATACAAAAAATATATTAGTAGCAGTTTTTGATGACAATGGTGGTTGTGGAAATGGTGGATGTAATTATTTAACTATAACTTTAAATTATAACTCCAAATCAAAAAACTACTATACAGATTTAGATAAAGATTGTGGTGGTAGATGTAATAATAAAAAGAAGGGATCATGCAGAACAACAGGAGGAGGTGGAATTCTTGGTGGATTTGCTTGTGAAACTTGCTTAAAGGCGTTAGAAAAATATAATAGCGATTTGGGGGGACGCGGAGGAATAATATCATCTCAAACTGATGATAATCCTGCATTTATTAATACATATGATGAATGTTTATCAACATTACCAACACAATGTGGTTCACTATGTTGTAAATTTTTCTTTCCATGCGGTACTACAGTTACTCCCACTGGAGGTCCTACTGATAGTGTTTATTGTTTGAGAAGTGGTAGCACAACACCTTGTATGAATCCAAACGATACACCCGCAAATAGATATAATAACTGTGATCTATTAGCTGATTGTAAGAATAGAGGATGTTGTTTTGATTTTTGTGGAGATATAGGATTACCAGCTGGTCAAAATTTTACAGATATTATTTCATGGGATCAGTGTCCGGGTAATTCTATTAAGGGTGGAACAACTAGTAACAATTATAGTTTTGCAAGAACAAATCCAGAACCTGATTTTGTTAGTAATGGTTGTAGTTGTGGTTCTAAAAATTTTAATACTTGGTGTTTTAGAAATCCCAAAACAGATCAAACTATAAGCTGGTCAACTGCTAGTGCTGCTGAAAAAACTGCATGGAGAGGAATAAAGTATCAAAATCTATATAATGGTAAAAACTGGAATAGCACTACTAAGACGGAAACTCTATGTGTTGATGGTAGTCCATGTGAATATCCATTATTGCCTGAAGGTGATTCTTTTTATGATAAATTAGTATTTCAAACTTGTATTGATGTTGGTATATTATCGTAATAAAAAACAATAATGTCATATAATAAACCACTACCAAGATTAACAAATATACAAGATGAGTGGTGTACTACCGCATCATCTTCTTGTGGTAATTGTGGTATGCCTTCAACTATAGACAATGATGATTTAATTAAGAAAGAAGGCGGTTCTCCTGGATTTATAGCAGCAGTAAAACATATGTGTGTCAGTTCTGCTCCATGTGGTTGGGTATTGAGAAAAGATGTTTCTTATGGTAGTAGTAATCCCGCATTAACAGCAGATATTGATTATTGTCAAAAAACAGATTCATTAATATTTGAAACTACAGATGATAAAGTATGTAATCAATTAAGAGATTATAATAAAAATGTTTCAACATTTGGAACTCTAACCACTCAAGAATATAAAACACCAAAAACTTCAAGTCATATAATGAAGTTGGTTCATAAAGATTATTTTAAAAATGAATGTTCTACTAGAATATCATCAAATATTGGACAAGAACAAAATACAATATTACATGCAAGTAATTGTATTTCTGATGTTGGAAATGACGATAGAGGTGCTAGTCTTGGTATAAGACATTATATACAAAATTGTAATTCATATTCTATGGATTTAAATCCAGTAGCAGATAGATCGTCATCAAAGCATAAATGCTGTTCTCCAAAAATAAGTGGTCCATTTTTATTAGAAACAAATTATAAAAATGCATTATTTGCAGCAAGAAAAGCAGCAAATGGAAAACCACCAGCAGAACCTATTAAAGAAAAAATTTTTGATGCTCCTGTTTATATTAGTCTTTTTTCAAATATTCCAGATTATACTCTTTTAAGTGATAATTTTGCATATAATTTACAAAATAGAATAGATTGTGAATGTACAAATTTATCTGATACACCATGTTAATGTTAAATACATTGCATATATAAATAAAGAAAAGGATTCAAATTATGTCAAATTTTATAGAAAAATTAGTTAATGGTAATTTAGAGGATTTTCGCAATCAAGTATTCAATACTCTTTATGCCAAAGCAGAAGAAGCATTAAATGAAAGAAAGGTGCAAGTTGCATCATCTCTATATTCCCCAGAAGAAGAAACAATAGAAGAAGAAAATATTCCAGAGCCAGTTGTAGCAAGAAGAATTGCTGGTGGAATGGATTCAAAAACAGCAAAAACAAAGAAGTTAGGATTTAAAGGAAAGCACCCAGGTAAAGGATAAATATGAAATTAATAACAGAAACAATACAAGATATTAAATACATCACAGAGGAATCTGATGGTGCAAAATCAATGTATATTGTTGGTCCATATATGGTGGCAGAAGAAAAAAATAGAAATGGTAGAGTATATTCTCAACCAATTCTAGAATCTGCAGTAACATCATATGTTAATAATTTTGTAAAACCTGGTAGAGCTCTAGGAGAATTAGGACATCCAGAAAACCCAACAGTAAACTTAAATCAAGTATCACATTCTATTAAAAGTTTGGTATTTGAAGGTAATGTTTGTGTAGGTAAAGCCAAAATTTTAAATACGACCCCAATGGGTAAAATTGCGGAATCTTTAATTAAAGAGGGTGTAAAATTAGGTGTTTCTAGTCGTGGTATGGGTTCATTAAAGGAAATGAATGGTGTCAATTATGTACAACCAGACTTCATGATTGCTGCAGTAGACATTGTAGCAGATCCATCTGCCCCAGGTGCATTCGTAAATGGAATTATGGAAGGTAAGGAATGGGTATGGGAAAATGGAATAATTAAAGAAGTTCAACTAGAAAATTACAAAAATAAATTAAATAATACCCCAAAAAGACTACAAGAAGAAACCCAATTAAAGATATTTGAACACTTTTTGTCAAAATTTAAAAATATATAAATAATGCAAGACCAACAGATTGGAAAACAGGAGATTAAAAATGGATCCAAAGAAATTAGCTGAAGAGATTTTAGAACAACTTTTCCCTCAAAATGAAGAAGAACTCTTCGAAGAAAAAGACGAAGATGAAGATGAAGGTGAAGAGGATGAAGGTGAATATGAAGGTGAGGAAGAAGAAGAAGGACCAGAGCATGAGGAAAATGAGCCAGCAGGTCATGAAGCAGCAGAAGCAAAGGGTGGCAACAGTTCAAAAAACCAAGCATCCGTTGCAATGAAGCCATCTATGGCATCTCCAGCAGTTAATGCAGGACCAAATAATGCATCAGGTAACTCAGTTCAAGATGCACATGGTGGTACACCAACCCCAGTAAATGGAAAACCAGCATTCCAAACACTAACAGTAACCAATGTAAATGCAGCAGCAAATGCAGCAACATTAAACATGAAGCCATCATTTGCCGGTGTAGAACTTCCTTCATTAAATCGTGGTCAAATGCAAGAAGAAGTTAAGACACTTTTTGGTGCAGATGTATCAGAGGAATTTGTCGATAAGGCAGTATCTCTATATGAAGCATCAATTAATACAAATTTACAAACAATTACAGAACAAATGTCAGTTCTTTTTGAAGAAAAACTCGCAGAAAGCGTTGTTCAAATTGCAGAAGAACTAGAATCAAATGTAAGCGATTACCTTGGATATGTTGTTCAAGAATGGATAAAGGAAAATGAATTAGCAGTAGATAATGGTCTTCGTACAGAAATTGCAGAAAGTTTTATTGAAGGATTAAAGAATCTCTTTGCTGAATCATACATTGAGATGCCAGAAGATAAGACAAATATTTTTGACGAAATGACTACAGCAATTGAAAATCTAGAAACCAGAGTAAATGAAGAATTAGAAAAGAATATTTCTCTAAATGAACAAGTTTCTCTACTAGAAGCACAAGCAGTTTTTACAGAAGAAACAAAAACCCTAAAGACAATTGATGCTGAAAATCTTCGTAAATTAGCAGAGAATGTAGAATTTTCAGATGTAGAAGATTTCCGCTCAAAAGTCAAATTATTAGTTGAAAATTATTCTAAGGTTAAGTCTGCACCAACAAAGAATACAACAGCAAACACAGAAAATACAAAAAATGTAGGTGCTGTAATTGATACTTTAATGGAAGAAACAGACAATGCCCCACAAGTTGAATTTATCAACGAAAATATCAAACTTTACTCGGAAGTTCTTGGAAGAACAATTCAAGGATAACTCTAAATTATTAATTTTATATATAGATAAGAACCAAATAAGGAGCAAAAAAGATGGACCCTACTCGTCAATTACTAACAGAATCAGTCAAAGCAAAGTGGAAGCCAATCCTTGAACACAATTCGCTTCCAGAGATTAAAGACTCATACAAGAAGCACTGCACAACTCTACTTCTAGAGAACGAAGAGAGATTCCTAAGAGAAACCTACCAAGGTATTTCAGGAACTCAACTTGGTACATCTATACCAGGTGCAGGCACAACAACAGGTATCGATTCATTCGATCCAATTCTCATCAGCCTCGTTCGTCGTGCAATGCCAAATCTAATGGCATATGACCTAGCAGGCGTTCAACCAATGACCGGACCAACCGGACTCATCTTTGCAATGAAGAGTCGTTACGGTTCAGTAAGCGGTACTGGTGCAAGAACAGGTAGTGAAGCACTATTCAATGAAGCAGATACAGGACATTCTGGTGCTAATCTTGGTGGAACACACCTTGGTAACATGGGTGATCTATTCCAAGACGATTCCGGTAACACCGATGGTCGCTTTGAGCCAGGTCGTGGTATGACAACCGTTCAAGGTGAAGGTTCAAACTTCAATGAAATGTCATTCACAATCGAGAAGACAGCAGTTGAAGCAAAAACCCGTGCTCTCAAGGCAGAATACACTCTAGAACTTGCACAAGACCTCAAGGCAGTTCATGGTCTAGATGCAGAAACAGAACTCGCAAACATTCTTTCAACAGAAATTATGTTCGAAATTAACCGCGAGCTCGTAAGAATGATTTATGATGTTTCTAAGCTCGGTGCACAACAAGCAGATCTAGCATCTTATTCAACACCAGTCTTTGGTACAACCAAGGGTGGCGTATACGATCTAGAGAAGGACTCAGATGGTCGTTGGAGTGCTGAGAAGTTCCGTGGTCTTCTCTTCCAAATTGAAAGAGAAGCAAACACCATCGGTTCAGAAACTCGTAGAGGTCGTGGAAACATGGTAGTTGCATCTCCAGATGTAATCTCCGCACTCAGTATGAGTGGTATTCTTGACTTCTCACCAGCATTCAATTCAGCAATGAGTACAGATGTTAACGGAAGTACACTCGCAGGTACACTATCAGGTGGTAAGATCAAGGTTTACCTAGATCCATACTCAACACCAACTCACACAGAAACATGGACACCCGTAAACTATGTTTGCGTAGGTTATAAGGGAACAAGTCCATACGATGCTGGTTTATTCTACTGTCCATATGTACCTCTACAAATGGTAAGAGCAGTTGATACCAGTACCTTCCAACCAAAGATCGGATTCAAGACTCGTTACGGTATGGTAAGCAATCCATTCGTTCTTGGAACTGACAGTGCTCCTGATGCTATGAGATTACAACGCAGAAGAAACCAATATTATCGTATCTTCCGCGTAGACAATCTACATGGTAATGATGCAAGTTACGGTGGTTGATTTTAATTAGTCTCTGACGAAAGGGGAGGTCGAAAGACCTCCCCTTATCATTTTATAAATACTCATATGGATACATCATTTTTAAAATCTGTATTAGCAAGACAACCTCAAACACTGAATACTCTTCAACCAAATGAGTTCCGTGTTGTATTTTCTAAAATTCCACATGTAGTTTATTTCTGCCAAAAAGCAAATATCCCTGGACTACAATTAAACGAATATCAACAACCAACTCCCTTTGCTACACCTGTTCGTAGACCAATGGGACAAATATTATATGATAATTTTGATATGGATTTTTTAGTAGCAGAAGATATGGAAAATTGGAAACAATTACATGATTGGTTAACTTCTATTCCACCAACTGTAGAATGGAAAGATGAAAAAAAGAAACATCAAGATTATTATTCCGATGCATCTTTACTAATAATGAATAGTATGTCAAAACCATTTTTTGCAATACATTTTAGAAATTGTTTTCCATTATCTTTATCAAATATTGAATTACAAACAACTGTAAATGATATTACACCAGTTATGTGCTCCGCATCATTTGGATATACTGGTTATTATCTTGAAAATTTGACTAGTTCGTAATCTGTGATATACTTACATCATGACTTTAAATGAACTAATTGAACAAGCAAAACAAGACATGAAGTTTGACGACACAG
>Ga0214921_10002369_pt1 | contig 30802 bp, 25 predicted proteins | sample LL1505_MetaG_FD_177992 | JGI IMG/M metagenome (GOLD analysis project Ga0214921, IMG submission 177992) | Freshwater microbial communities from Lake Lanier, Atlanta, Georgia, United States - LL-1505 | ecosystem: Environmental > Aquatic > Freshwater > Lake | place: USA: Georgia | collected...
TAGTTTTACTTCACTCATTTAGGTTGCTCCTTATGCAGATATAAGTTTAGGCGTGTGCGTGTAGTGGTTTACCCGCAAGTGCTAGATGTGCTTCACCTAGGGCTTCGTTCATGGTTGGGTGGGCGTGTACCAGAGATGCCACCTCTTCTGGGAATGCTTCCCAGTTGACGATTAGCTGTGCTTCACCGATCTGTTCGCCAACGCGAGAACCGATCATGTGAATACCAATGATTGGACCATTGTTCTTGCGAATCAACTTAACGAATCCAGCAGTTCCAAGAATCTGGCTCTTACCGTTTCCACCTAGGTTGTATTCGTAGACAGAGATGTTGTCCTGGCCGTGAATCTCAGCAGCCTTAGCTTCGGTTAGACCAACAGATGCAATCTCTGGCTCGCTGTATGTGACCTTAGGTATACCAAGTTCATCGATGGTTGCAGGCGCTAGTCCAGCAATCTCTTCAGCAATGAAGATGCCCTGTTGGAAACCACGGTGGGCAAGCTGAAGACCTGGAACGATGTCACCGGCAGCGAATACTCCTGGAATGGAGGTTTGTAGTCGGTCATTTGTGATGACGTATCCGCGGTCAATGGTGATGCCGTTTTCTTCGTAACCAAAACCAGCGGTGTTTGGGCCACGGCCAACTGCAACGAGAAGTAGTTCAGCGTCGAACTGTTCACCGTTCTCAAGTGTTACAACAACGCCGGTTGCGCTTTGCTGAACCCCCTGAAATCTGACTCCAGTCTTGAAGTTGATTCCACGCTTACGATAGGCACGCTCCATAGCCTTTGATACTGAGGCATCTTCGTTAGGAACAAGTGTTGGAAGACCTTCAATGATGGTTACATCGGTCCCGAATGACTTCCAAATAGATGCGAATTCAACGCCGATAACTCCACCACCCAAGATGATTACCTTGCTTGGAACGAAATCAAGCTGAAGTGCCTGCTCTGAAGTAATTACGCGACCTGCGATTTCTAGGCCTGGAAGAGTCTTGCTGTATGAACCTGTTGCAAGAACTAGGTTCTTACCTGTGTAGACATCACCGTTTACAGTGATTGACTTCTGGCCAGTCATGCGACCTTCGCCTGAAACAACTGTGATTGCCTTTGATCCAACAAGTCCAGTTAGGCCCTTGAATAGACGGTCAACAATTCCATCGCGGTACTTGTTGACTGCTGGCATGTCCACGCCCTGGAGGGTGGCATTGATTCCGTATGCAGCAGCATCTCTAGTTACATCAGCAACTTCTGCTGAGTGAAGAAGAGCCTTGGTTGGAATACAACCGCGGTGAAGACAGGTGCCACCTAGTTTGTCTCTCTCGATTAGGGCTACCGATAGGCCTAGTTGGGCGCTACGAAGTGCAGCTGCATAGCCACCACTTCCGCCACCTAGGATTACGACGTCAAAGTTATGCTCGGCCAATTTTGCTCCTTTTGAGAGTTCTTTTTAGGGGTATACAGGTAAAGATTACTAGAACTATTTCTTAGGCTTAGTTCCCATTTGCTCGGCAAGTGTAACAAGGGTTCTAACCATGGATCCGGTTGCGCCCTTAACTGTGGAGCCGTAAGGTGCTAGGTCATTGTTTGCGGCTGTCGCGAAGTCAATGTGCGCCCAGTTCAGACGTGTCTTGTCCTTTGCGCTCTTAGTCCCAACAAACTCCCTCAGGAACAGGCCTCCAACCAGCATTCCGCCGGTAGGGTTGCCAATCTTTGAGTTCATCATGTCAGCAATATCCGACTTGATGATGTCAAATAGCTCCTCGGGAAGTGGCATGTGCCAGACGAGTTCCCCAGACGTTGATGCTGCTGACTTGAGAGCCTCAACGGCAACATCGTCTCCCATAAGCCCGCTATACCTATTACCAAGGGCAACTCTCGCCGCCCCGGTGAGAGTTGCAAGATCAACGATGAGGTCAGGCTTTAGTTCACTTGCTAGCACAAGTCCATCTGCCATAACAATGCGACCCTCAGCGTCAGTGTTAGTAATCTCCACTGTCTTCCCATTGCGGAATGTGATTACGTCAGTCGGCCTAGTCGCAGTTCCAGAAGGCATGTTCTCGGCTATGCAGAGGAAAGCAGTCACTTTGACCGGAAGTCCAAGTTTCGCAATGGCGATAGTGGCCTGACCGACTGTAGCGGCTCCAGCCATGTCATATTTCATACCCAAAATGCCGGCTTTGTCTTTGAGGGAAAGCCCTCCTGTATCAAAAGTAATACCTTTACCTACGAAAGCGATATGTGCTTTGGCGTTTGCAGGTGTGTAGGTGATCTTGACGAGCCTTGGAGGACGGGCTGATCCAGCACCGACTGCGAGGATGCCGTGACACTTCTCTTTGGCCATGCGCTTCTCATCCCAAACTTCAACCTTCACATTAGGAATGCTTGCTTGTGCTGAGATGATTTGGGCAAGCTTCACAGGGTAGAGGTCATTACCAGGTGCGTTTACTAGGTCTCTGGTGGCATCCAGAGTTTCTGCAAGCACGTTGATGCGCTTTATTTGAGCTGCTGAAACCTTGTGGGAGGTTACCACTGAAACAGAAGTAAGTTGAGCGATTGTCTTCTTTGTTGACTTGTACTTCAAATACTCATATTGAACAAATGAGATTCCCTCGAGAAGTGCAATGACTTCTTCTGATGAGGAGAGTGGAATGTCAACAACGATTGATTTCTGGTCTCTGAATGCTCGACCAATAGCTCCACCGATCTCGCGGGCATGGTTTGCAGTTGTGATGCCCTTGCCAACACCAATGAGTCCTACAGTTTGTGCGCCCAAGCTGAGTCTGGTTGTTGCTTCAGCGCTACCTGAGAAGTTAAGGGCTTTGAGATTTACACCTTTTAGAAGTGGGTGTCCTTTAGCGGAACCTAGAAATGATGCGGTTTCATTTTCTGAGCCGACAGCAAAGATTGTGATTGAGCCAGCAACTGGCTTAGGACTGATTTTGATTGATAGAGAAGTCATACGAACCATGCTACTTAGTCGAAAGTAGAATGATGTTATGCCACAGCAGAATAAGCTTTTCACCCTCGTGAACTCGGACGTTCAAGTCCCTGAAGGGTTGCATCTGCTAGCCGCAATCTCCGGATTCACTGATGCAGGTTCTGCCATGCAACAGGTTGCTGAACACATTCTTGGAAACCTTGAATACACAACAATTGCTGTCTTCAATAATGATGAGTTACTGGATTACCGATCTCGCAGACCGGTGATGTATTTCGAGCAGGACCACATCGAGGATTACCAGCCAGCGAGCTTGTCCATGCATCTAGTAAAGGATGAGGTGGGAAACCAGTTCCTCTTCTTGAACGGGTATGAGCCTGACTTTAAGTGGGAATCATTCGCGGCATCAATCGAGACTCTTTTTGCATACTTCGCGATTAGAGATTTGACTTGGTTGCATGCCATCCCATTCCCAATCCCGCACACTCGACCAGTTGGGGTAACTGTTTCTGGAAACCAAAGTGATGTCATTGCAAAGTTCTCAGAGTGGAAGCCTAGAACTCAGGTACCAGGAAACATCATGCATCTGCTGGAATATCGCTTGAGTCAGGCTGAGATTCCTACCACCGGATTTGTATTACTTGTGCCTCACTATCTATCTGACTCTGAGTATCCTCAGGCTGCGGTATCAGGATTGGAACTCATCAGCGGTCATCTAGGTTTGGTATTCCCAACAGATGACCTAAGAGATGAAGGCGTAGCCTTCGTCAGAAGACTGTCTAAGCAGATGGAAGAGAATTCTGATCTAGCTGGCATGGTCGCTAATTTGGAAACCAGTTTCAAGAGTGAGAGAACAGGTTCTGGAATGGGTGCAGTCAAGTCGCCAGAGCGAGAACTTCCAGACGCTGACGAAATCGCAGCAGAACTAGAGGGTTATCTAGCCAGCCACCAGAAAAATAAACTTGAGAACGACGAGGACCAAGACTGAGTCGATCTCCGAAGCTGGTTCTTGCAGTAGCAGGTCTTGCATATCTAATCGCGGTTACCCAACGTTCGAGTTTGGGGGTTGCAACGCTTATTGCAAGCGAGCGATTTGATACAAACGCTCAACAGTTAGCAACACTCGCGGTATTCCAACTTGTCGTCTATGCAGGAATGCAGATTCCAGTAGGTATCTTGCTTGATCGATTTGGTGCAAAGCGATTACTCATCGTTGGGGCTTTGATCATGGCGATAGGTTCATTTAATGTTGCATTCGCACCGAACCTTGGAACTGCAATATTTGGACGCATGCTCGTTGGCATGGGGGATAGCTTTACTTTTATATCAATGATCCGAATGGTAAATGGCTGGTACCACGGTGCCAAAGCGTCAAGCATGCAACAGAACGTTTCAACTGTTGGTCAGTTAGGTCAATTCCTTTCTGCCGTACCATTCTGGTTCTTACTTGAGACCACAGGCTGGACTTCTGCATTCTCATTCATTTCAATAGTGAGTTTGGTAGTTGTCATTCTCCTCATCGCATTTACTTCTGATGATGATTCAAACCACTCCCACGTGAAAACGAAGACAGCAAGTCTAAAAATCGCTTCTAAGCAGCTAGTGGAGAACATCAAGAACCCTGGAATCCGAATGGCCTTCTGGACGCACTTCGTAACGCAACCAACCACCACCTCAGTGTCACTACTTTGGGCTGTTCCATTTCTGGTAACAGCTGAGAAGCAGACACATGACTTTGCGGCCCTCACTTTGACTTCCATGGTCATCTTCGGATTACTAACTGGCCCCATCATTGGAAGAATCTGCGCCAGACACCCAGAGAAGAGAGCCCTGATCGTTTACCTAGTTGTTGGGCTCACAACGCTAACTTGGCTGATCATCGTTTCAATCCCTGGTCAAATCATCAGCCCTGTGTTGCTAATCTTCTTCCTCGCTATTTCAATCGGAGGACCGGCCTCTATGATTGCGTTTGATTTCACCAAGGACATCGTTTCCAAGGACCGACTTGGATCTGCGAATGGGTTCGCTAACGTCGGTGGCTTCCTAGCTAGCTTCGTGATGATGTATTTGACTGGACTCGTGATCGACATCGTTCAGGCAACAACAGGCTCAGTTGAGCGCTATACGATCGACGGCTTTAGGTGGGGTTTCGCCAGTCAATTGCTAGTTGTTGCTGTTGGAATAGCCTTTTTCACCCTGGAAAGACGTAAACACCTGCAAACGGCTTCAGATCCGGGGAATAGTTCCAACCAGCCAGCGGTTTAGGTAATTGACCAGTGCCACGCCTTTTGTTCACTTGAACTTCATTTGACCTAAGTAGTGGCATAATTGCATCAAGACCCAGTCAAGCCTCACGGATTTGACATGGGTCTTCGTAATGCTCGGATTTTGGGATAGGTCATCCCAATTGAAGCGAAGGGCCACATGGCTACTAAACCGAAAAAGGAAACTGCCAAGCCAGTTTCTAAACCTGCTGCTAAGGGCAGTAAGACTGCCGTACCTGCCAAAAAGTCTTTGGCCACTAAAGGAAAAACAATTAAGCCTGCAACACCTAATAAGAAGATCGCTGCAAAGCCAGTAGCTAAGGCAGCAGTCAAAGCCGCAAAACCTGCCGCTAAGGCGAGTGCGAAGCCAGTAGCAAAGGTCTCGGCTAAGCCTACAAAGGCTGTAGCAAAAGTTGAGACCAAGAAGAATGCAAAGCCAGTCGCAAAGCCAGTCGCAAAGCCAGTCGCGAAAGCCGCCGCAAAGGTTGCTGTTAAGCCAGTAAAGAAGGCCGAGCCAAAAGTTGTTGCTAAGAAGCCAACCAAAGCTGTTACTCCTGCCAAGCCAGAGGCTAAGGGTAAAATTGCTCCAGTAAAGAAGATCAAGGCAACCAAGGCTTCTTCAGAAGATGGCGAAGAACTTGATGAAGAAGAGGATATTGATCCTGAGGAGCTGCTAAACGAAGCAGCTGTAGATGTCATCGTTGCCGCTGTTGAAGAAGTAACACCTGAACCTGAAGTGGAAGACGAAGATGACGCACCAGTAGTTCCTGAAGGTGCATTGATTCTCTCCAGCAAAGAAGATGATGACATCCCCGTTCAGACAACCACCATCACTGGAGCAACTGCTGACCCGGTAAAGGACTACCTAAAGCAAATCGGTAAGGTTGCACTTCTAAACGCAGAACTTGAAGTTGAGCTTGCGAAGAGAATTGAAGCCGGCCTGTTCGCTGAAGAGAAACTTGCAACAGATAAGAAGCTAAGTCGCGACATGGCTCGAGACCTCAAGTGGGTTGTGAAAGATGGTCAACGAGCGAAGAGTCACCTTTTAGAAGCAAACCTGAGACTTGTTGTTTCACTCGCGAAGAGATACACCGGTCGCGGAATGCAATTCCTTGATCTAATCCAAGAAGGTAACTTGGGTCTAATTCGTGCAGTTGAGAAGTTCGACTACACCAAGGGATACAAGTTCTCAACCTATGCAACCTGGTGGATTCGTCAGGCTATCACTCGTGCGATGGCAGACCAAGCAAGAACAATTCGTATTCCTGTTCACATGGTTGAAGTTATTAACAAGCTTTCACGAGTGCAGAGGCAATTGCTTCAGGACCTAGGTCGCGAACCAACTCCTGAAGAGCTAGCTCGTGAACTAGACATGACACCTGAGAAGGTAGTTGAAGTTCAAAAGTATGGTCGCGAACCAATCTCACTTTCAACACCTCTTGGTGAAGATGGCGACTCAGAGTTCGGTGACCTCATCGAAGATACTGAAGCTGTTCAGCCTGCTGATGCAGTTGCCTTTAGAATCATGCAGCGCGAAATTGAGCGTCTTCTAGATACCCTCACACCTCGCGAAGCCGCAGTTATCAGAAGTCGTTACGGTATCGGTGATGGTGTCATGAAGACCCTTGATCAGATTGGTGAAGAACACGGTGTGACTCGTGAGCGCATCAGACAGATTGAAGCAAAGACCATGTCTAAGCTGAAGCACCCATCAAGAGCTCAGTGGCTCAGAGACTTCATTAAAGAGAACTAATTCGTGCGCTACTTGCCAGCACTTCTCATCGGTCGTCTGATTAGATTTGCCGTCAGGTTAGTTAGACCAGGTGGTGGCTCTGCTTTACCAGGCCTTGTCGTAAGTAAGTTAGCTCCGAACCTTGTTTACAAGACACTCAACTCGTTTCCTCAGGGCTACGTTGCGATTACCGGAACCGCAGGTAAGTCCACAACTACAAAGATGGTTGTTGGCATTGTTCGAGCACATGGAATCGAAGTATTCACAAACCCGTCAACTGCAAACATAGAACAAGGATTTTTCAGCACAATCGTTAGAACGGGTAACCTTTTCGGCAAAGTCCCAGGCAGTATTGCAATCCTTGAAATGGACGAAGCGCATGCCGCAAGCGTAGCCAGGAAAGTGAAGCCAACCACTTCGGTAATTCTGAATGTCCTAGAGGATCAATTAGATCGTTTCGTTGATCCAGCATTAGTTAGAGAGACACTCACGGAGGTCGCCAAGCGAACTACTGGAGCAGTTTTGCTTAACGCAGATGATCAGAACTGCCTACTGATTGCTAAATCAGCGGGCAAAGGTGACCAAATTGAATGGTTCGGGTTTTCTGAGGAAGACCAAGCGGCAGTTGACCTACAATATGCACCAACTTATCTCGACTCACTTCAAAGACCTTCGAGTTCTGTAACCCTGATTTCACAGAACGATCGCCAGGTAAACGTTGACGTTGACGGCGAAGAGGTTTCGTTCCAACTTCCTAGCAGGGGAGCACACTTCGCGCTAGATGCAATTGCAGCGCTTGCTACTGCTAGAGAAATCCTCGGTGAAAGATTCGATGTAAATCTGGCTGCAAAGGTTCTCGACGAACTGCCTCCGGTATTTTCTAGAGGAGAGGTTAGAGAGATTGACGGTGAACAAGTTGAATTCATCCTTGTTCAAAATCCTGCTAGCTTCCAGCTAAACCTAGATACCATTCAAGGCAAACCAGATCAGGTGTTTGTTGCCGTGGGTAGAGATGTTCATGATCCGTCCTGGCTTTGGACAGTTGACTTTAAGAAATTGGAGCATGTCACTATCGTTAGTGGGTTCAACTACTCGGATGCGGCATTAGCTCTCAAATACAACGGCGTAGAGGTCGAGCGTATTGAAGCTTATTACTTCACAGCTATAGACGACTTCCTATCCTTGCCTAAACCTAGTGCTGGTATAAAGACTGTTTTGTATAGTGCTGACGCAATGCGTCGACTCCGCAGATACAAGGGCTTCACAGACCCAGAGGATGTGAATCGTGTCTAAAGTAATACGTCTTGGGGCTATCTCCCCAACACACCTGAATCTAAATGGTGACTTAGGAAATCTACTAGTGCTCAAGAAGCGCTTGGAGTGGCGCAACGTTGAAAGCAGTATTGAGCACCTAAATGGATCAGAGGATATGAACGACTTTGACTACATTCTCGTAGGTCATGGCTCTAACGCAGCTTGGAAGCAGTTACTAGATTCAAGATCAGATTTGCTTGGGAAGTTGGTCGCTTATGTTGAATCGGATGGAGCGCTGCTTGCTGTCGCATCCGCTGCTGACAGATTGCAGCCATTGCTCACTGGAGTTGAAGTAACTTTCGGAGACCGGGTTAGCGAGTTCTTGGATGTCAATGGAGTCGTCGGCTACAAGAACTCGGGTAGCAAAGGGGAGAACCTGTCTTGGTACAAGAAAGCATTGCTTACCCAATTGCACGGTCCTGTGTTAGCGAAGAACCCAGAGTTAGCTGATCAGATAATTTTGTCTGAGGGTTGGGCTGACATCAGCTTAAGAAGTCAAGAACTTGATGCTGTTGATGAACTTGCTGCGCAATCTCGAAAGACTGCGTTCGAGCACTAAGCAGTTAGCTTGTCGGTCTCGTCCTGCCAGGTGATAGCAATTGGCTTTAGCTTTTCTTTGTTAGCGGTACCGTGATGTCCGCAGAAGACTAGGTCACCAGTAGCCAACACAACTCTGATGAATGCCTGTGCACCACAGATGTCGCATCGATCCGCAGCGGTTAGAGCCGGTAGCTCTAGGGTTGCTTCGGTATTTTCTGGTGATTCTTGTGTTTGATCCATTAGTTCCTCCATGACAAGATAAACACACTCAGTGGCGAAATTGTTCCTACAACGACGTCATTTCGCTATCTGCGAATAGTTTTCTACTAAACGGGTGTCTGTGAGGCTTAGTTTCCTTGCACTTGCTTAGGCTTTAGAGGTGCCTACAAACGATTATTCAGCTCGCCATCTCTCCGTATTGGAGGGGTTGGAGGCTGTTCGTAAGCGCCCCGGAATGTATATCGGTTCTACCGACAGCAGAGGTTTGATGCACTGCATCTGGGAGATCATCGATAACTCTGTCGATGAGGCCCTAGCGGGTCACGGCAAGCTCATAAACATCACTCTGCACAAAGACTCAAGCATTGAAGTTACTGACCAGGCTAGAGGTATTCCAGTCGATATTGAACCAAAGACTGGACTCAGTGGTGTTGAGGTTGTTTTCACTAAATTGCACGCTGGTGGAAAGTTTGGTTCTGGTTCTTACGCTGCATCCGGTGGTTTGCACGGTGTCGGTGCTTCTGTTGTTAACGCCCTTTCTGAACGACTTGAGGTAGAAGTCGATCGTGATGGCAAGACTTGGGCAATGTCCTTCCACCGAGGTGAGCCGGGAACTTTTGACGATAAGAAGTCGCTAGCTCCAACCAGTCCTTTCAAACCATTCAAAGACAAGAGCGTTCTGCGAGAGATTGGAAAAGTTGCCAAGGGTAAGACTGGCTCGAGGATCAGATTCTGGGCTGACCCTCAAATCTTCATTAAAGATGCTGTCATTTCACTAGATGACCTTTTAGCAAGAGCTAGACAGACAGCTTTCCTAGTACCGGGGTTGAAGTTAGTTGTCTCAGATCAGCGTTCAGGTATAGCAGATAACCACGAGTTCCTCTTCAACGGAGGAATTACTGAGTTTGCAGACTTCCTTGCCAAGGATGCTCCACTGAGCAATATCTGGAGACTCAGTGGATCCGGTGCTTACTCAGAGACTGTCCCAGTGCTAAACGCTCAGGGCAACATGGAATCAAAAGAAGTCCAGCGCAACTGTGAAGTTGATGTCGTTGTCCGTTGGGGAACTGATTACGACACAGAGGTCAAGAGCTTCGTAAACATCATTGCAACTCCTAAGGGTGGAACTCACCTCCAGGGCTTTGAGCAGGCTTTGTTGAAAGTATTCAGAACCCAGGCTGAAGCTAACTCAAGAAAGTTCAAACTTGGTTCCGAGAAGATTGAGAAAGAGGACGTCGCAGCAGGCTTGACAGCAGTTGTTACTGTGAGACTTCCAGAGCCTCAGTTCGAAGGTCAAACCAAAGAGATTCTAGGAACGCCAGCAATCAAGAACATTGTTGCCAGTGTTGTCACCAAAGCACTTACTGATCGTTTCAACAGCTCTAAGCGTGAAGACAAAGCACAGAGTGCTCTAGTCCTTGAAAAAGTTGTCAATGAGATGAAGTCGAGAATTTCAGCTCGAACTCATAAAGAAACCCAACGTCGCAAAACAGCTCTTGAATCTTCATCGCTACCGACAAAGCTTGTCGACTGTCGCACACAAGACACCATTGACTCAGAGTTGATCATCGTTGAGGGTGAATCTGCTCTAGGAACTGCGAAGTTAGCGCGTAACAGTGAGTTCCAAGCCCTACTGCCTATTCGTGGAAAGATTCTCAACGTTCAAAAGGCCGCAATCACTGACATGTTGAACAACACCGAGTGTGCATCAATTATTCAAGTTATTGGAGCCGGCTCTGGAAGAAGCTTTGACATCAATTCAGCTCGCTACGGGAAAGTAATCCTCATGAGCGATGCGGATGTTGATGGGGCCCACATCCGTACTCTGCTTCTGACGCTCTTCTACAAATACATGAGACCTCTGGTTGAAGATGGGCGAGTGTTCGCAGCCGTTCCACCCCTTCACCGTGTTATCGTTATGAACCCAGGTACCAAAGCTAATGAAGTCATATACACATACTCACAAGCTGAGCTTGAAAGTCTGCTAGCAAAGCTAGCTAAGGCTGGCAAGAAGTATCAAGAACCCATCCAGCGATACAAGGGTCTCGGTGAAATGGATGCCGATCAGTTAGCAGAAACAACTATGGATAGAAAGTCCAGAAGCTTGCGTCGTGTAACTGTTGAAGATCTTCAGAAGGCTGAAGACATGTTTGAACTTTTGATGGGTAATGAAGTAGCACCTCGTAGAGACTTTATTGTTGATAAAGCGGACTCTTTTGAAAGAGAGCGTATCGACGCTTAGTTGCCTCCTGCGCTTACGATTGTTGATGAAAGCGGTGTTCCTGAAGCGTCGCGTTTAGTTGGCTTTGAATTCACTTCCAGCGGTTTACCCGATGAGCCGGATGCAAGTATTGGTGAGTTGCCTACGAATGCGAAATACAACTGGTTCTCATCGCGGATAAACTTTTGAGCCCTCACACCGCCGGTTGCCCTGCCCTTAGGTGGGAACTCGTTTAGAAGAGAAATCTTTGCACTTCCAGAGTCAACCGCCCCTAGTGAATCACTGTTATTTGCTGCTGTTAGAACAACTGTGTCCTTCGAAGGTTTGATCGATGTGAAGAAGATTGCCTTTGCGCCGTCAGCAACTTTGATACCAGCCATACCTGCTGCGCCACGACCCTGTGGTCTGACTGCATCAGCTTGGAATCTAAGCAGCTGAGCATCATCGGTTACGAAGATTAGTTCGTCCTTGTCTGTGCTCAAAGCAGCACCAACAACTGAATCGCCAGGCTTTAGAGAGATAACTTCAAACTCAGACTTCGGTAGCCAATCACCAGTGATGCGCTTTACGTTACCTTGTTGAGTTCCAAGAGCAATGGTTGTCTTCTCATCAAGTTCGAATGCACCAAGTACTTTTATGTCCTTCGCAAGACCTAGGAACTCAGCTACAGAGACACTGCTAGCCGGATCGAAGGCTCCTTCTGCAGCGGGGATGTCGCTTGCGTGAACTCGGTGCATAACGCCGTCGCTGGTCAAGAACCCGATGTCACTTCTTGTTGTGGTTGAAACCTGATTGCGTATAGCGTCATGCTTCTTGCGCTTGGTCCCAGATGTTACTGGTTCTAGAGTTCTAAGTACTTGGCCGCTAGCGGTGAGAATGATTTGGCATGGTGAATCAGCTAGTTGTGCATCGATGGCAGATGCCTTAGCTGCGCTAACCGGTTTAATCTCTGTGACGCCATCGCTGATGGTTGTCCTGCGGTCATCACCATACTTATCAGAGACCTCTTCAAGTTCTCTTGTGACTACTTCCTTTAAGTTCTTTTCGCTAGAAAGAATCTTTTGCAAATCAGCAATTTCTTTGGCTAGGTTCTTAGCCTCGGTGTCGAGTTCTAGCTTTGAGAACTTGGTTAGTCTTCTAAGTTTTAGTTCAAGGATGTATTCAGCTTGAATTTCTGACAGGGTGAACTTCTTCATCAGGTTGGCTCTAGCTTCATCAACCTCATCAGCAGTTCTGATGATGCTGATTACCTCATCGATGCTGAGGATGGCTTTCAGAAGACCTTCTACCAAGTGCAGTCTTGCAAGCTTCTTGCCCAGTCGGTTTTCACTTCTGCGCTTAGTGACCACAATTCTGTGCGCAAGGTAAACACCGAGCATGTCACGAAGACCAAGAGTCTCTGGTCTACCCTCAACCAAACAGACGTTGTTTATGCCGAAGGACTCTTCAAGTGGTGTGAATCTATAAAGCAGGTCTAGGACAACGTTTGGATCAAAACCTGTCTTTAGTTCGATTACCAGCTTCAAGCCGTTTGCGCGGTCAGTGAGGTCAATGACATCTGCAATTCCTTGGAGCTTCTTCGAATTAACTCCGTCTTTAATTTTTTCGATAACGCGTTCAGGTCCAACAAGGTATGGAAGCTCTGTTACTACTAGAGCAAGTTTTCTAGGGGACACCGACTCGATTGTTACTCTCGCTCGGGTCTTGAAGCTTCCTCTGCCAGTTTCATAAGCTTCCTTGATTCCATCTGTGCCCATGATGATTCCACCGGTTGGAAGGTCTGGACCTGGAATATATTTCATGAGATCAGACGACTCAAGCTTGGTGTTGTTCAAGAGTGCGATGGCTCCGGCAATAACCTCACGCATGTTGTGTGGTGCCATGTTGGTAGCCATACCCACAGCAATACCCGCTGAACCATTTACTAGCAGGTTGGGAAACGCTGCTGGAAGAACTTCTGGTTCCGATAACTGAGCATCGTAGTTGGGTTTGAAATCAACGACGTCTTCGTCCAGGCCTTCATTCATCAGAAGGGCGGCTGGAGCTAGACGAGTTTCGGTGTAACGAGCAGCTGCAGGACCGTCATCTAGCGATCCGAAGTTTCCATGGCCATCAATGAGCGGAACGCGAAGAGTGAAGGCTTGGGCCATACGAACCATTGCGTCGTAGATTGCACCATCGCCGTGAGGGTGGAGCTTTCCCATCACCTCACCGCTGACACGGGCTGATTTGACGTGGCCTTTGTCAGGTCTGAGACCCATTTCACCCATTTGGAAGATGATTCTTCGTTGAACAGGCTTTAGGCCGTCTCTGGCATCTGGGAGTGCTCGAGCGTAGATCACAGAGTATGAGTACTCGAGGAACGATTCACTCAGCTCTTCGGTGAGTTCTATGTCGACGATTCTCTCGTCAGGGAATCGCTCCGTAGGCTTCTGCTCGGTCATAGTCTTTCGTCTTGAATCTACTGCCGTATGGCAGACTTGTCTCGATGCTTACGATGTTACCTTCAGCCCCTAAATCATTGGGGAGGCTTGGCGAGGTGTTGATAAGCGCCTTGATGTCAGTGTCCGGGGAGACCAACTCTTTAGGGTTACCCGCAAGACGTTCTGTTTGCGTCATCCTTGTTGACGGTCTTGGCTCTTCAAACCTCAAGAGCGCTGCTGGTCATGCAAGATTCCTAAACTCCCAACAGTCAGACTCAGCGACGTGTTGGTTCCCAGCTACAACCTCAACCTCCATCACTTCATTCGCGACAGCAACTAACCCTTGGGAAAACGGATTTCTTGGCTATCAGGTATTCAACAAAGCTACTCAGGCTGCAATGAACCTGCTCTCCGGATGGAAGGATTATTCGGAGGGCGAGAACTACCAGGAGGCGGCTACCATTGCTGAAATAGCCTCATCTCGTGGAGTGGGTTTTCATACCGTCGCCCCATCTGCGTATGAACGTTCAGGCTTTACTGGTGCAACCATGCGTGGAAGCGGATTCCACGGAGTGGACAGGATTGCTGACAGATTCAGCGAGGCGCAGAAGCTATTAGTTCAACCTGAGGCCAAGGTTATCTACCTTTACATTCCTGAACTTGATCAACTGGCTCACGCTAAGGGTTCTGAATCAAGTCCTTGGTTGAACCAGCTCGAAGACCTCGATGCACTAGTTAGGGGTTTCGTATCTGGAATTCCTAAAGGTTCAGGTGTGATTCTTACTGCTGACCACGGTGTGGTCGATGTCCCTAAAGAGAGCCATGTTTATCTAGACGAGTTCATGCCCAAGTCAGAATTCAAATTCGTCGGCGGGGACACGAGATCGCTTTATCTTTACTTCGAGGATGCTGTCGATAGAAAGACAGCAAGGGAACGCTTGCGGGAGCAGCTTGCGGATTCCTGTTACATCTGCACACCAGATGACCTCATTGCTGCCGGGTATTGGAAACCGCTAAGCCCTAAGTCAGAGAATGTAGCTCCGGATCTGCTAGTGCTAGCGCGAAAGAGAGTCGCTCTGTATCACCGAGGTTTTGCGAAGGTGAAGTCTCTAGAGATGATCGGACACCACGGTTCTATTACAAATGAAGAGTTGGCAATACCGCTACTCAAGTTCGGTTTCTAGAAAGTTTCTTCGTCTTCTTCTTTAGTCCCGAAAAGAACTTCAGCCCAGCGACTTGTCGTTTGTGGCTTAGCAGATTCTGCTTCGCTCGACGCTGGAGTGTTTACTGTCTCTTCAACAACTGGAGTTGATTCGACTACAGGTTCGATTTCCTCGATAACAGTTTCATCCTGAGGGGCCTCTTCGAAAACTTCAGCAGGTTCTTCATCTAGAGGTTCGTCTAGGTAGGAAGATTCAAAGATTGTCTCCGGTTCTTCTGGAAGGACACGAAGGATTGGTCTTGAAGATGTGTCTTCTTGAACTTCGATAACTTCAGTTGGTGCTGATGCAGAAATCTCTGGAACAACACTCAGTGGGCTTGGAGCTTCCACTAGGGGAGTTGACTCGATCACTGGGTGGACGAACGCAGTGGCTGGTGTTGGTTCAGGCTTTGGTTGGTTAGTGCTCTCTTGAGAACCCGAACCAGTTAGGGGCATGCCATTAGAGAGTTGAATTGCGCTTTGGTTCTCAGGTGTTAGCAAAAGAAGTTTTGCGTTGAAGGACCAAATTGCTGAAGCCGAAGAGCCGTTTAGCTCATAGTTCACCTGGACGAGCCATTGTCCATCGGTTGACTTCTTAGAAGTCCAGTTCAGAATTTTTGCGCGGTTGGTAGCAAGCCTGTCATCCATAACCAAGCCGAATTCGATGTGGGCAGGATCAGCAAAGCGATCTGTTGCGAGGTTCAGCCTTACATTGCGAGCGAGATTCACAACATGATTCAATTCAGAGATTATCGGAGCGCCATATTTTCTAATGGCATCCTCATCAGCTGGGTTTTCAACTAGCAGCTGTTCGATGGTTTTGCCATGACGAATCTGCTCTTGAATTTCTCTTGGGGTTAGGGCTTTGCCTGCATCAGTTGGCTTACGTGCCTTGAGTGCCTTGAGTAGATCCTCAGTTATCTCAAGCGAGTGTTTAGAACCATCGGGTGCTTCTAATTCCAGGTGACTTGTAGACACACCAGTTATACGTAAATCTGCCATTGCTAGCCCTCCTGTGCTTAGTTTTGCACTGTTATCAGGGTTTTTCTGGTTGATTGGACGCGTGCCGCGACACGCCAAAGAGTTTGATTACCTGAGAACTCGCTGAATATGGTCTCTAATGTATTTGCATTATTGGTTTCGATGCGTGAGACTTCCTGCGCCTACCTATTTTGTTTGAAAGGAAAGTAATTGGCTACCGATTACGACGCCCCCCGCAAGAATGACGATGACACAGAGTCGTTAGAGGCGATCAAGGACAGAATCCCTGAGGGCACCACAGCTAGCTCAGACGTCGATGACGCTGACCACTCTGACTCGTTTGCGATCCCTGAGGTTGCAAATGAGGAGTTAGATGTTGTCGTTGTTCCTAAGCAGGAGGATGAATTTACCTGCAGCGAGTGCTTCATTGTGAAGCACCACTCGCAAAAAGCTCGCAAAGACGGCCAGTACGGCCCTGTCTGTGTTGACTGCTCTAACTAGTTAGATCAGCAAACTTCTTAGCTACTAATTCTGGATGTCTACTGGAGATAAGCCAGTATGGGGTCGGGTCCGCTGGGTCGTTCAACTCAATCTTTAGCAGTCCCTTCACGGCGATCTGGAACCTGATGTACGCCGCAGGATTGAGCTTTGGGCCCTTCTCTGACTGTTGGGCATTTGTCTCAATGACAGTCACCCTCTTTATGTATTTAGTCGGGACCTGCACTTTGCCAATGCTCAATGACTCCTTATTTAGCTTTAGCGTTGGTGCTGCAAATATCCCAAGAGAGGCGATCGCAACCTCAGTCGAGACGAATGTGACCAAAGCCCAGAAGTCATCGAATGCCAAAACAATCAAATAAAGAGCAGTTGGAACGAACAATGTTGCAAAGAAGAAGGAAAGTCCTGGGATTACCCGTTCACTGTACGGGGCTAAGTTACTTGTTTTGGTCATGCGTTTAGAATACGACCATGACAAGTATTGATGTGCTAATCAGCTGCTCAGAAGAGTTCACCCCAGTTATGGGAAATCCTGGAGACGCTGGATATGATCTTAGGAGCACCATCGACATCAGCATTGAACCTGGTGGCAGAGCGCTAATCCCCAATGGAGTAAGCATCGCCTTACCGGCAGGTTATGTTGCCCTTGTTCACCCAAGAAGCGGTCTAGCTACCAAGCATGGTGTTACTGTTCTTAACGCCCCCGGAACTGTTGATGCCGGTTACAGAGGCGAACTAGCAGTGACTCTCATCAATCATGGTCAAGAAGTATTCGAAGTTAAGCGCGGTGACCGAATCGCTCAGATTCTTTTCCAGAAATTTGAAACAGTGAACTTCGTAAACGTCTCAGAACTTCCAGGCTCGCAAAGAGGTAGCGCTGGATTCGGTTCGACAGGAGTGAAGTAATGAACGAACTTTATCCAAACGCTGCTGGTGGTCTACTTGGACCCTTTGATGAATCAGATCCAAATGCGCCGACTGACTTAGCTGAGTTTGGCTCTATCGCATTCCTTCCAAATCCTCGTGTTGCAGTTAGAGCTGAGATCGAAGAAGGCACCGGTCGCATGGTTGCACTGTCCTTTGATTACCAAGACAGCACACTGCAGGTGCAAGCATTTGCAAGCCCTAAAGGCGAGTCCCTTTGGGAAGATGTGCTAAGCGACATCACGGCAAACCTTGAGTCGCAAGGGGTATCTCTAGAGAGACACTTAGGCCCATTCGGAGCAGAGATTTACGCTCACATTCCAATCAGCCAAGATGAGTTGAAGCCTGTCCGCATGTTCGGTTTATCAGGAGACCGCTGGTTGCTCAGAGGCGTGATCTCTGGCTCCGCAGTGACCGAACTTGAATCAAAGAACGAACTAGAGAGTGTCTTCAGAAGCATCGTTATCCGTCGTGGCCAAGTTCCACTGCCTCCAAGAGAACTGCTACCGCTATCTCTTCCTGAAGGTGCAATCGTTCCGAAGGCTAACTAGTGTCCGAATATAAGAAGGAATCTCAAGCCGCGAAGTATGGGCTGCGTAAGACCGATGATGGGTATCAGCTTGATGCAAAGAGTCTTCTAGGCAGTGTCGGTGGCGTCCAAGGGCTTATCGAAACCACCTTGCCTGGCTTCCTCTATGTCCTAACCTTCACAATCACTCGCGACGCAGTTATTTCAGCTTCAGTCGTTGGAGTCGCAGTTCTTGCTCTAACCATCAGGCACTTCGTTCTCAAACGTCCTTGGACACAGCTGGTTGGATCTCTAGTCGGTGTCGGCCTAGCTATCTGGCTAACCCTTCGTCCAGGGGGTCAAGCAGGGGACTTTTACCTCAAAGATTTCTGGATCAACGCTGCTTATGGTTCAGTGTTGCTTCTGAGCGTAATTGCCCGCTTTCCACTGATTGGTCTGCTCGTAGGTTTCCTTACAAACCAAGGGCTTCAGTGGCGCAAAGATAGGCGAAAAGTACGTTTCTTTGACCTAGTAACCCTCCTTTGGGTGGGTTTATTCGCTACCAGATTGCTGGTAGAGGTCCCTCTCTACCTAGCTGGGGATGTAGTAACCCTTGGCTTTGTGAAGATTGTTTTAGGTCTCCCGTTCTACCTGACCATGATTTGGGTCTCATGGCTTCTGCTTAGACGCGTGGTCAAGGCTGAACTAGATGGTAATTTGGACTAAGAGATTTCGGTTACACCTTTAGGAGTTGGCTTTGTCCAAGATAGATAGTTTCAAATCAAGTTCCATTTTGGATGTCAACGGTAAGTCATACCGCATCTACAGGCTGGACAGTGTCCTAAACAGTCCTCTTCCTTACTCGCTGAAGATTCTTCTGGAGAACCTACTGCGCACTGAAGACGGTGCCAACATCACTTCAGATCACATCAAAGCGATCGCTAACTGGGATCCAACTGCAGAACCAGACACCGAGATTCAGTTCAGCCCAGCCAGAGTAATCATGCAGGACTTCACCGGTGTTCCTTGCATCGTTGACCTTGCCACAATGCGTGAAGCTGTTGCTGATCTTGGGGGAGACCCAACCAAGGTAAACCCACTTGCACCTGCAGAGCTAGTTATTGACCACTCAGTCGTCATCGACGTAGCTGGAAGCGCTGACGCGTTTGAGAGAAACGTTGAATTCGAATACGAGCGCAACGGAGAGCGCTACCAGTTCCTCCGCTGGGGTCAGGGTGCATTCAACGACTTCAAGGTAGTCCCTCCTGGCACAGGTATCGTTCACCAGGTCAACATCGAGTACTTGGCTAGAACTGTAATGACTCGTGAAGTCAATGGTGAGCTAGTGGCTTACCCAGATAGCTGTGTTGGAACTGACTCACACACCACAATGGTCAATGGTCTTGGTGTGCTTGGTTGGGGTGTTGGTGGAATTGAAGCCGAGGCAGCAATGCTCGGTCAGCCAGTCTCAATGCTTATCCCTAAGGTTGTTGGGTTCAAACTAACTGGATCAATTCCAGTGGGTGCAACTGCAACAGACGTAGTTCTAACAATCACTGAGAAGCTGCGCAAGCACGGTGTTGTCGGAAAATTTGTCGAGTTCTACGGAGCTGGTGTTGCATCTGTTCCACTTGCCAACCGTGCAACCATCGGAAACATGAGCCCTGAGTTCGGTTCAACTGTCGCTATTTTCCCAATTGACCAGGTAACTATCGATTACCTTCGTGGCACTGGCCGCTCAGAAGAATCGATCGCACTCGTTGAGCAATACAGCAAGTTGCAGGGACTTTGGCACGATGAAAACAACGAAGCGAAATACAGTGAATATCTAGAGTTAGATCTCGGCACAGTTGTTCCGTCAATCGCAGGTCCTAAACGTCCTCAAGACCGTATTGAATTGCACAAGGCAAAAGAGCACTACAACTCAGATATCGCAACATACAGTTCTGAGAAGTCAAAGCCTGCTGCAGTTGCTGGAGCTGACTACTCAATCGACAATGGTGTTGTCGCTATTGCTTCAATTACCTCTTGCACAAACACCTCTAACCCGTCAGTAATGATGGCTGCCGGGCTATTGGCTCGTAAGGCTGTTGCAAAGGGGCTAAAGAGTAAGCCTTGGGTTAAGACCTCTCTTGCACCTGGTTCAAAGGTTGTCACTGAATACTTCGACAAGGCTGGACTAACTGCAGATCTAAACGGTCTTGGCTTCGATTTAGTTGGCTATGGTTGCACAACCTGTATTGGTAACTCAGGTCCTTTGGATGCAGACATCTCAGCTGCAATCAACGAGAACGACTTGGCTGTCACAGCAGTCCTTTCAGGTAACAGAAACTTTGAAGGACGCATCAACCCAGATGTGAAGATGAACTATTTGGCTTCACCTCCGCTAGTAGTTGCATACGCACTCGCCGGAACCATGGACTTCGACTTTGAGACTCAAGCATTGGGAATTGATCCTTCTGGCAACGAAGTTTTCTTGAGCGACATCTGGCCAACTCCAGAAGAAGTGCAGAAGACTATCGATGAAACTATCAATTCAGATATGTTCACCAGACAGTACGCTGGGGTCTTCGATGGTGATTCTCGTTGGCAGTCACTGCCGACACCAACTGGTGCTACCTTCAGTTGGGATCCAAAGAGCACCTATGTTAGAAAGCCACCATACTTCGATGGCATGACCATGGAGACCAAACCCGTAGTTGATGTTGTTGGTGCGAGAGTGCTTGCTAAGTTAGGTGACTCAGTTACAACTGACCACATCTCTCCAGCTGGTTCTATCAAGGCTGATTCACCTGCAGGTAAGTACTTGACCGAACACGGTGTCTCCAGAGTCGATTTCAACTCATATGGTTCTCGTCGTGGAAATCACGAAGTCATGATTCGTGGAACATTTGCAAACATCAGACTTCGCAACCAATTGCTTGAGAACATCGAAGGTGGATACACCAGAGACTTCACTCAAGATTCAGGTCCTCAGTCTTTCATTTACGATGCTTCTAGTAACTACCAAGAGAAGAGTATTCCACTAGTGATTCTTGCCGGTAAAGAATATGGTTCAGGTTCTTCTAGAGACTGGGCCGCAAAGGGAACGGCGCTTCTTGGTGTCAAGGCAGTAATTGCTGAAAGCTTCGAGAGAATCCACCGCAGCAACCTCATTGGTATGGGTGTACTACCTCTTCAGTTCCCAGCAGGTTCAACTGCAGCCTCTCTTGGCCTTGATGGCACTGAGGAATTCCACATCGAAGGTGTGACTGAACTAAACAATGGGCACACTCCAAAGACGTTGAAGGTAACAGCTATTCCAACAGCACACTCTGCAGCTGGAAAAGCTGAGCTAAGTTTTGAGGCTGTCTTGAGAATTGACACACCTGGTGAAGCTGACTACTTCCGTCACGGTGGAATTCTTCAGTATGTGCTTAGAAGTTTGGTTGGCTAAACACTAAATGTCTATCCTCAACGGAATCACCAAACCGAGTGACCTCAAGAATCTAACTGATTCTGAGATGTCTTCACTCGCTCAAGAGATCCGCGAGTATTTAGTAAAGACAATCACGTCAACTGGTGGGCACCTTGGTCCCAACCTAGGCGTTGTTGAACTGACACTTGCTATCCACAGGGTGTTTGATTCACCAAACGATCGCATCATCTTTGACACTGGCCACCAGAGCTATGTGCACAAGCTTGTTACCGGTAGAAATGACCTCTCAAATATTCGAACAAAAGGCGGAATAGCGGGTTACCCGCAGCGTTCAGAGTCAGAGCACGATGTTGTTGAGTCATCTCATGCATCATCTTCACTTTCTTGGGCTGATGGTATTTCACGTGCATACAAGCTGACTGGACAAGGTGATCGAGCCGTAGTTGCTGTTATTGGTGATGGAGCGCTAACCGGCGGTATGGCTTGGGAAGCCTTGAATAACATCACCGACGACAACGACCGCAAGCTCATCATCGTAGTAAACGACAATGGACGATCTTATGCACCGACAATCGGTGGTCTTGCTAGATACCTGAATGAAGTTCGAACTGAACCGATGTATCGAAAGATGTATCGCAGCTCAAGAAAGTTCTTCTCTAAATTCGGTGTACCTGGGCGATTGCTCTTCTCAACCGTTCGCGGTGCAGGTAAAGGATTACTTGGAACCTTTGCCCCAAAAAGTATGTTTCCAAACCTAGACATCAAATACATCGGCCCGATTGACGGTCACAATCTTGAAGCAATGGAACAAGCTCTAAGACAAGCTGAAAAGTTTGAAGCGCCGGTTATTGTTCACGCAATCACCCAAAAGGGTAGAGGCTTCACCCTTGCAGAAGAAGATACCGAAGACCAATTCCATGCTGTAGGTCAGATTGACCCAGTAACAGGTAAGTCGTTGGAAACTAGGACAGATCCTTCTTGGACATCAGTTTTCTCTGAAGAGATCGTTTCCTTGGCTGATAAGAACGAGAGCATCGTTGGCATAACCGGTGCGATGTTGATACCTGTGGGTTTGAAGAAATTTGCTGATAAGTATCCAGCCAGAGTATTTGACGTTGGTATCGCTGAGCAGCATGCTGTTACTTCTTCAGCGGGCTTGGCTTTTGGAGGACTACACCCAGTTGTGGCCATCTATGCAACTTTCATGAACAGAGCGTTTGACCAAGTTCTAATGGATGTTGCTCTTCACAACGCCGGTGTCACATTTGTTTTGGATCGTGCAGGAGTCACAGGTCCTGATGGAGCTAGTCACCACGGCATGTGGGATCTGGCACTGCTACAAATTGTTCCTGGTATCGAGATTGCTGCACCAAGAGATGCAGTGACCCTAAAAGAAGAACTGGGCGAGGCTGTTGCCATCAATGACCGGCCAACAGTTCTCCGTTTCCCTAAGGGAGCTGCACCCCAGAACATTCCGTCGCTTCGCAGAATGCAAGACGGTGTTGATGTCCTATCAGAAGCTCCAAGCAAGGATGTTTTGATAGTTTCTGTTGGAGCGATGGCACCTGTTGCACTTAGAGTTGCAGAGCTTCTGGCAGCACAGGGTATTGGAGCTACTGTTATTGATCCTCGTTGGGTTGTTCCAGTTCGCGAGAGTGTTTTAGATCTAGCTGCGAAGCACAGACTTGTGGTGACGCTTGAAGATGGTGTTCGTGTTGGGGGTATTGGAACTCGCATTAGACAGGACCTACGAGCAGCTCAGATTGATACTGCACTCAACGAACTTGGGCTACCGGATGAGTTCCTTGAGCATGCCTCAAGGGCAGAGATTATGGAGCGAGTTGGGCTAACGGCTCAAAGCATCGCTCAAGAAATTGTCGCTCAGGTAGTAGGTGCGAGAGTCCCTCATGCTAAACCAATCGAAGAGATTACTCCGAAGAACTCTCAGAAACAGTTGTAGTAGCTAGAGCATCGATAAATCTTTCTGCAACGGTTTCTATCTGCCACCTGCGCGCATTCTTTGCGCTCAGAAATTCAGCGATGGAAGTTGAGTTTATTTCCGCTGGCGGTTCAAAACAAATGGCTCGCATGGTGTCTGGGCTAAGAATGTTCTCTGGAGGCATGTTCATGTCTTTAGATAGCTCAGCTATTACAGCCTTAGCCGCGAGTAGCCTAGCGTTTGCTTCTGGAAACTTTTGAGGCCAGTTCCTGTGGTTAGGGATTCCAGGTGCTTTTACTCTAATTTCTACTAAATCTTTAGTGCTGCTTCCTAAGGTGTATGCGTTCCACCAAATATCCAGAAAAGTTCTACTAGCCTTCCCAGTGAATGACCTAAGGGAGGACAGTTCTGATTTGCTCTTAGGTAGAGCTTTGACAACAGCGACAATAGCAGCGTCAGGGATCAATCTTCCAGGCGCGTAGTCGCGGTCCATAGCAAGTTGCTCTCGAGCTTCCCACATGTGTTTGGCAATCGTAAGTGAACGCGCGTCCTTTATTTCGTGGAGTCCAGTTAGGGATCTCCAGCGATCAATCTTTGGAGGCTTACTCTGTGGAATTATTAGGAAATCGAATTCCTCGGTTGCTATTCCCGATTTCTCGTTTGACACAAGATCTGCCTCAACACAATCCCAAAGTTCATGTAATACGTCAACGTCAAGAGCTGCATACTCAAGCCATTCTTTTCTAAGTGGTCGCTCACTCCAATCAACTGCAGAGTGTTCTTTAGCTAACTTCAACGCTAGGTAGTGCTCGGTGATTGTTCCAAGTGACACTCTTGGTAAACCTAAAATTCTTGAACCTAACTCGGTATCAAGAATTTTTAACGGTCTAATTCCAAGCTCAGCCAAACAAGGGATGTCTTGGCTAGCCGCGTGAATAATCCATGGCTTGCTAGAAAGCAACTCAATCAGTCTTGCCCACAAGTGCTCACTGTATTGAGCAATCGGGTCGATTAGGTATATCGCTTTGCCAACTACACCGACTTGAATCAGGTAAGCGCGCTGTCCATATCTGAATCCACTCGCCCTCTCTGCATCAATAGCTAATGGAGCATAAGTGTCGGAAATAACATCGAGTGCACTTTCCAGGCCTAGGTCGTTCTCAACAAGGTGGAAGGGGAGTCTAGAGGCAGTAAGAGGTGTTGCGTGATTCTCTTCCACTACTTCAGAAGTTTCTTCAGTCAACTGGCGTTCTCTATCTTGACTACGTCTTCACCACCTACGTGAAAACCTGCCATTTCCGCGATTAGATTCTGCCAAGCTGCGAAGTGTGGAGCGAGATCATCCTCGGTTGGAGACCAAGATGCTCTCAGCTCAACCTCACTGTGAACGGGTTCTCCTTCAAGTGACCCTACGCCGGTGGAGATCATTTTGGTGATTGTTCCAGCTCCGTTGATGTATTTGGCACCAAGAGTCTTTAGAGCTAGTTCAAGGGTTCCCCACCAGTACTGGGCATAGTCGCCTTGGTCGGCGACATCGGTTTCAAGGGGAGACTTACCGTAAGCGATAACTCTCATGTTGGATCCCCAGGTTTCGAACTCTTCTGGGTCATGGAGGAAAACAATTCGTCCAGCAGCTCGGTTGTTAGGAGTCTCAGCTGGGTTTGGTTTATGTGTTGAAAAGGCTAAGGCGTTTGGAGCAATCTTCTCTGGTGCGGGTATTTGGTGGGTTTCCAATTCAGGTCTCAGAAGGTCGGCATTGATTCCCAGGGTCGCTGCAGCAAACTGTGCTGGGACCTCGGTGTTGAATTCAAATAGAGCCATCTGTCCTAGGCTAAATGCGAAGAGGGTTCCTAGGGCCCTGCCACGCCGCTACAGGAGGCTCAGTGAAACGGTTCATCGCTAGATACATAGCAATGTTTCGCCTGCTGTGGCTCACTCGTAGGGTCAAAGGGGAGTTTTCAATACTCAGGACAGAGCAAAGAGGCGACTCAACCTTTCTACTTTTGCCGGATAACGCCGACACAGAGGCTCCTGGAGTTCAATCACTCTTTTGGGATTCACGCGAAGGCCATTGCGTTGTTGAGTTTTCTGAGGGTCAGCCTGAAGGTCGCTGGTTCAAGGTCCTAAAGAATTTCGGTAAAAATCCAGTTCCATCCAAAGGCGCTTGGCTATCTGGTTGGTTAGGCGAGACTCCGGAGCACTTCGGTATTACTAGTTACGACAGCGTCCAACTTCCTGATGGCACTAAAGCAGTCGTCACGAATCGAGAGAGTGATCGCTGGGTGATCCACGTTCACGGTCGCAAGACGCTCATCGGGGAAACTCTTAGAAACTTCCCCCTGTTTGACTTCTTGGGGTTTAGACAGATGTCGATTTCGCACCAGACAGATCCAAAACCTGCAGGGTTAGGTAAACACAAATCCACCTTAGGTTTGACCGAATGGAAGCTGGTCGAACAGGCCGTGAATTTTGCAAAAGCTAATGGCGCTAAAGAAGTCATTTTGTTCGGATGGTCTCTAGGCGGAATGATCTGTGGTCAATACCTGAAGAGAGCCAGCGACACTTCAATAGTTAGAGCAGCAATCTTCGATTCTCCAATGTTTGATGTCAGAAACACTCTGAGGTACCAAGCTGGGTTATCTGGTTACTCCGAGCAGTTTGCGGATGAAGTTTATGAGCTGATTAGCAAATCATCCTTACTTCGTCTGCTGGGTTACCCAGTAATGAAAGTAGATGAGTTCAGCCTTGCAGGGAACCCTATCGGGACGCACATCCCAATGCTTGTGTTGTATTCCCTGAACGATGGTTACATCCAAATAAAAGATGCATTGCAGTTTGGCGAGATCAACCGTAACGTCGTGCTCCAGGAGTTTGAAGGAGCTAGGCACTGTCGGCTCCGTAATTCAAATGTCGAGCTCTACGAAAGAACGCTCAAAGACTTTGTGGCAAAACTCTGAAGCGAAAGAGCCAAGTAGTCCCTGAATTTAGAAGTTGAATCTTTTCTGCAGCTACATCGAATGCTCTCAGAAAGTTCTCGCATGCCTGACTTGCGCGCTCTCTCGAATCGGCATTAGTAACTGTCAGGCAAACTTCGTTAAGAAGGTCTTCAGAAGTCAACGCGCCAAAGGTTAACAAGCCGCTTTCAATAAGTGTGTTGGATGAGTCAGTTCTCGCTATTACTTCTCTCACAATGCCGGCCATGTCGTCACTCGCAGTCTCTATCCAAGTAGCGCCAGTGTTTCTGAATGGCTCCTCAGGAGCAACTTTTGAGCAGACGTAAACAGGTTGGGCGTTGTTCTGTTCAGTTGCAGGAATCTGCAAGCTATTCGGCTGGGTAGTGATGATTGCCATTGGCGCAAGCTGCGAAGCTCTCAATTGTTCTGACCGAGCGGTTTTACCAGTTGTGACGATTAGGTCGGAACTTGAGCGGATGACTTTCAGAAAGTACCGATCTAGTTCATTTGAATCAGCGTAGCTGTTCTCTGCTGAGGAACCGGATGCATTTATCACGTAGTTGAACCTGATGCCAGGGATGCTTGGGTACCAGTGAGCTGCAAGGTGAAGAGAACTGGTTCTAGGGTCTATCTCGACTTCTGTAGTGCCAGGATATAGCTCTTTGACGATCAAAGCGACTTCTCTTGAACTTGGCGTTTGATGCGAGTTAGCATCCCGTGCATTCCACAAATGCGAAGGGGTGAAACTAGGTCGGAGAGTTTCAAGTCCTGGATGAACTGATCGGAAAAAGTCTTGATGGTCTCTAGGCTTTGCCCATCTAAGGCAAGTTGAAGAATTGAAGCGAAGCCTCTTGTTGTTGGCGCTTCTGCGGGAGCGGTAAGGAAAATGTTTGCCTTGTTATCTGAAACTTCAACGAAAAGGTAAACAGGCGATTGGCATTCCTCGACTCTTTCGAGTAGTTCTGGGTGATCGGCGTATCTTTCCGGTAGCGCTGGTAGTGCATTCGCATATTCCAAGAGAAGTTCTAGTTTTGATGAGACCGGAACTTCGTTGAACGCGTCAACGATTTCTTGAGCTTGTTCGGTGTATTCAGCCAAGTCTAGAAACCAACCGGAACTGCACCGGGTTCTGAACCCTTGACAATAGGAACTCTCACAGCGGAACCCCACTCAGTCCAGCTACCGTCATAGTTACGAACCTTCTCGATACCTAGCAGATACTTTAGAACGAACCAGGTGTGTGAGGATCTCTCTCCAATGCGGCAGTATGCGATCACATCGCTAGCTTCACCGATTCCTGCTTTGTTTATGTAGACATCGATTAGGTCTTCGATTGATTTAAAAGTTTGGTCTTCCTCAACTGCTCTGCTCCATGGAACTGATGCTGCTGTTGGAATGTGCCCGCCACGAAGTGCACCTTCATCTGGATAGTTAGGCATGTGAGTTCTCTCACCAGAAAATTCCTCAGGGGAGCGAACATCGATAAGAGGTTTACCAAAGTGAGCTAGAACATCTTCCTTGAAGGCTCGAATGGTCTGATCATCGCGGGTAATCACTGGGTAGTTTTTCGCCACAGGCTCTGTAGCTTCAGTTGTTAGTTCGCGACCTTCGTCAATCCACTTAGCTCGACCGCCGTCAAGGATGCGAATGTCTGCGTGACCAAAGAGTTTCAGGACCCAGAAGGCATAAGTTGCCCACCAGTTGCTTTTGTCTCCATAGATGACCAGAGTGTCATCTATGGAGATGCCCTTAGCACTGAGTAGTGCTGCCATGTCTTCACCGTTTAGGTAGTCTCTTGTGACTGGGTGATTGAGTTCAGTGTGCCAATCAAGTTTTACAGCCCCTGGGATGTGACCAGTCTCAAACAAGAGGATGTCTTCATCGCATTCAATTACTACAAGACCGGGCTTGTTGAGGTTTGCCGCAAGCCACTCTGTTGAAACAAGAGCCTCTGGGTGCTTATACTGAGCGAATTTAGGGTTGGAGTCTAGTTCGTAAGTCAATCTCATAGCCTCTTCTAGATTTAGAATGTTTTAGCGGTGGGACTATTCTCCCAAATAATTCCCGCAAAGAGAATGGCCTTTCGTAAATGCGGGTAACAATCCAAGACTTGAAGACCGATATCACGGTTTCTGAGCTCTTTGCCGAACTCATTCCACCTAAAGAGTTCGTTCCGGCTAGTTTCAGTAACTACTTCCCAGATCCAAACTTCCAGTCCCAGCTAGACGCTCTAGAACGAGCCCAAACTTTTGCTAGTTCTCTTGGTAAGAAGAATTTAAGTGAGCTTGGCGTCTACTTGGATGGAGGCTTTGGTGTTGGAAAGACGCACATCCTTGCCTCCATTTACCATGAGGCTAAGACCACAAAACTGTTTGGCCCCTTCATCGCCTACACATCCATGATCGGCTACCTAGGTTTTGCTGAAGCTGTGACTCAGTTCTCCAAATACAAACTGCTTTGCATTGATGAGTTTGAGTTGGATGACCCAGGGGACACCATGATCATGTCTAGGTTCCTGAAAGAACTTAGTGCCAAGGGTGTTCGCTTTGCTACGACCTCTAACACTCCGCCAGCAGCTCTGGGTGAAGGACGTTTTGCGGCAGAAGGATTCCAACGCGAAATTCAGTCTGTCGCAAGCCAGTTCGTGATCTGCAGAATCGAAGGTGAAGACTATCGACACCGTAAGGCCGAATACGACTTTAGAGAGATAGAGAGCCCCCGCATTGAAGAATTGGTTGGATCAAGCGAGCGAGTATTGGTTTCAAAGTTCTCAGAGCTTCTAGCTTTCCTTTCCACCATTCATCAGTCCAAGTATGCAAAGGTTGCCGAGCAAATCGACACACTAGTGATCGAGGACGTCTATCAGATAGATGATCAATTTGAAGGCTTACGTTTTGTATCCCTCATTGACCGATGCTACGAAGCCGGAATCAGGGTGCACTTCACTGGAATGTTGCTTAGCTCGGTTTTTAGGGAAGACCATGTTCAGGGTGCTTACCGGAAGAAATACCTTCGTTCATTATCCAGACTCTCTGCGATGCAAGGATAATTTTTTACATTCCTGAAACATTCGAAGGTGTTTCGCGAAACATAGCTTTGGCACTCTAAAGACAACCCGCTTGGGTTTTATGTCTTGGAGGAAAACATGGATCAAGGAAATACCGCTTTCATTCTGATTTGCGCAGCTCTTGTACTCTTGATGACACCTGGTTTGGCCTTCTTCTACGGAGGAATGGTAAAGGCTAAGTCTGTTGTGAGCATGATGATGCTTTCATGGGGCTCACTGGGCCTTGTTGGTGTGCTCTGGGTGCTTTACGGCTACGCAGTCAGCTTTGCCAGCTCAACAAGTTCAACTTTCATCGGTATCCCTGGATGGTTCGGTATTGATACCGCATCACTCGGTCTAAACCAGCAGACAGCAGATGCTCTCGCTGAGCAGACCGGTAACTACCCAAGCATGGCTTTCGTTGCTTTCCAGGCAACATTCGCAATCATCACCGTTGCTTTAATCTCTGGAGCTATCGCTGACCGCGCTAAGTTCGGTGGCTGGATGATCTTCGCTGGTATTTGGGCTACCGTTGTTTACTTCCCGGTGGCTAACTGGGTCTTCAACTATGGACCAGACACCACTTCTGAAGGTGATGGTTGGCTAGTTCAGTTAGGTGTAATTGATTTTGCCGGTGGAACTGCAGTTCACATCAACGCCGGTGCTGCTGGTCTTGCACTCGCTCTTGTTCTCGGCAAGCGTTTTGGATTCAGCAAGGGCATCACACAGCCGCACAACGTTCCACTAACTCTCCTTGGTGTTGCGATGCTCTGGTTCGGCTGGTTTGGTTTTAACGCTGGTAGCGAGCTAGCAGCAGATGGTGTTGCCTCAATCGCTTTTATCAACACTCTTGCCGCTCCTGCAGCTGCAATGGTTGGTTGGATCATCGTGGAGAAAATTCGTCACGGAAAGGCAACTTCAATCGGTGCAGGTTCTGGAGCTGTTGCGGGTCTAGTTGCCATTACTCCAGCATGTGCGAATGTTGATCCAATCTGGGGAATGGTCCTTGGTCTAGTTGCAGGAGCCCTTTGTGCTCTAGCAATTGATCTTAAGTTCGCACTCGGTTTCGATGACTCTCTTGACGTAGTTGGTATTCACCTTGTTGGTGGAATAGTTGGAACCTTGTTTATCGGTGTCTTTGGACGTACCGGTGGATTCGCGTTCGGTCACGGTTTTGACCAGCTCTGGAAGCAATTCGTAGGTGCTGGAGCAGTTCTTGTATACAGCTTCGTCCTGGCTTATCTAATTGGTTTGGCAATCGAAAAGACTGTTGGATTCCGCGTCAAGGCTGAAGACGAAATCGCTGGAATTGACACCGTGGTTCATGGTGAAGAGGCTTACGCCTTCGGAAATGACCGGGTATAACCCTAGTTAGTTCTTACCCCTGTGGTGCTTGTTTTAGCGCCACAGGGGTAAAACTTTGACGAACTTTACCTAAATCGGTTAGAGTTCTAGTTGTCTCGAAAGAGATAAGCGGATGTGGCTCAGTTGGTAGAGCACAACCTTGCCAAGGTTGGGGTCGCGAGTTCGAATCTCGTCATCCGCTCGAAGCGGGCTCAAACAAAGCCTCGTGGAAACATGGTGGAGTGGCTGAGCGGCCCAAAGCAGCAGCCTGCAAAGCTGTCAAACCACGGGTTCAAATCCCGTCTCCACCTCCAAGATTTACTACCTGGACGATTGGC
>Ga0214921_10002370_pt1 | contig 30774 bp, 28 predicted proteins | sample LL1505_MetaG_FD_177992 | JGI IMG/M metagenome (GOLD analysis project Ga0214921, IMG submission 177992) | Freshwater microbial communities from Lake Lanier, Atlanta, Georgia, United States - LL-1505 | ecosystem: Environmental > Aquatic > Freshwater > Lake | place: USA: Georgia | collected...
TTTTGGGAATATCGGTTGCTTTTGTTACGGCTACGGCACTTATTAAGCCTTATGGAAAAGAAACGGGTGATTTGATGTTGGCCTGAGTTTTTTAGTATCTTTGCGCAAAATTTTATAAATCAAATGCTATATGACAAAAGGTAGAATTTCGCAAGTAATTGGACCCGTGGTAGACGTTGCTTTCGATAACGGTGTTTCATTGCCCAACATTTATGATGCCTTAGAAGCTAAAAAACCCGATGGTACACGGGTAGTTTTGGAAGTTCAAGCCCATGTTGGAGAGAACGCAGTTCGGGCAATCTCCATGGATTCCACCGATGGATTTACCCGTGGATTGGAAGTGGTTTCCACAGGAAGCCCGATAAAAATGCCGATTGGAGACAAAATTCGAGGCAGATTGTTCAATGTTTCGGGTGAAGCCATTGACGGAATTAACACCGTGGATGCATCAGACGGACTTCCCATTCACCGTGAAGCTCCAAAATTCGAGGATTTGACCACAGCCGCAGAAATTTTATTTACAGGAATAAAGGTAATTGATCTCATTGAGCCGTATGCGAAAGGAGGTAAAATTGGATTGTTTGGAGGTGCAGGGGTTGGAAAAACTGTGCTTATCCAAGAATTGATCAACAACATTGCAAAAGGACATGGCGGATTGTCGGTTTTTGCCGGTGTAGGGGAGCGCACCCGTGAAGGGAATGATTTACTGCGCGAAATGTTAGAAGCAGGAATTATTAAATATGGTGAGGAATTTATGCACTCCATGGAAAGTGGTGGTTGGGATTTAACAAAAGTAAATCTTGAAGAAATGAAAGATTCCAAGGCTACGTTTGTGTTCGGCCAGATGAACGAACCTCCGGGAGCCCGTGCGCGCGTTGCCCTCTCCGGACTAACCATCGCAGAATACTATCGTGATGGCGAGGGAGGTGAACAAGGAAAAGACATTTTGTTTTTCGTAGATAATATTTTTCGTTTTACCCAAGCCGGGTCTGAAGTATCTGCGCTTTTAGGCAGGATGCCTTCAGCCGTGGGGTACCAACCAACATTAGCCACTGAGATGGGGGCAATGCAAGAAAGAATTACGTCAACTAAAAACGGTTCCATTACCTCTGTGCAAGCGGTTTATGTTCCTGCCGATGACTTAACCGATCCTGCGCCGGCCAATACTTTTGCTCACCTTGATGCCACCACAGTGCTTTCAAGAAAAATTGCTGAGTTGGGTATTTATCCTGCCGTTGACCCCCTAGATTCAACCTCGCGGATTTTAACCCCAGAAATCGTAGGTGAAGCCCATTATAATTGTGCGCAACGTGTGAAAATAACCCTGCAACGTTACAAAGAGCTGCAAGATATTATTGCTATCTTGGGAATGGATGAGCTTTCGGAAGAAGACAAACAAGTGGTTCATAGAGCTAGACGTGTTCAGCGCTTTCTTTCGCAGCCCTTCCATGTGGCTGAGCAGTTTACGGGCATCCCCGGAGTTTTTGTTGACATCAACGAAACCATTGTTGCTTTCAATGATATCTTGGACGGAAAATACGATCAATATCCAGAGGCCGCTTTTAACTTGAAAGGGGGAATTCATGAAGTTGTTGAGGCGGGAGAAAAAATGTTAACTGAGGCATGATGAATCTTCAAATTTTATCTCCTGAAGCAGAAGTGTTCTCAGGAAAAGTCGATTCAGTTTCCCTTCCAGGACTATCGGGAAGGTTTCAAGTATTAAGTAATCACGCCCCAATTATTGCAGCGTTGGGTCATGGGATGGTAACATATCAAATTTCGCAAGGACAAGAAGCACATTACGAAATTAAAGGAGGCGTGGTGGAAATGCTCAACAATGCGATCGTGGTGCTCGTAGATTAAGCTGTTAATCCTTGTTAAGTAGGCCTTTGCATTTTAGCAAGCGATTTTGTTTGCTTATCTTCGCTCATTATTCTATAAATGCTTTCCAAAACAATTGACCCCACCAATATTCCGAGCCATGTAGCCATCATCATGGATGGGAATGGACGTTGGGCAAAAGCCCAGGGGGAAGATAGGCTTTACGGCCATTCGAATGGTGTAGCGTCTGTAAGGGAAACCCTCAAAGCCGCCCGTGAACTAGGAGTAAAGTATTTAACCTTATATGCGTTTTCCACCGAGAATTGGGCAAGGCCAAAATCAGAAATCGAGGGCCTAATGCAATTATTAGTGGCGTCCATTCATAATGAGCTGGACTCGTTGTGTGAAAATGGTGTGCGCTTGGTCACCATTGGTGAAATAGAGAAGTTGCCGCAGGATTGTATTGAAAGTCTAAATGAGGCCAAGGATAAAACCAAAAACCACAAAGAAATTACCTTGATTTTGGCGTTAAATTACTCATCACGCGACGAAATTATACGCGCCTGCAATCGATTAGCCGAACAAGTATTGCAGGGGAATATTGCTCCAGGGGAAATACAACAAAGACACTTGGAAGAAGCTTTAGACACCGCGCATGTGCCCGATCCTGAATTACTCATTAGAACGAGCGGGGAATACCGGGTAAGTAATTTCTTGCTTTGGCAGCTTGCCTATGCCGAGATGCATTTTACGAAAGTGTTTTGGCCAGAATTTAGAAAGCAACATTTCATCGAAGCAATTGCAGACTTTCAATCGCGGGAGAGAAGGTTTGGGAAGACTTCGGAACAATTGACATAACTCGAAAAGGATGATAAAAAAGTGCTTATTACTGTTAATCCTTTTTAACCTATTGGAAACAAAGGCTCAAGGAGAATTTCCCGGTTTCTCCGCTGTTCCTCGAGAATACGAAATAGGCCCTATTCGCGTCGTTGGAGCAGATAACTTCGATCATCAGGCAATAAAAGCAGTTGCGGGTTTGCGCCAAGGCCAGAAAATCACGTTACCCGGCGATCAAATCAGCAATGCCATAAAGAACTTATGGAAAGAAGAACTTTTTTCGGATATAGCCATTGAATTAGAGAAAGAAATTCAAGGGGTGGTGTACCTTACCATTCGATTAGCACCCCGGCCAAAATTGTCCCACATAAAATTTAAAGGGGTGCCGAAAAGGGAAGCGGATAAACTTCGCGAGGAAATTGATTTGTTTTCCGGAAAAACCATTACGGAGAACATCATTTATCAAACCGATGCCAAAATTAGAGGGTATTTTAGAGATAAAGGGTTTTATTCAGTTGGGGTTGTTATACAGCGTATTAAGGATACCATAATGAATAATTCAGAGGTTTTTCTCATTGATATTGACCGTGGGGTAAAAGTCGGAATCAAATCCATCGAACTTGAAGGGGTAAGCAGTGTGCCAAAATGGAAGCTCTATATGGCCTTAAAAGAAACGAAACGTAAATCCATCTTGCGGATTTTTAAACGTTCCAAGTATACGGTCTCAACTTATGAAAAAGATAAAAAAGCCCTTTTAGAAAAATTCTATGCCGTTGGACTCCGCGATGCGCGAATCGTTCAAGATACTGTGTATTTCAAAGACCCTAAAAACCTCATTATAAAAGTGAGCATTGATGAAGGGGAAAAATACTATTTTGGGGATTTTGAGTGGTTCGGCAACAGTAAATATCGATCTTCCTTTTTGGACTCGGTGATCGGAATTAAAAAAGGGGACATTTACAATAAATCCTTGTTGGATAAACGACTGAATGGTGGTGCAGATGGTAGAGATATCGCCTCATTATACATGAATAAAGGCCATTTGTTTTTTCAAATTTTTCCCATAGAAACCGGCGTTTCCGGTAACTTCATCAACTACCAATTTAGATTATATGAGGGAAAAGAGGCTCGATATGGAGAAATAACACTGCGCGGAAACACCAAGACCAACGATCAAGTGGTGTTTCGTGAAATAAGAACCAAGCCAGGGGATCTTTTTAATAAAGAAGACATCATGCGCACCCAGCGCGAACTCTCGCAATTGGGATTCTTTAACGATCAAACTATGAAGGTAAATCCTCTTCCCAACCCCGAAAAAGGAACCGTGGACATAGAGTACATCGTGGAAGAAAAATCATCGGATCAGATTGAATTGTCCGGAGGTTATGGCGGAGCAGGTCCGGGGGGAGCAGGAAGAGTTATTGGAACGTTAGGACTTACCTTTAACAATTTTTCAACGCGAAATATGTTCAAAAAATCCGCATGGAGTCCACTCCCCGGAGGGGATGGCCAGCGCTTGTCCATTCGTGCCCAATCCAACGGAAGATATTATCAAGGGTATACCTTTTCCTTTACCGAACCATGGTTGGGAGGAAAAAAACCGAACGCCTTATCGTTTTGGGTTAACAATACCTCTCTTTCGTCCAACGGTCTGTTCAGAACAAATCCTTCCTATAAAGGAATTTCTATTTCAGGAGTTGGTGTAGGGCTACAGCGCAGGAAAAAGTGGCCTGATGATTACTTTACGGCCTATTATGAATTGAGCTATCAATACTACGACGTTGTCAATGATTTTCGTTTTCCACTATTTCCCAAAGGATACTCCAACGACATTGCCCTAAAATACGTTCTTCAACGGTCGTCTGTTAGCGCACCCATTTATCCGCAAAGCGGTTCGAATTTCACGTTTACAGCGAAATCCACGCTTCCGTATTCGTATTTTGAAAAAAACGTTGATTATTCTCAAGCAACGATTGCACAACGTTATTATTTTTTGGAGTATTTCAAATTTAAGTTCACGGGTGAATGGTACACGCCATTAAGCGCGAATAGAAAATTAGTCATGCTTTCCCGTTTTGGCTTTGGATATATCGGCGCGTTTAATGCAGCTCGAGGAATTACCCCCTTCGATCGGTTTACGATGGGAGGTAGCGGACTTACCGGAGTAAATCAATTGGGAGGACGAGAAATAATTGCGTTGCGAGGATACGAGGATCAATCCATATCCTCGGGCGGATCGGATCCGATTATAGCGAAATATACCCTAGAATTAAGGTATCCCATTTCCTTAAACCCTCAGGCCACCTTTTATGTTACCAGCTTTCTTGAAGCCGGAAATACCTATCCCTCCTTCAAAAATTTTAACCCTTTTAATGTGAAACGCGCAGCCGGAGTGGGAATAAGGGTGTTTTTACCAATGTTTGGTATGTTAGGACTGGACTACGGACTTGGTTTTGATCGGCTCGACTCTTGGTCTTCAGGGTATAACGGACCTTCCGATGCTTCCATCCAAAAGAAAGGATTTTACCCAAAACTCAGCTTTACCATTGGCATGAACCTTGGTGAATTGTAGAAATTGAGAATATTGTTGTAATTTCGTCTCCTTGAAAAAATGAAAAAGTCCTACCTTTTCTTTGTGATTCTTTTTTTATGTGCCCAAGGTATGGCTCAGTCTTATGCATTTATTGATTCAGACTATATTTTGTCGAATATCCCGGAATACAAGGAATCCAAGGAGAAGTTGGATAAACTCTCCGAAACATGGACTAAGGAAATTGAAGATCGATTGAGCGTGCTTCAAACGCAGAAAGAGAATTTTAATAAAGAAGAAATTCTGTTACCCACCGAGGAAAAAACAAAGCGGAAATTAGAAATCGAAAAATTGGAAAAAGAAACAGTTGACCTACAAACAAAACGTTTTGGATTGAATGGCGACTATTTTTTAAAACGACAAGAACTGATAAAACCGATTCAAGATCGTGTGTACAGCGCCATGAAAAAAGTTGCGAAAGCCGAAGGATATACCTTTGTTTTTGACAAGGCGAATCAAAGCACCCTCATTTATGCCGACAAAGACGCCGACATAAGTAATACCGTTTTAGCGGAAATGGGCATAAGTAAAGAATAATTAATTTTTAAACCATGAAACAGACCTTTTTTGCAATTATTTTAGTTTTTTCAACGCAATGGCTGTGCGCGCAAATGAAGTTAGCGCATGTAAATTCGCAACGTTTATTGGATTCGCTACCATCCTATATCAAGGCAGAATCCGATTTGAAAAAATTTCAAGACGATGGTGTTGCCGAACTTGGAGTGTTAGAAAAACAGATTAACGATGCTTATGTAAAATTGGACGGAATTAAAAACGATTTAACGCCTACGATGCTAAAAATCGAACAAGAAAAAATTATGGGAATGGAGCAACGCTATCAACAGACACAGACGCTTCTTCAACAACAGCTTCAAACGTTGGCTAATGAATACAATCAACCTATTTTAGACCGATTACAAAAAGCCGTTGAAATAGTAGCGGATCGAAAAAAAGTAAATTATGTTCTTGATACTTCGAAATTACTCTATTCGAAAGCAGGCATGGACATTACCATGGAAGTCAAAGCGGAATTGTTACGCTTGGATGCCGAAGCCACGAAAAAACCATAAACAACAGGAAGGGTTTTGTCCCTTTTTAACGTGGATCGTTCAGGAAAAATTGGTGTTTTTGATTCCGGATTCGGTGGATTGACCGTGTTACGCGCGATTGTTCAAGAATTGCCTAATTATAACTATGTGTATTTTGGGGATAATGCGCGCGCACCCTACGGGAATAAATCCTTTGAACGAATTTATGAATACACCCTGGAAGGGGTCACTTTCCTGTTCAATCAGGGGTGTGAATTGGTTATTTTAGCCTGCAATACTGCCTCGGCAAAAGCGCTGAGAACCATACAGCAACGCGTGCTTCCATTGAAGTTTCCGAACCAGCGTGTGTTAGGGGTAATTCGCCCAAGTACCGAAGAAATTGAAACATTTACCCGAACGGGTAAGGTGGGAATCTTAGGAACAGAAGGAACAATAAACTCCAAATCTTACCTCTTGGAGCTTGCTAAAATAAGCCCAAAGATTGAAGTTTTTCAGCAAGCATGCCCTCTATGGGTGCCGTTAATTGAAGAGCGCCAATATAATTCCACGGCCGGAAAATTGATTTTTGCATCCGATATTGAACGCTTATTTCAAAAAAACAATGCCATTGATACCGTGATTTTAGCATGCACGCATTACCCTATTATTACTTCTATTTTGGAGGAAATTATACAAGGCCGGGCGAAGTTAATTGAACAAGGACCCTTGGTAGCCAACAAATTACGAGACTATTTAGAGCGACACCCTACTTTGGAAAAAACGTTGAAAAAAGAGTTTCAATTGCAATTTTTTAGTACCGAGCAGGAAGATTACTTCAATGATCACGCGACGGAAATATTTGGGGCAAGGGTATGTGTGCAACAAATTAATTTAGCTTAACTTTCGATTTTTATTTTAAAATGGAAATTACCAAGGAACTCGAAGAACGATTACTATTACTCAACGCTAAATATGAATCCATAGGTCAGGATTTAATTTCTTACCTCGATGGATTGTTATATTGTGAGGTAACCACCTACTGGGATTATATTCAACTTGATACGTTACTCAGTCTTCAAAAACCGAAAACAAATTTTTCCGATGAGGTTGTATTTATTGGATATCATCAAATTACTGAATTGTATTTTAAACTAGCATTGCAGGAATTTAAATGCCTTGCCAATAAAAAAACGGTGGATAAAACCGAATTTTTACTCAGAATAAAGCGCATTAATCGCTATTTCGAAGCATTGGTTCATAGTTTCAGCATTATGGTTGATGGAATGGATCAAAAAGAGTTTTTAAGTTTTCGAATGGCATTGTTACCCGCGAGCGGCTTTCAATCCGTTCAATATCGGCAGATAGAATTGTTCAGTACCGATTTATGCAATTTAATAACCCAAACTAAGCGGGAGGAACTTAAGGATGTGGAGGATATAGCGCAGTTATTTTCTTTTATATATTGGAAATATGGTGCAACGGAGGAACATTCTGGAAAAAAGACACTCACGTTGACCCAATTCGAAGAGCGTTATGACAAGGAACTTTTAGCCTTAGCCAAGGAAACGCAGACCACTAATTTATGGCAGCTATATGTTCGTTTAAATCCGGAAGACCAGGCTGATGCCCAAGTAATGGAAGCTTTAAAAACGAACGATCTTAATGCAAATGTTTATTGGCCTTTAGCGCATTATAAATCCGCGGTGCGTTACCTCGCGAAAACGGACGAGAATATTGCTTCAACAGGTGGCACCAATTGGAAAAAATACCTGCCACCTAAGTTTCAAAAGCGCATTTTCTATCCCAATCTTTGGACTCAAGAAGAAAAAGACCAATGGGGTAAGGGATGGGTTGAAGATCAAATCCTTCAAACAATCAAAGGGGCATAATATAGGCTGATCGTAAATCAAGGATACCAACAGGAGATAATTTGGTATTCCTTGCTCGAAGATTTTGAAGGATAATATAATCCTCATATAAAAGGGGCAAAACCCAGTTTTCTTCGTTGAGCAGAATATCACAATTCGAGTAAAAGTTATTCTTCAACGTTGTATTTTTTTCCTTGAGGGCAAGTGTATAATTGATGTCGTAGGTAACGGAATTGATTTTCGGTAAAAGCGGATTTTGATTTGAATTAATGGGATTTTTACTATAGAACAAGCCAAAATAGGCATCGGCATCAGGATAGTCCGGATTTAGACCAACTTTCCATAAATCGGCTTTATTTTCCTTTATCGCAGATAAACGACCCTCTTGGCTCACCCAATGCATCCTAATATCCAAGCTTAAAATATTCCGAAACTGATTCGCAAGGTAAGTGCAGTATTTTTTTATGGCCTCTATGTCATTACCAGCAGCATAGAAATTCAGTGTTGGAAAGGGATTATTCGGGCCATATCCCGCTTCCTTCATAAGCTTTTTGGCTAGCACATAGTCCGGTATTTTTTGAGCCATGCTTGAATTATCATAATAAAATGATGGAGGAGCAATTCCTTGGTTGGCCGCTATAGCATCTCCGTTCAACAGCTCATTAGCTATGAAATTGCGATCAATTACTAAATCCATCGCTTTTCGCACGCGAGAATCCTTGAAGTAACCGGACAATTGATTCAATACCACTAAATTTACGCGGCTTCCAGGAACAACACAGACTTTATGTGCAAAGGGTTTTTTTTCCTTTAATTGGTTCAAAGAGGTAAAAATACCGTTGATTTTATCGGTTGGCACTTCGAAAAGAAAATCAATTTCCTGGCGCTTAAACGCTTCGATTTCCTCCGAAGTGTTGTTGAATATTCGATAGATAACCGACCCTAAGTAGGGAAGTTGATTGCCAAAAGAATCTTTTTTCCAATAATGTGCATTATACGACAGCGAAATTTGACGGTTGGAATGTTTTGTTAGAATAAATGGACCGGTACCAACTGGGTGGTACAGTATGTTAGATTTGTAATATTCATATGCCTTTTTGGAAACAATGGCATACTTAGAACTGCTCAATAGTTTTGGAACATTAAAATATGGCCCCGTCAGGTTTAGTTGAATACAATGTGAATGCATGATTTTTAATCCCGTTATATGGGGCGTTTTTCCATTGAAAAATTCCTGAGATCCTTGAATTTTTCCAATCAAACCGTTGCTGGATTGATTTAAATTAGAGGAGGAACAAGCTAATTCAAGCGTGAATTTTACGTCCTCAGAGGTTAATTCGTTGGATTCTCCTTCAAAGCAAGCATCTTCTGTGAATTCAATTCCTTTTCTTAGATAGATGGTCAACACCTGATTATCCTTACTCCACTCAAAACGTTCCGCCAACCTCGGGATAACGTTATTCGTTGAATCTGCTACATCGAAGAGCGGTTCAAATAGGTTACAAAGCAACCTGTGCGAATAAATGTCATCGTTGTATAAGGGAAAAAAAGTAGTTATCGGGCCAGGTAAAGATAATCGTAACGTGTCACCATATTTCATGTTTCCACCGACAACCGTTCTACTTGGGTTTCGATTACATGAAATCAACAAGGCAAAAACCAAGAGATATAATATCTTTGGCAAGGTCATTTAGCTGGGGTGATTTTTATCACTTTCTCACGAATTTCTCGATGATTAATCAGGAAAGATATGTAATAAACACCCGAGCTTAATCGTTCCAGATTGATAATATTTGTTGATTTTCCATCGGCCACCAGGTTGCCTTGGAGATCATACAGGCGCCACGTATCCAATGTTGCAGAGGCATTAAGATAATCCGCAGTTGGGTTTGGATATATTTCGACCGTAGGAGTGATTTCACCCGTTAAGCCGAGAATTCCGACATAAATACTGTCGGTTACCGAACACCCGTGGGCATCGATTACTTCCACACTGTACCATCCTTGACTCAGATAAACCGCTGTGCTATCGCTTTGATGGTTCATGTCATTCCATGCATACGTATACGGAGCAGTCCCGCCTCCAACGGACGCGGTGGCAATACCATCCATCGCATTTACACCGCTTTCGGGTGTTGCGTTAATGGCCAGAGTGAGGGGTAAAGGGGTATTTATGGTCTGAACATAGACAGGTGAAATACAATTGTTAGAATCGGAAATGGTAATGGTATAGGTTCCAGCGCCTAGTCCAAGAACAGGATTGCTGCTGCTTTGTGAATTTATCTGGAAAGAATAATTCCCAACTCCTCCTGTAGGTGTGATATGAATCGCCCCATTATTGTTCCCATAACAAGTCACATGGTCCAAAACAAAAGTTGCAGAAAGGGTGTCTGGTTGTGTGACGCTAAATTGTAAGGTGTCAAAGCACGGGCGACTATCGGAAACCCATAAGCTATAGTTGCCAGCCGTTAAGGAAGTAATGATGGAGGTGTTGCTCCCTGTGCTCCATTGATAATTTACACCCGAAGGGGCATTTACCTGAATCATGCCGTCGCCTAATCCATAACAACTTACCTGGTGAACAGAACTGCTTGTAATAACAGGAGCGGCATAAGGGACAAAAACCGAATCCACCACAACACAACCGTTTGGATGCGTAATCGTTACCGTTGCCCAACCAGCACTGAGCGAATTATTGGGCTTAGTGGTAACGCCATTCTCCCATAGAAACTGGCAATTACTAAACATACAAGGACAGCCGGAGCTGTTAACAACAGCTTGTCCGTTCGTACCACCCGGGCAAGTGGGGGATATGATTCCACCGAATGAAATCGTATATGGATCAGATAATGTTGTGGTATAAATTTCAAAACAGTTGGCATTGTCGGTGACCTGCAGGGTATATGTGCCCGCGGGCACATTGAGAAGCTGGGGAGAAGTGCTGCCATTTGACCATAGGTAGGTGTAGGGTGGTGTTCCCAAATTGACCGTAGGAATGATAGAACCTGTTGAGGAGCCATTGCACAAAGGTTGGGTAAGCGCTACGTTGGATATTAAGCTTCCAGGCCCACAATTTGTCGTCATGTTGAAATATTCGCCCGTATGTTCGGTACCTAAATAGCTTCCCCAGGCAATACCTGGATTCGGAAATACACTGTTCAAAGAAGTTCTAATGGCGTAAACACCTTTCCATCCCACAGGATTTAAACTGTCTTTTTTTACTAAATATACCAAATCAACGGATGTATTGCCGTCCAAATCGGTAAAAAGAGGGGTTGAGCCGAGGTTGACTCCTGCTTTGGCGGGAACGATAGACTGAATGTTATTGGCTACAAAGTCAAATGCTTGAAGGCGATGTTTCCAATGACCGGCTTCAAAGTAATTTACGGATAATACCGCCTCATCGCGGCCGTCGTTATTCAGGTCAATGGCATTTCCTGAGGCAAATTGTAATCCGCCTATGCTATCTTTTAATACTACATTGCCATTAGCACCATCCAATAGCACCTGATAGTAGTCGGTATAGCCAGAGCTGGTGCCTTTCGCCAGACTTAAAAAAACATCGGGGCTGAGATCTCCTGTGAAATTACCAATCACCGGCTGGGCACTGGATTCGGTATTGGGAAGGTCGTAAGTCCACAATACGCTGAGATTTCCCCCTTTCACTTTGTGGAGTGCCCCGCTGTAGGATTGTATGTAAATATAGGTTTCTCCTAAAGCATCCTCATAAACCGAGGCCGGAGCGATAAACCCAAAATTGGGGTCTGTTACCAGCGGAATAGAGGGGGATAGCGTATTGTTAAGCAAACTGAACAGTGGGCAAATCCAAAAACTCCCGCCTAAAGTTTCCCCGCCCGTTCCGTAAAGCACATACTTAGTGCCATTGTTTAGATCAACCACCAATGGGGAACAATACGTTTCCGCGCTGTCGGGCACTACGGCTTTCGCAATTAAACCCCCCGTAACACTATTGACAATCATCAAGTGACCCGGTGGTCGGTTGGTGTCCCACACCGGAGCAGCATGGTTCCCACCATTAGCGACTAAAAGGTCCATGATTCCGTCGCCGCTTACATCGTCGATGAACTGCGGGTTATAGAAATTGTACAAGCCGCTATCTCCAGGGTTGACGTTGTAAGGAAAATAATCCCAAAGTAAGTTGCCGTTTTGTCCGTCTATGGCTAACAGCTGTGCTTGCCTACCGACCATAAAAACGTCTTTGATTCCGTCGTTGGTAATATCCAAGAACAAGGCGCTACCAAAAACTTCATTTCGCGCCGGGCGCTTCCAAAGTAAGGAGCCGTTTGAGCCATTAATCGCCATGATCCCGTTGTTGCTGTAAACACCGTCGGTACCACCACCGAATACGATGTCTTTTACACCGTCGTTGTTCAAATCGCAGGCTCGTGGAGAGGAAAGCGTGGGAATGGAGTCGACAAACGACAGCCATGATTGGGCGGTGCAAAATTGAACAATCCAGATGGAAGTGCAGACAAGGATATTTTTCATAGTATAAAGGTAAAAATTCTGTTGGAAACATGAAAGTGAGCGTCGGGATTATTGCACCAAGCCGATAATAGTGCTATCTTTGCGGTTCAATTGGCTCCGTGGCGCAACTGTATAGCGCATCAGATTTCGGCTCTGAGGGTTGGGGGTTAGAATCCCTCCGGGGTCACAAAAAGAACCCAAATCGCGCAGCGAGATGGGTTTTTTACTTTAAAAGCGTTGCGAATATTTTCGCAAAAGCGATAAAGTGAAAAACCCATAGCACGGCAAAGCCGTGTGGGTTCTATGCTTGGAATGAACCATTCACAAGGAAAACGCGAAGCGTAATCCCTTAAAAAGCGATAAAGTGAAAAACCCATAGCACGGCAAAGCCGTGTGGGTTCTATGCTTGGAATGAACCATTCACAAGGAAAACGCGAAGCGTAATTTTTATAGGGATTACCAAAAAAAACAAGGTTAAAACCAAACGGCCATGCCCAATGTTATTTCCGTTCTTATCTTCGAAGGGTTGTTGGCGTAGTTAAACAGGTGTTGATAGTAATTGGAAAGCACTCTTCCCTCCAGGCGCACATAGGAATTAGGTATGGGTTTATACTCCCAACCATGCGTTATCCCCGCTATTTCCATTCCAACTAGGTTGTGATTTTCGTTATATACGGGTCCCGTGAGTACTTCATGAGGATCAATAAAGCATTCACCTCGCAAGTAATTGGCAATTTTGTGGGTTATGCGATATTTGGCGGCCAACAAAGCACTGGTAACATACTGATTACCCATCCCATTTTGTTGAATTCCCATGTTTGCTTCGGCACCAAAAATGAGTTTATTGGTGCGATAACTGAAACAAAGATTATTATATAAGCGCCAAGAGGAAGGATTATTTGTTTCGTTCGACCATAATGAAGAAAACACAAGATAGGCTTTGTCTGCGGTGTAAGCCGCACTGATTCCAAGCGCTTTATTATTATTGGTCTCAATAAATTGATTGAACGAATTGAATGCATGGGCTTGCAAGGTCCATTTAGGCGACACTTCCAAAGTGATTTTTGCACCGCTCAAGAAATAGGGTTCAAAATACGTGGTTGTCGCTAAACTTAATGTCATGTTCTCCCGTGGCTGAATGGATTCAAGGCCGATGTGTGTTCGAAAAAATCCCATATCAAGCCACAGTTTTCGGCAAAGTTTGAAACCAAGATTCGCCTCTTGAATCGCATTGAAATCCGAAGACCAAGCAGCCTTCGGACAATCCCCGGTAAAAAGGGTGGTGGTTGCGCGAAAGGATTTTGCTTGGTATTTTGCGCTTAATTGAATGATGTTCAACCCAAACTGATTGTTTCGAGGAGCAATGGTAGGAAATTTTACGAAACCGTTGGAATTAACGGTATCACTGTAATGGGAAATATACGTATCAATGTACCCGCTTAAGGTCCACTTTCCTGTGGAGTCGTATTCTTGCGAATAGGGATTAATCTTGGTTCCGCTGAAGGTTAAATCTACGGTATCCTTCGATGTGAGAGACTTCACTTGTCCAAACATCGCAGCAGAAAAACCAGTAAAAATTAAAAAAACAACGTGTTTCATGTGCCTTGATACGACACCCTTGCAACCAAAGTTACAGAACCAGAGAGGGAGGATGTTGTTAACGCCGTTACTTCTTGTCGTCAAGAATACGCTTCGGACGGAAACGCTCAAAAATATCGATGGTAATCCAAAAAGGAACGATAAAGCCTAACAAGAAAAATAGCAACCAAAATGCCATTCCAAAAATCAAAAAGAACAAAACGAGTCCGTAATTATCGAGCATAGCTTATCTTTGTATAGCACAAAAATAAGGATTATTCATTAATAAAAAACAAATCCAATGGAATTTAGAATTGAAAAAGACACTATGGGGGAAGTAAAGGTTCCAGCAAATGCTTATTGGGGAGCCCAAACGGAACGCTCACGAAATAATTTTAAAATCGGTCACGAAGGCTCGATGCCAAAGGAAATCATCTACGCTTTTGCTTATTTGAAAAAAGCCGCTGCGCATGCAAACCATGAGTTAGGGGTACTTAGCGAAGAAAAGCGCGATTTAATATCGTTGGTTTGCGATGAAATTCTAACCGGGATACATGATCGAGAATTCCCCTTGGTTATTTGGCAAACAGGTTCTGGAACACAGTCAAACATGAATTGCAATGAAGTAATTGCCTACCGCGGTCATGTCCTCCAAGGAGGGAGTTTATTGGACGAAACAAAGGCGCTAAACCCGAACGATGATGTAAATAAATCACAGTCATCCAACGATACCTTTCCCACGGCTATGCATATTGCAGCCTATAAACAAACCGTAGAAATTACTTTGCCCGGGGTAACACATCTTCGCGATATACTCGCCCAAAAAGCCCAAGAATTTAACGATATTGTTAAAACAGGAAGGACCCATTTTATGGACGCCACGCCGTTGACCTTAGGGCAAGAATTCAGCGGTTACGTGGCACAACTCGATTCCTCTATTCGCTGCATAAATAATGCCTTAGTCCCTGTTGCTGAATTGGCTTTGGGAGGAACCGCTGTTGGAACAGGGTTAAACACGCCGAAAGGGTACGATGTGCTCGTGGCCCAAAAGATTGCTGAGTTTACAGGTTATCCATTTGTAACGGCACCCAATAAGTTTGAAGCTTTAGCGGCCCACGACGCGATGGTTGAATTATCCGGAGCTCTTAAACGTGTGGCTGTTTCACTTATGAAAATTGCCAATGATATTCGAATGCTGTCCTCCGGACCTCGATGCGGTATTGGTGAAATCATTATTCCAGACAATGAACCGGGTTCATCCATTATGCCGGGGAAAGTGAATCCTACCCAACCCGAGGCTTTAACCATGGTGTGTGCGCAAGTTATGGGCAACGATGTAGCCGTTTCTATCGGCGGATCAAATGGTCATTTTGAACTGAATGTTTTTAAACCGGTGATTGCTGCGAATGTGTTGGCATCAGCAAGATTGCTGGGGGATGCTTGCGTTTCCTTTGCCGATAAATGTGCCGTAGGCATCCAGCCGAATTTACCTGAAATTAACAAGCATTTAAACAATTCCCTCATGTTAGTTACGGCATTGAACCCTAAAATTGGGTACTACAAAGCGGCCGAAATCGCAAAATATGCCCATAAAAACGGAACAACTTTGAAAGAGGCCGCAATTACGCTAGATTATATTACCTCAGAGGATTATGATATTTATGTTAATCCTTCCAAAATGATCGGGACCTTAGATTAAAATGCGTAGTTAATATAGTACTTTTGCCTTACAGAAAGTGAAAAGATGGAAATAATAAAGGTAGTTAATCCCGTGGTTGAGTTGGATGGAGATGAAATGGCTCGAATTATTTGGAGAGTTATTAAGGAAAAGCTCATTCTTCCATATTTGGATGTCGATATCCAATATTATGATTTAGGTATGGAGATGCGTGAACAAACACGTGATCAAATTACGATAGATGCTGCCGAAGCCATAAAAAAACATCAAGTTGGAATTAAATGTGCTACGATTACCCCCGATGAGGCGCGTGTAAAAGAGTTTAATTTGACCTCGATGTGGAAGTCGCCCAATGGTACCATTAGAAATATCTTGGATGGCACCGTTTTCAGAGAGCCGATTGTGATGCAGAATGTACCAAGAATAGTATCCAATTGGACTGCTCCGATCATTGTAGGACGGCATGCTTTCGGAGATCAATACCGGGCGACCGATGCGGTATTTAAAGGAAAAGGAAAACTCACGATGACCTTCACGCCCGAAGACGGGGGAGAGGCCCAAACATTTGAAGTGTATAATTTTCAAGGAGACGGTGTGGGAATGGCTATGTACAACACCGATGAATCAATCCGTGGTTTTGCGCAAAGCTGTTTTAACGTGGCATTAGCCAAGCAATGGCCGCTCTACCTTTCTACGAAAAATACGATTTTGAAAAAGTACGACGGGAGATTCAAAGACATTTTTGAAGAAACCTATCAAAACGAATTCAAAACAGAATTTGATCGCATTGGGATTACGTATGAACACCGATTGATCGATGACATGGTGGCTTCTTCCTTGAAATGGAGTGGAAAGTTCGTTTGGGCTTGTAAAAACTACGACGGGGATGTTCAATCGGATTCCGTTGCGCAAGGCTTCGGTTCATTGGGTTTGATGACCTCCGTATTAGTTACCCCAAATGGTAAAATCATGGAGTCTGAGGCCGCACATGGAACCGTAACGCGTCATTTTCGCGATCATCAGCAAGGGAAGAAAACATCCACCAACCCCATTGCTTCCATTTTTGCTTGGACGCGCGGCCTTGCTTTTCGTGGAAAACTGGATGGGAATCAACCATTGATGGATTTTTGCAATACCCTTGAGCAGGTTTGTATTGAAACCGTAGAATCGGGCACTATGACCAAGGATTTAGCGGTGTGCATTTATGGTAAAGACGTAAAGGCGGGAGAACATTTTGTTTATACGGAAGAATTTCTTGACGCTATTGACCAAAATCTATCGTTAAAGCTTGCAACACATGTGTCGAGTAAGTAACTGGTTATCTTTTCCTTTACTATCTGTTATAGTATTGTTGGCTTCTTGTAAGTCAATAGAACCTGCAGTTCCGTTAAATTCTGTGCAACCGGTTCCCACGCTAACTCCTGAAATATCGAGTGTTTCCATTCCCATAGAAATAAATCTTAAGTCGTATTTGGATGATGCAGAGAAATCCATCCCAAAATCATTTTCAGGGAAGAATCAACAATGCGAAGGGTTAAGCAACTCATTTTACTTTACGCGAGAAAAAATAACTTTTAAGGGAAGCGCAAATACTATAACATATTCCGTAAATGGGGCCTTGAAACTTAACTTGAATTACTGTCCGAAATGTCATTATTTATTGGATGATGAAGGAAGCTGCATTATTCCAAGAGTGTATTTAAGTTGTGGAGATGGCGAACCCTTACGCCGTTTTACCTTAGATTATGCTACCAGTGTTAAAGTTGGATCGGATTATCTGTTCAATACAACAACTTCTTTGAAAAAATTTCAATTGTTGGATCCTTGTAAGATGACCATCGCTAATATTGATGTTACTTCCGATGTAGAAAAGGAGATTAAAAAACAATTGGTAGGCTTGCAATCAGAAATTGATAAGCAATTCAAAAGTATTGACATCAAATCTTCCGCCAAAGATGCCTGGGATTTACTTCAAGAGCCAACCCTTGTTCCCGGTTACGGATACCTCAATTTAAATCCCTCGTCCTTAGCCATGAGCGATATAAATTTAGTAGATAAAAAGGCCTCCTTAGGGTTAACCATTGATGTTTCTCCAGCATTCACAACGGAGAAGCCGACAGTTCAAAAACGGGCATTACCCGCCTTGGCATCAGCTACTAAATCCACAGGGTTGAATTTCGGTTTGGATGTTGTATTGTCGTATGACTCCCTAACGAGTTTTGTGCGTCAATCTTTTGTCGGACAAACCTATAATGTAAAACGAAAAAAAATCCATATCGACGACATTCAAGTTTCGGGATCGAAAGACCAAAGGATAATCCTAAAAACGGCAATTTCTGGATCTAAAAAAGGGATTATTTATTTACTTGCTCAACCCGTTTTGAATGATTCCTTGAAACGGCTTGAATTGCGTAACGTGGATTTTGATGTGGAAACGAAAAGTCTATTGTTGAAGTCCGCTAAGTGGTTCTTTAATGCAAAAATTGTGGATCTCATCCAGAAAAATGGGAATTTTGAATACAAAGATCAAATCGAAGCGATGAAAAAAGAGGTAAATGCTTCGCTTAATCAAGAAATAACCAAAGGAGTTAAAATGTCCGGAGCGATTAGTACGATTGACTTGAAACAATTGTATTACACCACAACCCATTTAGTCTTAAGAACCCGATTAAACGGGAATTTGAAACTTATTTTAGAATAGCTCGTTGCAGTCCCTAAAAAGGGAATGCTAAAAATTTACCTTGTTTTTGCAATAAGCTGCTTAGGAAACACTTTGTTTTCCCAGGTGGATTATACCAAATGCGATGGTAATATTAATATCAATTCCAATACCTGGTATGATTTATCCTTTAAGAATACAAAAGGAAAGGATAAAAGTGGAATTAGTTTTTATTGCAATTTACCCATACGATTTAACAATTTTATTTACTTACATTTCATTCCTCCCAACGAAGGATTATTATCCGTTAAGTTAAAAAATCAACAAGATTCGCTAATTATGTTTGTATTTGAGGTGCCTGAGTCTCAAGATTGTAAAGCAATTAAAGCGAAAAAAGCGCTTATGGTAGCGTGTGAATTGAAAAATCCTGAGGATACAACCGAACAAAAATACCGTGTTACACCTAAGAAAAATTATTATGTGGTTTTTTATAAAAAGCCCGAAAGCAATCCTTCTCTTTCGGTTAAAATTGGATATTTAGCTGTGGATCAAAACGGGAAAATGCTTCGTGATTCCCTAAGGCTGAACATGATAAGTGACTATGCAGCTCCTGTATATGAAATTCATATTAGAAATGCAATTACGCATGAACCGATTGTTGCCAAAATTGGTCTTTTTGCTTCGAGTGCTATGGACGGCACCTATAGAGGATCGGAAGTATTGCTGACGAATCAGAGAAAAGTAAGCGCTTCTATCCAATTATCCGCTGAAGGGTATTATCCTAAAGAAATGGAAAAACATGTAATTGTTGCAACCGGACAAATAGATACGTTTTTTTTAACACCAATCACGCACGGTTCAATTACAAAACTTGAGGACATTTTCTTTAAGGCGGGCTTAGCCATAATTTTGGATGAATCAATGCCCAGGTTAAGAAAACTGCGCGATTTTATGGTGCTGAATGAGGGGATTTCCATTGAGATACAGGGACACGTTAATGAGGGTGGAAACAATTCCCTTAGTTCAAAGAGGCTCTCAAAAAAAAGAGCAAAAAAAATCATGGAATATTTAATTGAAAGCGGAGTGGATGCAAAAAGACTTTCTGCAATAGGCCTCGGAAACACTCTGCCTGTTTACCCAAACCCAGAAACGGATGAACAAAAAGAAGCCAATCGTCGGGTGGAAATAAAAATCAAATAGCTATCCATAATAAGGAGCAATCATCCAATACACAACTACTCCCGTTATTGCTACATATAACCAGATAGGGAAAGCAATTTTCACCAACTTTTTGTGACGTTCGTATTGGCCTCCCCAAGCATACAAATATGCAAAGAGCACCAAAGGGATAACCGCCATACTTAATAAAATATGGGAGGCAAGTAAAATAAAGTAAACCAAGCGCGGTGAACCCGCAGCAGCTTTTTCTAAATTCGTTAACACACCGTCTTTGTTCACATCCCCGTAGTACGTAGGGTCGGATGTGAGATGATAGGCAACATAACACAGCAGGAACAAGATGGATAGCAGCAAGGAAACGCGAATCAATTTCCGATGAACGACTACATTATTCTTTCGGATTGCGATCAGGGCTCCTACAAGACATACGGCTGTAATACCATTGAAACTCGCGTAAATGGGGGGTAAAAAAGTGAGATCCCCGGGAATTCGAATTTTAAAAAGGGCAGCAACCACTAAAGGAATCAGGATCGATACAATAAGGATGATTTTCCTATAAAACGGAATTTTATCGGGAGCTAAGGTGTTCATTGTACAAGATGTTTATTTCTTTAACCATTCTATCGAATTCTTGTTCATTTACGCTCATGTCAAAATTGGTAACCGGGTACACCCCTCGAACAAATCCTCGATCATCGACCAGTGTAAAGGCCCCTGAATGGGCATATCCGCCTGAAGAAAGAGCGTCTTTTCCAGCAAAAACCATAAAGTAATCAATCCCTAAACGGTGCGTTTCCGCTTCATTACCCGTGAGTAAGTCCCAATTTTTAGCAGGCAAATGGTAGGTATTTCGATATTTTCGAAGTATAGATGGAGAGTCATTCGAGGGATCTATTGAAAAAGATAAAAATTGTAGGTCTTCATGAACTTTAGGAGGAAAAGCATGGTAACATCGTAACAGTTGTTTTGCCATAATCGGACAAATGGTCGGGCATGAAGTAAAAAAAAACTCAGCAACCCAAATTTTCCCCTGGTATGTCTTTCGTGTTACCGTTAATGAATCTTGATTTAAGTAGCTAAAGTCCGGAATTTTTTGGTAAATGGTATCGTTGCCGTCTTTGCGGTAAAGCACTTCATAGTTGCCTAAATAGGGCAAGGAGGGTTCTTTTACTTCGCAACCAAAAAATAGGAGGCTGATAAAACTAACGAGTACTACGTTCTTTATCATATTGTTTAAGTAGAAGCGCCAAACTCTCCTTCATATGTCGTATTAAACCCTCTTGATTTCCTTTGAGCACCATGCGTAATTGTTGCTTTTTATCTACAAGCAACATTAACTCTTGGTAAGCATTCCCTCCAAAGTACTGTTTGCCTTCTTGCAAAAGATTCTGACCATTTCTTGTGAAGTTGTAAAGCGACTTGGCATTGCCCTGTGCCAGTATCCACAACTTTGGGTCGTACCCTTCCACCTGATCCTTCAGGGTTTGTTGTAGTTGATTAAGATCGTTGGATGGATTTCCTAGGCCGTCGGTAACAAAGGAAATAATGCGCACTTTTTTTAACTGCTTATGGCTGTTTTTTCGAATGTGCTGATATAATATTTGGTTGAAATGCCAAAAAGAGACAGCACACGCATACGGACAGGATTTTTGGAGAGTCGTTACAATAATAATTTCGTTGTTAAATTCCGAGGAATTCCGGACATTCCCCGAGGCATCAACAAATTGATAACGGGGAAGCACCCCAAGAATATCCAACGTTTTAAAGTGGTGTTTACAACCCCTAGTTGCGACAAAAACTAACAAAAAAGCAGGAAAAAACAATAAGAGAAAACCCAGAAGATTCCTACCTTTTTTGACTAAAGGCATGTTCAGATTAATGGAAGAAGGATAACACCCCTTTGATGTGTATAGCTTCCACCAACGCGATGAATATCAAATACAAAATGAAGAGAAAGTAGGGCACTAATACCACATAACGCAACCACGGTCTTTCATCTCCGAGGTGCATAAAAATAATAACGATGTATCCAGCCTTTAGAAGGGTAAGTACCACAAACAACCATTTCACAAAAGGCCAGATAGCGGCATCTTGTTTAATCACCGCACCTAGAAAAACCTCAACTATGGTAACAGCTGTAAGTAAAACCGTTACTTTGTAGATTTTTTTGCGAATTTTTAATCCTTCTTCTTCATTGTGTAATCCAACCTTACCTTCTTGCGGTAAACTGTATTCGATAAGATCATCTCTTTCCATCATACTTTATATTAAATAGAAAAACGTAAATACAAACACCCAAACCAAATCAACAAAGTGCCAATAAAGACCTGTTTTTTCGACCATTTCATAATGACCTCGCTTATGGTAGGTTCCGGAAACAACGCCTAAACAAATCAGAATATTGATAACAACACCTGAAAATACGTGAAACCCATGGAATCCCGTTATGAAAAAGAAGAATTGGGCATATTGCTGTGGACCATATTCATTCTGCTTCAAATTCGCCCCATAAATCACACGATTTTCCTCTCCGGCGTAAATGGCCGAGTAATAAAGTTCTTCCGCTTTCTTTCCAGTAATTACGCGATGATCTTTGTCAGATTTGAATTGTTTCCCGCTTTTTTTAACGATGAGTGTTAATTCGTGATCTTTGGCTTTCGAAATAGTTGCTTTTGATCCGTCCTCTAACGTGATAATTCCATTTTTTATGTGCCCATCGGCGGCGGCATGTTGGAAGCTATGCATCAAGTCTTCTTTAATGACCTCGCCTTTTTTGTGATGACGCCCGCCTTCAATCACAGTAAAGTTCTCAATTTCTCCAAAATGACCTTTCACGATGGCTACAGATCCATCGGCTAATTCCACTTTCCCGAATTCAGAACCGTGAATAAAATGGTACCATTCCCATGCTTGCGAACCCACAAAGAAAAACCCCCCAATAATGGTAGCTATCATCCATTTAATCACTCCCCGTTTGTCCATACGGTGCCCCGCTTCAACAGCCAACACCATGGTTACGGAGGAAACAATTAATATGAAGGTCATTAATGCGACATATAGCAGAGGAAACCCATGACCTAAAAATGGAAGCGAGTTAAAAGTTTCTTCTCCGATAGGCCATGATTCTAAGCAATCATGTCGTGTAAAGCCGTAAGCAACTAATAATCCGCTGAAAGTCAACGCATCGGAAACCAAAAAGAACCACATCATCATTTTTCCGTAACTCACCTGGAACGGAGAAATTTTCCCTCCCCACAACGTCTTACGGTCTAATTGAATTGAATGACTACCCATGAGCTATAAATTTTCTGCAAGTTTAATGAATAAAATTCAAAAACAGGAATAAATATAACCACAAAAGCCCTAAAAAATGCCAGAACATTCCCGCAAGCCTCAACGACAAGGTGTTGGTCTGGGAGAACCTATTTCTTAGGGCGTTTATTAAGGTAAACGATAAGTAAATCAGCGCACCCAGAATGTGCAATAGATGAGCGAAAGTTATAACGTACAAAAATGCGCTGGAGCTATCAGAGGTCTCTTTGGCTCTGAGTTGTGCGGATTCACTCAGTTTTTTCCCATTCGACCAAAACCCACCTTCTTTGTACGACAGTTTATTTCCCTTTAAATAAACATCAAAATCTTTCCCTAAGGTTCCTTTAAGCATGAAATGGCCTCGTCCTAAGGTAACGTTCATGGCGATTTTGCATAAGCGAATTTCATCCGTATGATTAAGAGGCACCGAATCATTGAGGAAAAACTGATGGTTTTTAATTATCAGCGGAAGGTCGTGGTAATAAATGGAATAATGCGCATCGTTAAAAGCCTTTAATGGTGTTGTTTGTTGCGCAAAAATTACTTGTTCCGGGACGGCATAATGCTTCATAAAAGCTTTGAAATCGTCAAATTCCACCTTGGAAAGCTTATTTTTACCTAAGTAAAAATCATTCCCATCAACGGTTATTGGAACGCCATCTTTATAGACTCGAATTGAATCGCCGTAACGCCCGTCATTGACCAAAATCTCCGGGTAAGACCAATACATTGAAGGGTTATAAATCCCTCGGTCAACCAATTCCCCGTAACCTCGAAATTGGAATATCACAAAAAGAATCCCTAATACATAGGTGATAATCATCAAGGCTTTCATGCTGCCTACCGCACCTTTTTTCAACTGATTTATAGCAAGAATAAAAGTTAACGAACTTAGAATAATAACAACCGTGCTTACGTAAAATCCGATCGGCATGGGGTACCTTAACCAAAAACCGCCCCCCATGCTTACATAATAAGCGGAAGTAAGACCGGCAAAAAACATGGTAATGGCAAAAATCCCTACATATACGAGGTTTTTTTTCATCTTTTCTTTTACTTCCGGAGATAATTGATTCGAATAATCCATTTTTATAACATTTAAGTTAGACAACCTTGGTGAAAACGTAGGCGAACTGAATCACCGGTAAATAAACAAACGAAGCGAACATAAGTTTTTTGGCGGTAGCATCATCGCATAACGTATATAAGCGATACGCTTTAACGTAAAACCATATCCCTAAACTTCCCACAATGATTAACGAATACAGATTCGTTAAATTCAATAGCCAAGGGATTAAGCTGATGGGAATTAAAAAGGCAGCGTAAAGAGAGATCAGCAAGGCCGTCTGCTTGGATTTCCCACTGCGCAACGGAAGTAAAAAATAATTGGCACGTAAATAATCCTCATGCATGGCCCAAGCAATGGCCCAAAAGTGTGGAAATTGCCACATAAATTGGATAAAAAACAACAATCCCGGTATGAAACCAAAATGTCCTGTGTGTGCAATAGCCCCTAACATTGGAGGAAGTGCCCCTGGAAACGCCCCCACAAAAACGGCCCATGAAGTTCGGCTTTTAAGCGGTGTGTAAATGAATGCATAAGAAACAAATGCCCCTAAGCCTAAAATACAACTCAATGGATTGATAGAAAGCAAACAAAGAGCACCCAACACTAAAAAGCTACTGCATAAAATGACTGCCCAGGACAGTCCAATTTCTTGGGTTACCAATGGGCGGCTTTGCGTTCGTTGCATCAAAGCGTCTTGCTTTCTTTCCAAAATTTGATTAACCCCATTCGATGCGGCGGTCACAAAAAAACCTCCGATACTGAGCTTTAAAAAAATGTCGAAACTAGCCCCCCCAACAAACAAATATCCCGATAGGGCAGAAATAATAACTAAAAAAGAAAGCCGAAACTTAGTGAATTGAAGGTAAGGTTTGAGGATTTTCACGAGATTCAGTTACGGTTGCAAAAGTACGAATTTTAATTAGGCAGTGGTATACGAACAATCATTAGTTCATAGTGTTTTATCCTTTTATTCTGTAACTTTGATTTTCATGAATAATAAATTTTTGCCTGGTTCCTATCTTTCGAAAATAAATACGCCGGAAGATTTAAGAGCAAACTTCAATCCCGAAGACTTACCTCAGGTTTCCCTTGAGCTCCGTCAGTTCATTGTAGATGTTATTTCGGAGATTGGCAACAGCCATTTCGGAGCAAGCTTAGGGGTGGTAGAATTAACCGTGGCATTGCACTATGTGTTTAACACTCCCCAAGACCAATTAGTTTGGGATGTAGGACATCAAGCCTATGGGCATAAAATACTCACCGGAAGAAGGGAGCAGTTTCACACCAACCGCACCAAAGGAGGTATTTCTGGATTTCCGAAACGGTCCGAAAGCGAATACGACACTTTTGGCGTAGGGCATTCCTCTACTTCCATTTCTGCAGCTTTGGGTATGGCTGTCGCGAATCGGTATCAAGGTAAAAAAGACCTTCATCACATTGCAGTAATTGGTGATGGCGCCATGACCGCAGGTTTGGCGTTTGAAGGGTTGAATCATGGAGGATTTGAAAAAGATGCCAATCTTTTGGTCATTCTAAACGATAATTGCATGTCGATAGATCCGAACGTTGGGGCCTTAAAAGAATACCTTACGGACATTACCACTTCCCATACGTACAACAAAGTAAAAGATGAGGTTTGGAATTGGTTGGGGGTTATTTCCAAATTCGGTCCCGATGCTCAAAAAATCGCTTCAAAAGTTTCGAATGCGCTCAAAGGGTCCCTGCTCAAGCAATCCAATCTATTTGAGGCATTGAATTTTCGGTATTTTGGTCCCGTGGATGGGCACGATGTTGAGGGGTTGGTGAAAGTTTTAGAGGATTTAAAAGATATCCCGGGCCCCAAAATCCTGCATTGCCTAACTAAAAAAGGTGCCGGGTATAAGTTTTCCGAGGAGGGAAATCCAACGAAATGGCATGCTCCAGGGGTATTCAATAAGGATACAGGAGAAATTGTCAAAGTCGTTCCCATTGGCCCTCAAGCTCCAAAATATCAAGACGTTTTTGGGCATACCATCGTCGAATTAGCTGAAAAAAACACAAAAGTAATGGGTGTAACCCCTGCGATGCCTAGCGGTTCTTCCTTAAACATCATGATGGCAGCCATGCCGGATCGAGCTTTCGATGTGGGTATCGCCGAACAACATGCCGTGACGTTCAGCGCAGGTTTGGCAACGCAAGGCCTAATTCCCTTTTGCAACATTTATTCATCGTTCATGCAGCGAGCCTTTGATCAGGTATTGCATGATGTGGCCTTGCAAAATCTCAACGTCGTATTTTGCCTCGATCGCGGAGGCCTTGTGGGCGCGGATGGTGCTACCCATCACGGTGCATATGATTTAGCGTATATGCGATGCATTCCCAACATGGTGGTTGCCGCTCCTATGAACGAACAAGAACTTCGCAACTTAATGTATACGGCTCAACTTGAGAATAAAGGCCCTTTTTCCATTCGTTATCCTCGAGGAAATGGCGTTATGACCGAGTGGAAAACCCCATTGGAAGAAATCCCCGTTGGAAAAGGCCGTATCGTTTCTTCCGGAGAAGGCGTTGCCCTATTAACCGTGGGACATCCGGGTAATTTCGCCCAAACCGCAATCGATATGCTTCGTAAATCGGGAATAAAACCCGCTCATTATGATATGCGTTTCGTGAAACCTTTGGATGAAATGTTATTACATGAAGTGTTTTCAAAGTTCGATAAAGTAATTACCGTAGAAGATGGTTGTCTGATGGGAGGTTTTGGTTCGGCAGTGTTAGAATTCATGTCGAATCGAGGTTATACAGCTCAAGTCACGCGGTTGGGAATTCCGGATGAATATATCCACCATGGTACCCAAGAGGAATTGTGGGAAGAATGCGGATTTGATGCCAAATCCATTGTCGCCGCCGTTGAAAAAATGATGGCCGTAAAATCAGCCCATAGCCTTGCCGGAGAAGTTGGATAACCAAATTAAAGTGTAATTTGGTCAAAATATCTGCATGAAAAAAACCAATTTTAGCGCTTTTGGAACCTTAATCATAATTTTTTTCTTCTGGGGTTTTGTTGCCTCAAGCAACGATATCTTAATTCCCGTTTTCAAAAAAACGCTTTCCTTAAAGCAAGATCAAGCACAATTAATTTCCGTTGCTTTTTATATCGCTTACACCGTCGGTTCGTTGATTTATTTTATCCTGTCGGCTATTTTGAAGCGGGATTTATTGAAATTATTAGGGTATCGTAACGGTTTGGCTATTGGATTGCTTATTTCCGCCATAGGCACCTTGCTCTTTATTCCCGCAGCCAATGAGGCATCTTTCCCCTTGCTGCTTTCCGGTTTGTTCATCGTGGGAGTTGGGTTTTCCCTGCAGCAAATCGCCGCTAACCCCTTGGCAATAAATATGGGCGATCCAGCGACAGGCAACTTGCGCTTGAGTTTGGCGGGAGGGGTGAACAATGTGGGAACAACCATAGGCCCGGTATTGGTGTCCTTGGCTATTTTTGGAAGCCATGCTTCGAGTGAAACAACCTTACAATTATCGGCAGTAAAAGTGCCTTATCTGGTTTTAGGAGCTGCTTTTATTTTAGCTGCGGTTTTTTTTAAGTTGTCAAAAGTTCCCGATCGACTGGAGCAGGAAGGTCAAAAGCAAACCCCGGAAGTTTCCATGCTCTCCGTGCTTCGCAAACCTCAAGTATGGTTAGCCATGGTGGCGATCTTTGTTTATGTAGGGGTTGAAGTTTCCACAGCAAGCAACTTACCTGAGTTTATGAAGCAAAAACTGGGAACCCAAGAACACCAAATAGCCCCCTATGTTTCGTTGTTTTGGGCAAGTCTTATGATTGGAAGATGGTCCTCCGCCGCAGGAGCCTTTGGGGTGGCCGATGAGTTAAAACAAAAGCTAAGCCTGTTGTTGCCGTTTTTAGCCTTCGGTATTTTTCTGTTGGTAAATTTCCTTGCTGGGCATTCCGTCGAACCGTTTTATCCTTACCTTTTTATTATTCTTGTTTTAATGCTAGCCGATGCGTTTACCGGAGGAAATCCCGTGCGCCAATTGGTGGTCTATTCTAGTTTAGGGGCTGTTGCACTATTGACAGGAATTCTTGGAAGCGGTTTAGTCAGTGTATTTGCTTTTATTTCGGTGGGCCTGTTTTGCAGCACCCTTTGGCCCTGCATTTTTTCTTTAGGGATAGCCGGCTTGAACGAAAAAACCAATGTGGCTTCAAGTTTAATGATTATGATGATCATGGGTGGTGGGTTTATTTCCCAAGGTCAAGCGGCCTTAGGCAATATCTCCTTCATTGGCATTCAAGGCTCGTATTGGGTTGGGGTGCTGTGCTTTGCCTATTTGATTTTTTTCGCGGTTACCGTAAATCGCGGACTCAAGAAAGCGGGAATTTTACTGTAAGAACCTGTAACGTGTTTTTCGAAAAAGGGATTCCGTTTGCTTTCCTACCTTTGCACTATGGATTTTAATACCGAATTGCGTTTTCAAAAGTTGATCGAATTTTTGAAGCCCACCTTTGAAATGGATTTAGACCTCACAGCACTAATTTATCTTATTGGTTTAAATGAGGCGGGATTCGGCTTTAGAACCTACACCAAACAAGAAAAAATGGACCTCATGCATATTGCAGTTTGCACCTTGCTTTCTCCCGCGGGATATTACACCTTTTCGCACCGAGACGAGCAAAATTGGCCCCATTTTATTGCCGTGTCAACGCTGCCCCCTCTCAGTGAAAAAGAGCAAAATCATATTCTTAAAGAAGCGGTAATTGATTATTTTATTGAAAAAGAATACGTTACACAAGAAATGCTCGCTATCGAGGTTTAGGGCCAACGTACTCTATGATGGGATTGGTTCCCACAAAGCAGGATCGTCGCAAGACAAAATGAAGGGTATCATGGCCAATGATCACGGCTTCAAAGTCAACTTGCGCGCGCCATTGCTCCCAGGCTTTTTCGTCTAAATAGCGGTAAGGTGACTGCTCAACGTGCCCATTGAATTCAGGAAGAGGATATTTGCGCTTCAGGTCCTCGTAGGATAACAATTTGTCTTCATCGAGCAAAGAACATTTTGTATGAGCCAATCTACCTTGCCAAATACCCTGGGCATTGAGGGTTATTCGTTTGTACGGTTGCTTTTCATGCTGAAGTTGGAAAGAACGGTGGGCCAAGGCTTCATACCTCCCACCAATTTCGCTGGAGTCGGGAATTTTTCCACCACAATAAGGCCAATGATAATACCCCTGAATTACAACGTTTTCATTGCAGGAAAACAGCAAGGATAACGGAAATAGGAAAATGCATGGGATTTTAAAAAGCTGCTTGTTTGCCGCCATTTTACATTAAAATTTGCGATATTTATTCAATAAATCCTTGGGCCAAGCGCCGAGCTTCGGCATCGGTTGTTACATAGTCTTCAAGCGTTGGTTTCGAAATCACGGAGGTTTTTTCCATGACCCATTCATTGATTTTGGCAATTTCTAAGAAATGAATTCGATCCTCTAAGAAAGCTTGTACGGCGATTTCGTTGGCAGCATTCAAGGCACAAGGAATATTTCCGTCCATTTCCATTGCCCGGTAGGCAAGGTCTAAGTTCTTGAAGGCTTCCCGGTCGGGTTTTTCAAAGGTCAGTTGCGGATGGTCTAAAAAGTCAAAGCGGGGAAATTTTGTCTTTAACCTGTACGGATAGGTCAAGGCATACTGGATGGGCAGTTTCATGTCGGGTAAGCCCATTTGCGCTTTCATGCTGCCGTCTTCAAATTGAACCAACGAATGTACAATGCTCTGGGGATGCACCACCACATCAATTTGGTCCGCAGTTAAATCAAACAACCATTTGGCCTCAATCACTTCCAAGCCTTTGTTCATCATCGTGGCAGAGTCAATGGTGATTTTTGCTCCCATGCTCCAATTCGGGTGCTTGAGCGCTTGGGCTTTGGTCACCTGTTGCAATTGCGCAGTGGAAAATCCCCGAAAGGGGCCGCCAGAAGCGGTTAAATAAATCTTTTCAATGGCGTTCAAGTGTTCCCCTGGAAGGCACTGAAAAATGGCAGAATGTTCCGAATCTACGGGATAAAGGTTCACCCGGTGCTTTTTAATCAATTCGTTGATTAACCTACCAGCAACCACCAAGGTTTCTTTATTGGCTAAGGCAATGTCTTTACCAGCTTCTATGGCAGCAATGGTCGGTTTAAGACCTGAATACCCTACTAAGGCGGTTAATACCACATCTACCTCGGTGGATTGAACCACCTGACACAAGGCATCAGCGCCACAGTATACATGAATGTTTTCGTTCCAAAGCGCTTTTTTTACCTTGATATACTGGGTTTCATCTCCGATGACGACCATATTTGGCTTAAATTTCAACGCCTGTTCCATCAACAAATCGGCATTTTTACCGGCCGTGATTACTTGAAGGTCAAACAATTCGGGATAGGTTTCAAGAACTTCTAAAGCTTGGGTGCCAATGGAACCTGTAGACCCTAAGATGGCAACACCGCGTTGTTTTTTCATTTTTGTTTGGTGCCGTCAGCGTTAAAATTGGATCCTCCACCTAGAAAGTAGTATCCTCCTTGTAGCTTGAAGTGATTTTTATCTAAAAAAGAACCAGAAACGTAGTAGTGCGGATCACCGCTATCGTAATGCAAGGTGCCATCCGTTTCCATCAAATAGGAGGTCACATT
>Ga0214921_10002371_pt1 | contig 30773 bp, 36 predicted proteins | sample LL1505_MetaG_FD_177992 | JGI IMG/M metagenome (GOLD analysis project Ga0214921, IMG submission 177992) | Freshwater microbial communities from Lake Lanier, Atlanta, Georgia, United States - LL-1505 | ecosystem: Environmental > Aquatic > Freshwater > Lake | place: USA: Georgia | collected...
ACGTGGTCTCACGCACGGCATTCCCACACCCGTCAATCAAGCCCTCTATGCCTTGGTTAAATTGGTGGAAACCTCGTACACCGAAAGTGCACATTAAGTCTCTCAGATTTAGGCGGTAATATCTCTCTCAGCTCGGTCTCTAAGGCCTTACATACAAACCATATTGATAGGAAATGACATGCTCGATTTCACTGAACACAATCTGACTGATGCCGTAGTAGACAGATTTGGAGCCTGTGATAACCCACGACTCAAGCAAATCGTGCAAGCTATCACGCGCCATGCACATGCATTTGTCAAAGAAGTGGAACTGACCCAAGACGAATGGGTAGAGGCGATTGATTTCTTAACCAAGACGGGGCATATGTGTGACGACCGTCGCCAAGAATTCATTTTGTTATCAGATGTATTTGGCGTGTCGATGTTGGTCGATGCCATCAACCACAGAATGCCTGAAGGCACTACAGAAACTACAGTTTTGGGCCCCTTCTATTTGGGCGAACATAAATTAACACCAAACGGCGCTACGTTGGTGTCTGCCGACGAAGGCGATCCGATTTTTATCGAAGGGTCGATCAAAGCCCCTGATGGCAGTCCGATAGTTGGTGCTGTCATTGATATGTGGCACACCGATGCAGACGGTTTGTACGACGCTCAAAAACCAGAACTCAAAGGTGCCCCAAAGATGCGTGCGAAATTTAAATCGGATGTGAATGGTCGCTTCTGGTTCAAAACGATTGTTCCTTCAAGCTACCCCATCCCTAACGATGGCCCCGTTGGCAAACTGTTAGATGCAACCAAACGACATTACATGCGCCCTGCCCATGTGCACTTTCATGTGTCGTCACCAGGTTATGAAACCCTTGTGACCCACGTGTTCTTAGCGGGAGACCCTTGGTTAGAAAGCGACGCAGTGTTTGGCGTCAAAAAGAGTTTGATTGCAGACCTCAAGAAGAGCACTGCGCCTGTCTATCCAGACAATACTCCAGCGCCCAAGTCTTGGGATTTATTGCACTACGACTTTGGGCTCAAACCAGAAAAGCACGCTTAGTAGGGTAAACCTACATAGTTCTCCGCCAACGAGCTCAGCGCAGCGTTAGAAGTAAATAAATACGACATATCGATTTCTTTTAATTTTTGGTCGTAATCAGGCGTGTCTGGAAAAGTGTGCAGCATGGTGGTCATCCACCAAGCAAACCTTTGCGCTTTCCAGACGCGGGCAAGCGCTTTTTCTGAATACTGCTCTAAACCGGTCGCGTCGTTTTTCTTGTAAAAATCTACCAAACCAGTGTAGAGATAGAAGATATCGGAACCAGCGGTATTCAAGCCCCGCGCACCAGTAGGCGGAACAATATGTGCAGCATCGCCCGCTAAAAACAAATTGCCATAGCGCATAGGTTCTGCCACATACGAGCGCAGCGGCGCAATAGATTTTTCAATCGTTGCACCTGTGATCAATTGCTCTGCCACCTCAGTGGGTAATCTGCGCTTGAGTTCAGTCCAGAATGCGTCGTCGGACCAGTTGTCTACCGAGTCACTCAAAGGCACTTGGATGTAATAACGGCTCAACACCTGCGAGCGCAGTGAACACAAAGCAAAACCGCGGTCGTGCTTGGCATAAATCAACTCTGGAGAAACAGGCTTGGTGCGTGACAAAACGCCTAACCAACCAAATGGGTAGATCTTTTCGTATTCTTTCAACACATCTGCCGGAATCGACTTGCGACTCACGCCGTGGAAGCCATCAGCCCCGATCACATAGTCGCAGTCAACACGGTGTTCGGCGTTATCTTTGCGGTAAGTCACAAAGGGGTTTGCGCTCTTCACATCATGCGGTTGTACATCTTCTGCGTTGTGAATAACGATACCGTTCATACGGTCGCGCGCCTCATATAAGTCGCGCGTCAGTTCGGTTTGTCCATAAACCATCACCGAACTGCCATTGCTGTATTTGAGTAAATCAACTCGGTCCAATTTACCGCTGTGGGCAATGAAAAATCCATCGTGTATTTCGCCCTCTTTATCCATACGGTCGCCGCATTGGGCTTTTCGCAGTAGCTCAGTAAATCCATTTTCTAAAACACCGGCACGAATGCGGCTCAATACGTATTCGCGGCTTTGGCGCTCGAGCACAACCGTTTCAATGCCTTGAAGGTGCAGCAATTGTGAGAGCATCAGCCCAGAAGGCCCCCCACCAATGATGCAAACTTGCGTTTTCATGAATATCCCCAACTAAAAAATAACAATTCAACAATCCTACAAGAAAACCCGCGAATTTAATAAACAATGGAGTTAATCAAACGTTTGCAAAACACCTTCAAATGCACCGCTTTATCAATGCCCTTGGCTTTCAACTTGGATGGTTCGCTTGCATCGCATCCGTCAAATTTAACCAAGAGTTTGCCGCCCTATTGTTTTGCGGCATCTTGGTGGGTGTGCATTTTTATTTCAGCAATGCGCCACTTAAAGAGTTCAAACTGTCATTGCTAGCCTTGGCACTGGGCATTGCGATTGATTCGAGCCTTCAGTATTTGACAGTCATTCATTTTTACGGATGGGCATTGGGGCCACTCAGTCCGTTTTGGCTATGGATGGTCTGGATCATGTTTGCTTTAACGCTCAATTCATCTCTTTCTTTTCTGCAAAACAAACATTTGCTTTTGTCTGCAGTCGCTGGCCTAATTTTTGGCCCGTTAAGTTATATAGCTGGCGCCAAACTTGGTGCAGCAGCATTAGAGAGTGCCGCTCTTGCTATCGCAATCCTTGCTATTGTTTGGATGATTACACTTCCCTTGCTTGTTTTTATCTCTAAAACACTGCTTACTCAAATCGAGGTCTCACATGATGCAACGTAGAACACTTATCTTGTCTGGAATTACTGCGACTGCCGCAGCCATGAGCCTGTCTGGTTGCGCCAGCCCATCTGTTCAAGATTACGCTGATCAAAAGCCAATACTTGACTTAAAAACCTATTTCAACGGCGTGATAGATGCTTGGGGAATATTCACCGACCGCAATGGTAAAGTTGTGAAGCGATTCACCGTCGAGATGAAATGTCAGTGGAATAACGACCAAGGCATATTGGACGAAGACTTTCTGTATTCCGATGGAAAAACCGAAAAGCGCATTTGGAAACTCACCGACAAAGGCAATGGTTCTTTTACGGGAACCGCAGGAGACGTGGTGGGCATTGCTCAGGGCCAAACCAAAGGCAATGCTTTTTATTGGAGTTATACCTTGGCCTTACCGGTTGATGGCTCCATCATCAATGTTCAGATGGACGACTGGATGTACCTGATGAACGACCGGGTCATGCTCAACAAAGCGCGGATGACCAAATTTGGCATTCATTTAGGGGATGTCACGCTGTCGTTCATGAAAAGATCCTAAAAAATTTTGTAGCTATAAGAATCTCCTACAAATTTTTATTTGAATCGCTTTTTATGCTCCAATTTAATCGACTGCTCATTTTTTTTGCATGCCTTGCTGGTGCTATTTCTGTGCTAGTAGCCGCCTACTCAGCCCATATTCCGGGGTTAGAAGAATCCTCTGTGCGCTCTGTCAATTCAGCTATACAGATGCTGCAGTTTCACGCCCTAGCATTGCTTGTGGTGGGATGCATTTTTAGGAATGCAGAAGCCAATTGGTTTTCGATTGGCAGTGGATTGTTTTTTGTCATAGGTATTCTTCTATTTAGCGTCAATATCATCTTGCATCAACTAGCTGGCGTAAGTTCCTTTAGGTCGCTGATACCTTTTGGGGGAATGGCTTTTGTATTGGGTTGGGCAGCTTTAGCGATCGCTGGATTTCTTCCACGTCAATGAAGACTTTGTGGCAAGATTTACCGCGTACATCGGGGGTCTATATTTTTAGAGGTGAAGGTACGCTGCCCCTCTATATTGGTAAAAGCGTCGATATTCGTGCCCGGGTCATGAGCCACATGCGTGCTCCCGATGAAGCCAAGATGATGTCGCAGACACGTCAGATCGATTACATAGAAACGGCTGGAGAGATAGGTGCCTTGCTGCTCGAATCTCGCATGATCAAAGAGCTCAACCCGCTTTTTAACCAGCGGCTTAGGCGGATTCGTTCGCTGTGCTCTATTCGCTTACAGACGACAGACAAAGGAACGGTGCCTGAAATCGTGGACAGCAAGACCGTCAAGTTTGGGGCGACCCCTGATCTTTATGGGCTGTTTTCATCAAGCCACGCTGCTAATGCAAAACTCAGAGAACTTGCGCAACACCACTTACTGTGTTTATCGGCTCTTGGTTTGGAGAAAACAACTCAACGAGGCTGCTTTGGCTTGCAAGTCAAAACTTGTTTAGGCGCTTGCTTAGGTAAAGAAGACCGACACACGCACGATGAACGACTTTTCTCTGCATTGGTCGACATGCAAGTGGAGTTGTGGCCTTTTGATGGCCCTGTTGATTTGATTGAAGAGGCGGATGGCTGGGTACAACGACACAGGGTCAATAACTGGTGCTACTTGGGCACCCAGTGTTCTAGGTCAGAGGAAACAAGCAAGCTAACTAAACTACAACAGCATGACTTCGATTTAGATAGTTACAAGATTTTGGTTAAACCCATCATGCTGAAAAATATGAGAGTTGAATTAGTTTGAAGATTCTAAGAATTGATGTATTTGGACAATAAAAATGGCTCGGCAAATTTAAGCTAAAGGGATTGTTGAGGCAGTAGTAAGGTTTTATCTGTATTTGGATTCAGCTGTCTTTGATTGGAGTGCTTGGCAATTGGCTAACAACAATAAAAGTGATGCATGAGGTAACCACCATCACACCGATCAAGGTGGAAAATCCTGCAGCCTTCACGATCGGGCCAATTAACCACACTGCCAAAGAGCTAACCCCCAATGAAACAGCCAACCGCATGCCGGAGACGCGAGACCGCATCGTGTCGTCCACAAAGCGCACGATCATGGCATCTGTGAAGGGTATGGCTCCAAAAATAGCAGCCATGAACAACAGTTGCGCACCATAGAAAAGCCATCCATCCGTCATATTGGCAAGCAGTAATGCAACGAATTGCACGAAGATGACAGTTCGAAAAAGTGTTTTGAGCGCTACTTTGTCAAGCAAGTGGCCGACTAAGAGTTGGGTAAAAGATGCCAAAACATACACCACGGCCAGAAACAAGCCAATCATCGCGGGGTCTTGCGATATTGCACTGAATTTACTGGTCAGTAATTCGTAGTTGCTGTTGGTCGAAAAATTAAAAAGCATGCTGCCGCTGCTTGAAGCAATCGTCATGATCAATAGCAGCTTGGGAACTGAGATGCCATCGTGCGACCCGTTAGTGGGTTTTTTCTTTGCGGGCGCCATAGTTTCGCTGGGGGAGTAAAAAGCGAATAACACGCCGCACAACACACTCAAAATACCTGGAATGACGAATGCCATTCGCCATCCGAAGTACTTGACCATCAAGCCTGTCACTAAAGCCGCCATGGCCAGGCCCAAATTACCCGCCAAGCCGTTCACACCAATCGTCCAGCCAGGGCGCTCCGATCCTTGAACCAGCATGGGGATTCCAACAGGGTGGTAAATAGATGTCGCACAGCCCAGCACCGCCATGGCTAATGCAAGTTGTAATGGCGTGTTGGTAAAAGCAATCAGGATGGATGCCAGCCCAACGCCTACAAAGAAGATCACCATCATCTGGCGACGCCCCCACAAGTCGCCAAGACGTCCAGCAGGAATCGATCCAACACCAAAAAAGAAAAATGCAGCTACGCTATAGGGCATAAGGTCTTCCCACCGATCGATTCCAAAATCCATCGCGATAGATGTCACAGCGGTAGCAAAGATCAAAAGGAACATATGGTCAAGTGCATGACCGATGTTCAAGAGAAGTGTGGTGGGTCGGTTGTGCATAGCAATCCATCCTGACTTTAGATCGTCGGCATTCTTTGAATGCGTTAAAGTGTAATCAACATGGATTCACTACTAATCTCAACTGGTGTGGTGGCGCTTGCAGAAATGGGCGACAAAACACAACTTCTTGCCTTCATTCTCGCGGCACGCTTCAAAAAACCACTTCCCATCATCTTGGGTATTCTTTCGGCAACCATTATTAACCACGGTTTAGCGGGTGCATTGGGGGCTTGGATTACCTCCATGGTGAACCCAGATGTCATGCGCTGGGTATTGGGTGCGTCGTTTATAGGAATGGCCATTTGGACTTTAATTCCAGACAAGATTGAAGAAGAGGAAACGCAAATAGCGAAACACCTAGGTGTATTTGGCGCAACCTTTATTACTTTCTTCTTGGCGGAGATGGGGGACAAAACCCAACTCGCCACTATTGCATTAGCAGCACACTACGCCGCACCCTTTGAGGTTGTTGTTGGAACCACCTTAGGAATGCTGATTGCCGATGTGCCAGCCGTATTTGTTGGTAATAAGTTTGCAGCAAGGATTCCGATGAAGTTAGTTCACTGTATCGCAGCATCTATATTCGCTGTGATGGGTGTATTGACACTTATTGGTATTGATCAATTAATGGGCTGAGTGAGACGCCACATGGATCACACCCTTCATTCCCGCCTCGTAATGCCCAGGCTCAAAACATGCCATGGCATATTGACCAGGTTTTTTGAAAGTCCACACTAATTCAGCCTGCTGCCCTGGTTTTGCAGAAATTGCATTCGTATGGTGATGTCCTTTGACGCCAGGACTCGCCATTTCTTTAGCATGCGCGACGATGTCTTTTTCAGTACCAATCACCAACTCATGGTCTACTTTGCCATTGTTTGCCAATACTATTCGTATGGCCTCACCCGCTTGTGCATTCCATACCGATGGCGTGAAACGCATAGTGTCATCGACTTCTATACGAACTTCTTTCATGGTTGGCGCCATGACTGGCGGTGATGCTGCGTGGTCATGGCTATGGCCATGGTCACCACTGCCGTGCTCATTGAAATAAGCAAGCGCATACAAAGAGGCAGCAATAACAGCTGTCAGACTGATCGCCCCATAAATTAGAACGCTCTTTACTTTCACTATGCCTTTAGCTTCCATCAAATACATCGCTAATAGAGACATGGCGAATCCCACTGGGACGACCCAAGAACTTCTTTGCGGAGAGTCTGGGAAATGCTGAAGTCCACCAGTGAAAAAGCCCAAGCCAATGGAGGCAACAATTCCAATTACCAATATATCCGTCCAACTGTGGTCTTTGTCTGGATTGGCAAGCTTCTCTAATGTGCCACCCACCAGATAAATTACAACTCCAAATAAGGCAGTCCATAAGGCTCGCTCACCACTGAAAAACCCATGCGTGATTGCACCTGCAGTAAAACTGATGCCTGTGTATTTGCAAAGAGAGGCAATGTGGTTAGCTGGGAAGTTCATAACAATATTAAAAATTAGGTGGTCTCACTCTTGTCTTCTTCGTTTGAGTCTTCGTGAATATTGATGATTCTCTTAGGAATGATGCTGTCATCATAGATGATAGGGCCTTTGTATGTAAACGTGGCTTGCTCAAGAAATTCATCCGAGCAATGGCGTTGCTCTATATGAAGATTCGCAAGAGTTAATCTGCACTCACGGATTCTTTTTTTAAGTTTTGCAAAGACAGACAACATCTGTTTTTCATCTTCAATTTGATGAATCCACTGCCAAGCCTGCCCGCTAGGAACAGTGCGTCCTTTGCCAGATTTGTTGCAAAGCATGTATGAAATTTTCATGGGACTGGTTCCTTAAACTGCTCGTTTTTGCATTAAACCTACGTTCGATAGTTAGTAAGCACTTGAATATTGAGTAGTAAATCTAGCATGTAAATAGATTTTTTCTATACAATTAGAAATTATTTAGGAATTTATTTATTCATTATCTATACAAAAGGCAAATATGAACGAGACCCAATTTCCCAACACTCCCATCCACAAGATTGGGGCAGTCTCCAATCTGAGTGGCGTTCCAACACCCACTTTGCGCATTTGGGAAATTAGATACGCAACTTTTACTCCCCACAAAACGCTGGGTAACCATCGCCTCTATACGGACGATGATGTACTTAAGGCCACCCTTTTAAAGAGGTTGACCGAGCAAGGGCATGCTATAAGCAATATCGCCAAACTCTCATCGCATGCATTGAACAACCTACTGCAACAACAACAGGCCTCCAATCAATCCAAGTCTCGTGCTGCCACTGAAAATCAATCCGTTTGCCTAGCGGTTGTTGGATTGACGCTTGCTGGAAGAATTGAATCTAAGAAATTCACGCTCAGTTTCAATAACCAAGCGATACGCGTTACAGATATCTTTAATGATCTTCAAGACGCCCTAGGTGCGCGCTTTCAACAAAAGCCAGAAATCTTGCTGGTAAAAGTAAATTCGCTGCACGCGGGTGTACAGGTTGAAATACATAAGTTAGCCCAAAGCTGCCAAGCACTTCAGACGATTGTTTTGTATAACTTTGGACAAGAAAAAATCATTGAAACACTGAAGCTATCAGGCATGCTAGTACGAAGGGAGCCTATCCCCGATTCCGAATTAGCAGATTTAATCAATTCAGTTTTGTTAGTGGATACCAAACAAAGTACTAGCAATCTGACAGCCGGAACAGTCATCCCACTGCGTAAATTCAGCGATAAAACTTTGATGCGCGTAGCGGGAATCTCTACCAACGTTTTATGTGAATGCCCAAGGCATGTTGCTGAAATCATTTCTCAACTCATTAGTTTTGAGCAATACAGCCATGACTGCCTCAATAAATCTAGCGAGGACGCTCACTTGCACGCATACTTAAGTTCTGTATCGGGTTCGGCCCGTGCTTTGTTTGAATCTGCTTTGGAGGTCATTGCAAAGCATGAAGGAATTGATTTAGGCGAGAACACAAAATGAGTCAAAACTCATTTCGCGGTAACAAACAAAGCTTGCCCTGCAAGCCTTGCAAAGCATGTGGCCGCGATATGACATGGCGCAAGGCTTGGGCCAAGAATTGGGAACAAGTGCTGTATTGCTCCAATGCTTGCCGCCAAAAAAAGTCAATTAGTAAGACCGCATGAAATACGGTTTGGTTTGGTTCAAACGTGACTTGCGCTGGCATGACCACGCTGCGCTTGCACAGGCATCTAAACAAGGCCCTGTGCGTTGCATCTATATCGTTGAACCTGAACTTTGGCTTCAGCCCGACTGTGCGCTTCAGCACTTTGAATTTATTCGAGAGTCCTTGCTTGAACTCGACGCATATTTACGCAACTGCGGCGGATGTATTGAAGTTCACATAGGTGAAGCCGTTGAAGTGTTGACTAGGATTTGGCAAGACTCACCTTTTTTAGAACTTTATTCACACGAAGAAACAGGCAATGGATTCACATATGCACGCGACCTAAAAGTGGCTTCTTGGTGTCGAAAGAATGACATACATTGGAATGAGTATGCTCAGTTTGGGGTAGTGCGCCGACTTAAAAGTCGCAATCTATGGCAAAAGGAATGGGAAAGGCATATGGCTTCACCCATTTTAGAAATAGACGCATTGACGTTTTGGAGAGAGCCCTCTGCTGAACCCTTTGCAATGCAAGCCCCAAAGCATTTACAGCATAACCCGCCGATGCGGCAACTGGGCGGGCGATCACTCGCATTGGCCACACTTCACAACTTCTTAAATGCGCGCAGCATTGGGTACCGTGGCGGCATCTCTTCTCCTCTTTCTGCGCCCGATGCATGCTCGCGGATTTCTACTTACCTAACGTACGGCTGTATCAGCATGCGCGAAGTAGTCCAAGCGACGCGTAGGCACTTAGACCTACTTCCCGCTCAGGCTAGTCGACATCGTGCAGGATTGTCAGCATTCATCAGCCGCTTGTATTGGCATTGCCATTTCATTCAAAAATTAGAGAGCGAACCTGAGATTGAATGGCGCAATATGCACCGTGGATATGACAATTTACGTGAACAAGACTTTAACCAAGAGCACTTCGACGCATTGAAGGATGGTCGAACAGGTTGGCCTATGGTGGACGCCTGCGTCAATATGTTGCGAGAAACTGGTTGGCTTAATTTTCGAATGCGCGCCATGTTGGTATCGGTGGCTGCCTACCCCCTATGGCTTCATTGGCGCCCCGTGGGTGAATGGTTGGCAACCCAATTTTTAGACTACGAACCTGGCATTCATTGGAGTCAGTTACAAATACAATCAGGTACTACTGGCATCAATACCACGCGGGTATATAACCCCATCAAGCAGGCGCAAGACCACGACCCAAAAGGAATATTCGTGAGGCGCTGGCTTCCAAAAATGCGCAAAGTCCCAGACTCTTGGATTTTCGAACCGTGGAAAATGCCATCGAATCTTCAATCCGTTTTCACTGAGAACGAAAGTAGTGCCATAGCAATTCCATTAGTTGACCTTTCAATCGCTACACGAGAGTCAAAAAGTAAACTGCACGCACTTCGAAAAACACCAGATGTACGTGCAGGAAAAGAAGCCGTTGTGGATAAGCACGCTTCGAGAAAAACCCTTCGTCAGCCTAATAAAAGTAAATCCGCTAAATTTGAAACGAAGCAGCAACTAGGATTCAATTTTTGATGTCTCAAACAAAACCATTAGACAGAATTACCCAACTATCGGCTGGCGATATCTCCGCCGTCATACAAATGGCATGGGAAGACAGAACGACGTTTGAAACCATACGAGAACGCATTGGAATGAGTGAGTCTGATGTCATCAAAATCATGCGCGCAGAACTCAAACCTGATTCTTTTAAGCTTTGGCGCAAGAGAATGAAAGGAAGAGTCACCAAGCACCGTACATTGCGATCATCTGAAATGAAATTTTCTGACTATGCCATTGCCGACCACAGACGCGCTAATTGTTAAACCTACAAACTATAAAAGATTGGAATTCAAATGGACAGTGATCCAAGATGCTGCGGCACAGGAACTTGCATTATCAATACCGAAGGAGTTTGTTGGTGCGGGCAAGTGTGGGATGGTGAAAAAATGTGTATGCCAAAACTCAGGAGTGACAGTATGAAATCCATTTACGACTTTGAAGCCAAATCCATCCAAGGCGAGTCAATACCTTTTTCAAATTTTTCAGACAAAGTGTTGTTGCTAGTGAACACTGCAAGCCAATGCGGATTTACACCGCAATTCAAAGGTCTTGAGAATCTACATAAAACACTCAGTTCCAAAGGGCTCGTGGTTCTCGGTTTTCCTTGCAACCAATTTGGAAGCCAGGATCCAGGTAGTAATGCAGACATTGAAACTTTTTGCCAAAGCAACTATGGCGTGAGCTTTCAAATGATGGAGAAGATCGATGTCAATGGTAATAACGCGCACCCGCTATATGCATGGCTCAAAGAAGAAGCGCCTGGATTTTTAGGCAGCGAAGGTATCAAGTGGAATTTCACCAAGTTTTTGGTGGGACGCAATGGCCAAGTCGTCAAACGCTATGCACCTCAAGACAGTCCAGAAAGCATTGCAAAGGATATAGAGACGGCTTTAGAAAACTCATAAAGTTTAAATTTTCATCTGTTCATTCTGATGCGAGAACAAATAAAACAACCCACTCCGATAGCAAAGCTACTTGGTTACACAGGATTGATACCTTTTGTAGCGCTATCTGCGTTCCAATTAATCTTCCCTTCTTCGCCGCACCAAGAGATTGTTACGCTTAGCCTGATTGCATACGGCGCAACTATTTGTAGTTTCTTAGGCGCTATTCATTGGGGGTTTGCAATGCAACAAATCACCCCTAATCGCAACCTCTTGTTATGGGGTGTAACACCAAGCCTATTAGGTTGGGTTAGTTTAGTTTTAGATTCTACACATGGCTTGTTGCTGCTCGTGGCAACTCTTTGGCTGAGTTTTGTTGTGGATTACAAAATTTATCCAAAATTTGGACTTGCTCCATGGCTTTCCATGCGCTTTATTTTGACTGCAGTAGCTAGCGTTTCTCTATGCATATCTGTGATTTAATACACAGCGATTAACACATAACAACCCAAGGAAATTACTTGTATCACGTCTACCAGCGAAATAATAAATAAATGATTACTGTAGTTATCGCATCTTACGGCTACGGTCACTTAGCAGCACACTGCATTGAATCAATTCTTTCCCAGTCAGTCCCCCCCGCAAGGGTATTGTTTGTTGATGATGGAGCTCAAGACTGTTTACACCTCGAACATTTATATCCAGAAATAGAGTTCACGCATAGGGAAAAAAATCTAGGCACTGTTGCCAATTTTCAAAATATGCTGATGCGCGTAAACACAGAATATGTAATGTTTATCGGTGCTGATAATTGGATTAGATCCGACACGATAGAGCTCTTATCACAAGAAAAAGCAGATATCGTCACTTACGACATAGTGGTTACTGGCGAGCTGAAAGATGAAATACTACATCGTGTTCCAGGCGAGTCTTTTAAATTTAATGGCGACCATTACTGGCATCGTAAAGACAGGCATCATGGCTCAATGATGTATAGAACCAGTTTAGGAAAGCAGGTGAGATATGAAAAAAGATTTACAGATACAACCACTCACCCGCAAGAGGACTGGCGACTTTGGGAGATGATGTTGGCATGCGGCGCTTCTGTTAGCAGCATTTCAGAAGGGTTGCTTTTCTACAGAAGGCATAGAGAGAATTTTTTGAAATATAAGTCTGGTGACTTAGTCAAACGACATGATGCGATACGGGAGCTTCACACTTCATAGTCATCATCATTCATGCACCCAATAATTACTCGAGTTCTTAAACACCATGCCCTTTGATATAAGTTTCTAAAAACTTAATTTGGCTACCTTGCAGCTCAATCACATTTTTAACGATATCTCCGATTGACACCACACCAATAAGCTTTTTTGATTCGACAACGGGCAAATGCCTGATGTGCTTGTGAACCATGATGGCCATGCATTCTTCAAGCGTGTTTTGCAACCCTACTGTCAAAGGATTTTGGGTCATGATTTGCGAAATGGGAGTTGTCTTGGGATCTTTGTGAGGCAGCAAAACCTTGATAGCGCAGTCTCCTTGAGACACTATGCCGGTAAGTTTTTCATCGTCTACTACAAGAACAGCACGAACCCGTTTGTCACGCATCAGTTTTAATGCTTCTTCAGTTGAAGATTGAGAAGAAACAGAATAAATAGTATTATTTTTTTGTTCGATACATTGTTTTACGGTGGTCATATTACAAAGATGGGTTGGAATTAAGTTACACAAGTTTAAGTGTTTTATTCAGCTTTCAGGGATACTTGGAACAATTTCAATCTGAAAAGGAGACAAGATGCCATCCGAAAAAATACACGAAGATATTAATACCAAAACATTAGTCAGTATTGAGAAATGGACTGATTTAATTGGCAATCTATTTGTTTCACTTTTTCACAGGGTGACGCTTTTTGGAATTGGTGCTGCAACGGTTTGGTCTTCTGCCGAGACCTTCCTCATGATTATTCAAAAGGGAACAGCTTCAATCCAGGATTTACTATTACTTTTTATCTATCTAGAAATCGGAGCAATGGTTGGCATCTACTTTAAAACCAATCACATGCCTGTTCGTTTCTTAATCTATGTTGCCATTACAGCAGTCACAAGATTGATCATAGATTTAGTTAACAAACATGAGACAAATATGGAAATACTGTTACTTGGTTTAACTATATTTATTCTTGCCTTAGCTAATGCACTAGTTCGGTACGCTTCCAGCAAATTTCCATCCAATGCAAGCGATACAAATTAATAGTGGTCAGACTTTAAAACTTTAAAAATTAAAAAGCCAATAAATCCCCCGACTATCTGAGCAACTACAAAAGCGGGCACATCAAATGGTGCAATACCTGCAAAAGTATCGGTAAACATGCGTCCAAATGCAGCTGCCGGATTTGCAAAAGATGTACTTGCAGTGAACCAATATGCTGCGCCGATGTAGCAAGCAACTATGGCAGATGCTTTTCCTGCAGGTGAGAGCAAGATAACAAATATCAAACCGCCAGTAGCGACAGCTTCAGCAAACCACTGTGCTGGGCCCGTTCTTACTTTTGTAGACCATTGCAATATTTCAAGCTCAAACATCGCATGTGCTGCCCAAGCGCCTAAGGCCGCGCCTATAAGCTGAGCCACTACATAGCCAATCAAATGATGGCGGGCTAAATCTTTACGAAAGGCAAGAACCATTGAAACAACTGGGTTGAAATGGGCACCACTAATGGGGCCAAGCGTTTCAATCAGTACATACAACGCAAAGACCGTGGCAAGTGTATTTGCCAGAAGAGCAACGGCCATATTTCCGCCGGCCAATTGTTCTGCCATGATGCCCGAACCGATGACTGCGCACAACAAAGCTGCAGTGCCAACTAACTCTGAAAAATAACGTCTCCAGTGGATCATTTTTTCGCCAGTTCTCTTGCTTTTTTTTCTAAAGCCATTTTGCTAAGGTTTGTGATTGGTAGGCTTGTGAAAATTTCTAGACGTCTTTTAATTTGATGCAATGTTTGCTTAAACGCTTCCAGTTTTTCTGTGTCAGTGCCAACAGTCTCAGAAGGGTCTGGATAGCCCCAGTGCGCCGTAGCTGGCTGACCAGGCCAATAGGGGCAGACTTCGCCCGCTGCGTTATCGCAAACAGTGATCACCAAATCCATGTGTGGGGCGTCAGGTGTAGCAAAAACGTCCCAGCTTTTACTAGTTAGGCCATCAGTTGGGATTCCTGCTTTGTCCAAAGTGGTAATAGCCATCGGATTAGGTTTTTGATTGTCCCTAGGGCTGCTGCCAGCTGAAAATGCTTTGAACTTGCCCCGTCCCATGTGGTTGAGCAATGCCTCAGCCAAGATGCTACGGGCTGAGTTGTGGGTACACAGAAAAAGTACGTTCAATGGTTTTGCATCATCCATTTTGGATTCCTTAGGTTCAACAGGTTTTACAAATAGCTTCTGGGCTCACCTCGCAGGCATCCCCTTGGCAGCAGTTTTGAGAAAGATAGGTTAGTACTGCATTCATGCGATCGAACTGGGCGCGATAGATCAGGTTTCTACCACTGCGCTCTTGAGAAATCAGATCGGCTTGCATCAACTCTTTCAAATGGAATGAAAGAGTATTTGCAGGCATGCCGAGTGCCTCTGCTAATTGGGCTGGCGTTAAACCTTCGCTGCCTTTCACCACTAAAGATCGAAAGATGAGCAGACGATTGGGTTGGGCTAGAGCCGCCAATGCTTTGATAATGTATTTATCTTCCATAATTCAATGATATTGGAAATATGTGACTTTTTTATGTCAAGAATGTAGACTGGTCACAGCTTGTGCATTTAGTAACGAAAAACTTAGCCATAGCTATACTGATTTAGGCTCTACTGCCATGACAACCGAAAGGGTTTTTTGCTATGCATCATGACGGATTAAGATTTAGCTCAGCCAAACAAGGTGACCACAACGAATTAGACGATTTCGTCCAGGGCAAAGGTCAATACACCAGCGATATAGATATAGAGGACCAACTTCACGCCAGTTTTGTGCGAAGCCCCTACCCCTCTGCCGTTATAAAAAAAATCGATAAGCAACTTGCCTCATCTATTCCAGGCGTTGCTCTGATTCTGACGGGCAAAGATCTCGCAAAAGCTGGCGTGGGGCAAATCATGCCTTTGGCTATTTTTAACGGTACCGACGGTAAGCCCATGAAGCAGGCTGGTATGCCGGTGTTGGCTTTTCCCCAAGTACGGTATGTGGGCGAAGCAATTGCGCTTGTTATTGCAAAAGACGCAGCCACTGCCCAACTCGCAGCAGAGCAAATAGACATCAGCTGGGAAGTTTTAGCGCCTGTTATTGAACCTCTGCAAGCACTAGAGACTTCTTCGCCATCACTTTATTCCGACTGCCCTAACAATATCGCGCTAGATTGGGAGGATGGCAACAAATCTTTATCTCAGACCGCCTTTTCTAAAGCACACCACATAGAGTCTGTTGAGCTTGCAGATCCACCAATGACTGCTTGCTCTCTTGAACCCAAAGCTGCTATTGCTAATTGGGATTCATCAAGCCAACGTTTCACCTTGATAGCGAGCACTCAAGGAGTAATGCTGGTACGAAAGGTATTGTCTGAGCAAGTATTTAAGATTCCGCCAGAGAATATTCGTGTGATCACCCCTCACGTAGGTGGCGGTTTTGGTGTCAAAGTGCAAACCTATGCTGAATATGCGGCGATTTTGTTTGCTAGTCGTGAACTCAATAAACCGGTGAAATGGACAGCCTCTCGACTTGAATGTTTTTTAACCGATACGCATAGCCGTAATTCGACATTACATGCCCGCATGGCTTTTGATGCGCAGGGTCACATACTCGGTCTCGAAGCCGATGTCATTGTTGGAATTGGCGCCTACACTACGACGTACGTTGGCATCATCGCCACAAACAACCTGAAGAATTGCCTTTCAAGCGTCTACCGCATTCCTTCCATACACATGCGGTCACGCTTGGTTTTCACGAACGTGATGCCGCACGGCCCATACAGAGGCGCTGGACGACCCGAAGCCATCTACATGATTGAGCGCTTACTGGACAAAGCGTCAGAATCCTTAAAAATGGATCGGGTCGAATTACGGCGCAGAAATCTAATACCTGCCAGTGATATGCCATACACCGCCCCTAATGGCCAGATTTATGACAGCGGTGAGTTCGAAGCAGTAATGGACAAAGCTATTGCCTTGTCTGAATGGCAAGGTTTTGAAGCGCGCCGAATAATTTCTAACCAGCAAGGCAAATTACGCGGTATTGGAATGTGTTGCTTTCTCGAAGTCGCAGGCGGAATATTAGAAGAGCCCGCCGATCTTAGATTCAGTGAAGATGGAATTGTCAGCATTCACCTTGGTGCTCAAGATATTGGTCAAGGCCATTTATCAACATATCCCGCACTTATTGCCAGGCGCTTAGGCATAGACATTGGAAAGATTCAGCTAGTCGCAGGCGATAGCGATCAAACCCCAGGCATCGTTGCGACCGTGGCATCGCGTTCAACCATGATGGCTGGAAGTGCTTCTGCACTTGCCTGTGATGAAGCCATACGCCGCGGTAAGTTGATCGCATCACATTTACTAGAGGCTGCCGAGTTTGATATTGACTTCAAAGATGGGGAATTTCGAGTCAAAGGCACTGATAAACATATTGCATTACTAGACCTGCCTGCGCGACTTTTGCATTGGAAAGATCGCCCTGCTGACCTGCCCGATTCTCTCGATAACATCGCAAAATTCGTATCTCCAACCATGAGCTTTCCGAATGGTTGCCACGTTTGTGAAGTCGAAATCGATACTGAGACTGGCACTGTTTCAATCGTCAGGCACACAGCAGTAGACGACGTAGGCGTGATGCTCAATCCGAAGGTGGTAGAGGGCCAGGTTCTTGGTGGTATTGCACAAGGGCTTGGACAGGTATTGGGTGAGCGTCTTCACTATGACGATCAAGGACAACTGATAAATGCATCCTTTATGGACTACCCCCTACCACGCGCCGATATGCTGCCGCCCATCACGCTAGGTCACCACGAAGTTCCATGCCTAAACAATCCATTAGGAGTCAAAGGAGCTGGCGAGTCTGGTGTAGCAGGGTCTATGCCTTCCGCGATCAATGCCATCTTGCATGCACTCTCTTATCGAGGTGTTAAGTCGATGGATATGCCGTTCACCTCTAATCGCGTGTGGGATGCTTTAACTAAAAAATAGCAACCAAATATGGACAGTTTTTTAAAGTCCAATGACGCTGCGACTGACCATGGCGTGAATGCCTTTGTTGCCATCCACTAACTGCGTGACATGTAAGTCACACGCCAAACTACAAAATACATAAGCCTCTTCTGCTGTCCATGGCTTGATCTCAGTCAACCACTTAATCATGTTACGTAGCGCTTGCTTGGCAGCATCATCTAAGTCCACATCCATTCCCATGGATATGTAGTGGGTCGGTGTTATCGCGCGTGGAAAATTCAGAGACTGCTTATGCACAATAACTTGGAAACGTCCTTTTAAACAAGTCTCTAAGGCAGTTAAACAAACTTCACCGTCACCTTGTACAGCATGCCCATCACCCACCGACAAGTTGGCACCAGGAACAAACACCGGCAAAAACAATGAAGTCCCAGGAACAAATTCTTTGTTATCAATGTTGCCACCATACTCCCTTGGCTCTACTGAAGATACAAGACCATAAGCCGGCGGCGGCGCAACGCCAATAATTCCAAAAAATGGTCTTAGCGGAACATCTACTCCCCATGGCAAACGCGCAACATTAGTTTGCCTATCGATAGGGATCACACGTCGACTTAAGTTGGGGAAATCTTCAGGCAAAGCACCTTTCAGTGGACGAATGATGTTCCAGCCCCAGTCAGTGGTCAGTTCAATATTCAAAATACGAACTTCCAATGTGTCACCCGGCTCAGCACCTTTGACGTGAACAGGACCAGTCAGAATATGTGGCCCCATAATCTGAGGCACTGTGTCCACGATAAGTCGATGCTCTGGACGAAATAGGCTTGGGTCTGCCACCTCAGACATTCCTCCTGAAAAAGTGTCTATCACTAACTCGTCACCAGATTCAACCTGAAGAACTGCAGGTATTGAAGCGTTGAAGTGGCCCCAATGGACAGTTTGCGGTGTTGGGTTGAGGTAGTGTGTATGGCTCACTTGGGTACTCCTAAGCGTCTAACGCTTTTGCACTAGACACACCCAAATGTTCGTCTAAAACATCGGGGTTTGATTTCAATTCTTCAGGCGTTCCTGAGAAAACAAAACGGCCTGAAGCAATGATGTGCACATGATCGGCAACAGACAAAGCCAATGCCAAGTTTTGTTCCACCAGCAATATGGCATGGCCAAGACTACGCATACGCTTCATGATTTCACCGACATGCAAAACAAAACGCGGTGACAGTCCTTCAGAGGGTTCATCCATAAGAACTAAATCAGGGTTGGCAACTAGCGCCCGCCCTATGGCTAGCATTTGTTGCTCACCGCCACTGAGTTCATTTCCGCCGTTAGTCAAGCGGTCTCTTAATTGTGGAAATTCATCAAGAACTTTTTCCGTGGTCCATTCACTGTCAATATTTTGTTCCGTCCGTCTATGGACTTTCGACTTTGCAAGACCGCTGGTCGGCAATTGGAGGTTCTCTAAAACCGAAAGGTTTTTAAAAATACGGCGACCCTGGGGTACAAGCGCCAAGCCCATTTGCGCGATTCGAAATGGCGTAAGGCCAGTAAGTGAGTTACCTTTGAACTCCACCAAGCCACTTCTTGGAGGAGTTAATCCGAATACAGAACGGATCAGCGTAGTCTTACCCATACCGTTTCTGCCAAGAATAGCAACTATCTTGCCTTGCGGCACTTCTAAGTTAACGCCTTGGAGCACATAGCTGTCTTCGTAATAAGTATGCACATCCTTGATGGCGAGCAAGGTATCAGACTTTTCCAAAATAGACCTCGCGAACTTGGGGGTGCATCTGTACTTCTTGTGCACTTCCCTCAATAATCATTTCACCTTGGTGCAATACTGACACACGGTCTGCAAGGCCCAAAGCAATATCCATATCATGCTCAATCATCAACATAGTGATTGAACGCGGAAGTTTTTGGATGATAGAAAAAAGCCGCTGCCTCTCTGCAGGCGAAAGGCCCGCACAAGGCTCATCTAAAAGCAAAAGTCGCGGACCGTTGACTAGAGCCAATACCAACTCAAGTTGGCGACGTTCACCATAAGACAGGCTTTTTACAGAAACATCTTGTTTGCCTGGCAACCCCACCAAAGAAAGCTGCTCATCCGCTTTGTCTTTCAGATCTGGAATGTCATTCACAGAAGACCACATATTCCACTTTTTTTCGCGGATACCTAATACGGCCAAAGCAATATTCTCGATAACAGTAAGTTCTGTAAAAACACTGGAGATTTGGAACGTACGTCCCACACCAATTTGCGTCCTATCTGGCTCCGACAAGTGCGTAATATCTTGGCCAAAACATTGGATTTCCCCACTTGTTGCTTGTAATGCACCGCTGATGCAATGGAAGAGCGAGGTCTTACCAGCACCATTGGGGCCAATGATGACTCGTCTTTCACCAGGCACAACCTGCATACTAATGTTATTGACGGCTCTTACTCCACCAAAGTTTTTGGTTACAGAAACAAGAGACAGTGCGGCTTCATTCATGGATGTCCCTAACCTTGCTTGTTAGAACCAATACGTCGCAAAAGTCCAATAACACCGCCAGGAGCCCAAATAACGACAGCAATAAAGACCAATCCCATAATCGCAAGATGCATTTCAAAGAAAGTGCTTACCCAATTACGCAGGCCCAACACCATAGCCGCACCGATGAATGGCCCAAGTAATGTGCCAGAGCCTCCAACGATGGCCATCAAAACGGCTTCGACGTTGTTGTGCAAAGACGCTGCAACAGGATTTACAAAGCGATTCAAATAGACATATAAAACGCCAGACAAACTAGCAATAAACGAAGAGATGACAAATGCAAGGTACAAATGCCTTGCAGGTCGAAATCCAAGACTGTGCATGCGAGGCTCACCATATTTGATGCCGCGAAGTGCCAATCCAAAAGGTGAATTCACCAATCTGTAGTATGCAAACATAACCAACAACACAACGAATAAAACCAAGTAGTAAAACTGAATGGCGTTTTCAATCTGAAATGCACCAATACCTGGTGCTGGAACATTTGTGATTCCACTGTCTCCACCGGTCAAAGCAGTCCAACGATATCCAACACCCCAAATGATGTAACCCATGGCCAGAGTGACCAAAATAAAATAAACACCTCTAGTTCGAACAGACAAACCGTAAATGCATCCCAAAATAGTCCCAGCAAAAATACCTGCAGGAATTGCTGAAATACTCGTAAACCCATAGCGCACTGACAAGATTGCGGTGGTGTATGCAGCTACTGCAAAAAATGCCGCATGGCAAAGTGAGAATAAGCCAGCATTTCCCAATATAAGGTCCGCTGACAAAGCCAGCAATCCAAAGATAAAAACTTGGGTAAGTAAAGTTACCCAATACGTACTAGCCACCAATGGCAACAACAATGCTACAGCAAGCAAAATAAGTGTGATGCGAATTGACTGCTTCATGACATGTTCGCCGTGCCAAACAATCCACGCGGCCTAAAAAGCAGAAGTACTGCCATCGGACCAAACAGAACGAAGTAAGACATTTCTGGAACTAACCAACGTCCGTATGCATCAAGCAACCCCACAATAAGAGCGCCGATCATGGCACCCTCTAAGCTACCCAATCCCCCCACGATAACCACCACTAACGCGAAGACCAGAATCTCCCATTCAGCCCCTGGATAAACAGTGAGAAAAGCGCCGCCAAGTACTCCCGAAAAACCAGCCAAGAAAGAAGCAAGCGCCGAAACAATGACAAAAAGACGGTCTACGTTAATACCGGTAGCACTCACCATTTCACGATCATCAACGCCAGCACGGATTGCTGCTCCAATTTGGGTCTTTCTATAAAGTAGCCATAAAAGCAAAGCTACCAGTACCCCTATTGAAGTCAGAAAAAATCTGAACACCGGATAAACAATACCCCCTGGTAACTCCACTACGCCTCTCATCAGAATTGGTATTGGAAGCTTTTGTGCATCACCACCCCAAAACTTTAGAACAACGTCACCAACTACATATGCCAAGCCAACTGTTATTAACACTTGGGACAAATGATTCTCACCAGCACGTTTGATGAGGAACTTATCAGCAATAAATCCCAACAACGCTGCCGCCATACCGCCGGCAATTAAGGCCAATCCAAAATTTCCAGTTGTTCTGGCAACAGCAAGACCTATGTAGCCACCCAGTAAATAGTAAGCCCCGTGCGCCATGTTCACGATGCGCATCAACCCAAAAGTTAAAGTGAATCCACTTGCAAGCAAAAAGAGTAAAGCCGCATAGGAGATACCGTTAAAGGTTTGGAGAATAAAGCTATTCATGGGCATTCATAAAAATGCTTTCCACCTAAAACGGGTGGAAAGCAGATGCTCAATAACTGTTGATGTGTGTTTATGGCTTATAGGGGCCGCGCTTGAGGAAATCCTCAGGCTTATCTGTCCAAAATTGCGACACGTTTGTATAAGTCTTGACCGGTATGTTCATCAATACATCGCCCAAGATAGGATGTTTTACTTTTTGCAAACGTGTGATATAGACGTTTTGTATAGGGTTGTCATATGCATCAAGCTTCAGTGGCCCACGAGGCGCCTTAACTTGCACAGTACGCATCGCCTTTAAAAATGCAGCGCGGTCTTCGACGTTGCCATTGATTGAATCGATCGCAGCCTTAGTCCACAAACCAGATGTATAGGCGGACTCAGCAAACCAAGATGGCAGTTTTTTGTATTTACGCGCAAATTCATCCACAAAAGCTTTATTTTCTGGAGTGTCAATACCTGCCACGTAGTGCACAGAGTTTGAAATCAGGCCGACAGCACGGTCATCGATCTGAGGGATAGCATCCTCATGCAACCAATAACCACCATGCAACTTGAATTTCTTGTCATAGCCAAAGTTGTACCAAGCTTCAAAAAATCGAATGCGCGCTACACCAGCTAAGGCAACTACTACGGCATCACTATCTGCCGGAATCGCTGCAAGAGACGCACCGTAGTCAGTTGTTGCCAAGGGCGCCCAAATAACTTTATTGACTGCACCACCGAGTTCTTTATAGGTGCGGATCATGCCTCCGGCAACTTCATGTCCCCATGTGTAATCTGAACCAATAAATGTGGCTTTTCTAGCGCCTAAATCTTTATAGAGATAGTCACCAAATGGATGGCTGATTTGACTTGCAGAAACAGCTGTTCGGATAACCGTTGGTGTTCTATCCCATTTAGTATTGGTATCGGCTCCAGCAGGATCAAGAACCAACGGGATCCCCGTTTCTTTACTCACCTGCGCAACCGCTGGTCCTTCATGTCCACAGAGTGGGCCCAATAAAAAATTCACCTTTTCCTGCAGGGCAAGTCGTCGGGCTTGCGTAAGTGCTTGGTCCGGATTGCAAGTTGTATCTGCGATGACCAGTTCAACCTTACGGCCACCAGATGTGTAGTTGTTCTTCTCCCAGAACATCTTTAAACCATCAATCATCTCTGCGCCAGGGCCAGCCAAAGGACCCGTACTAGGAGCAAGAACACCAATTCGAATAGGTCCTTTACTTTGCGCAATAGCGTTTCCTGAAAAAACTGCAGCGACTAGCGCAAAAGCAGTCACCACTCGATTCATTTGACCCAACTTCAAGAAAACCATGATTCATTCCTTAAGAAATATGCAAACATATTTATATGGGAAATATGCATTCCCGCTGAGCACCTAGCTCGTTTAACAATTCTGTAGGCGTCCAATTGATTTACATATAGGGCATTCCCTGTAATAAAGGGTTTTACCAAGTTTTGTATATTTGTGGCATCACATTAAGTAAACAGACATTCATATTCAAAGGCCTGACATGACTACTGCCGTAACACCAAACATAGCTGCCCATTCCAATCTGGGTCCTTTGGCCTCTAGACTTGTCGATGTAGATTCTTTGGCCTGGCAGGCGACACGATTTGAAGGAATTGTCTATAAGCCTTTGCTTTTCGATCGTGCGAGTGGGATAGCGACCGTCCTTATGCGTATGGCCCCAGAGTCGGTTTTGCCCGACCACGAACATGTTCTGATCGAACAAACTTGGGTCATTGACGGTCACCTAGTTGACAGAGATGGGCCGGATGCCGGCATGGAGTGCAAAGCTGGTCAGTTCATTTGGCGCCCAGCAGGCAGTCGGCATAGTGCTTGGTCACCTAATGGCGGGATGTTCTTGGCTATGTTTCAAATACCGAATAAGTTTTTTGGAACCAAAGGCGAAGTCACAGATATGGCAGGTGCAGACTGGGAATCTATTTGGGGCAACCATCACAGTCAAAAGTAAATATTAAATTTCACAAGCTGACTTAAAAAGAGCAAACAATATTTCATCTGCATTATTGGCATAACCAACTGAGGTCTGAACCAAGGTTGTGCCAGTTTTTTTGTCTATAAGAATATTCTGTGCATGGTTTCCAGCCATTCTTAGCATTTGCCCATCTATGGAGTGATGCCAGAAAAAGTTTTTGTACCCTCTTTGAGGTCGAGCCACATTGAACCTAACAGCGCCTTCAATATCGTCGTGCCCCGAGGTTGCATTTAACCAAGATTTAGGAACGATCTGCCGGCCATCAACAATTCCGTTTTGAGCTACTAATAAACCAATTCGAGCCCAATCTCTAAGCGTGGCTGAAAACCCAGCACCACTAAAAGTGAAACCTTTTGAATCTGTTAGCCATGTAGCGTCATCACTAGCGCCTAAAGGATGCCACAGCTTTTGCTCTGCAATGTTAGCGAGCGGTTTTGCATAAACCGACTCCAGCGCCCACGCAACCATAACTGGGCAAATATCTGTGTAGTTGAAGCTTATGCCCTGCATTTGATTTCTGCCCCATTGAAATTGCATTAATCCCTTAATCTGATCAGTACCTTCAGTACGTCTTGGTGAATATCCAATCTGTGAATAACCGTACCTTTCAAACCCAGTGTTTGGGCTGCAATAGGCCTCGCAAATATTAATACCGCTTGTCATATTCAATAGATTTCGCAGAGTTATCCCCGCAAAGGGATGACCCTGAAGTGACTTAACGTACTTTTCTATTGGATCATCAACACTTGTAAACAACCCTTCCTGAAGTGCAATACCAGTCAATAAACCAACGATACTTTTCGTCATGGACCAACCAAAAAATCGCATATCCGCAGTTCGATTAAATCGATATTGTTCATGCCAAATTTCTTCGCCTCTGGCAATCAATAAGCCAGTCAGGTTGTATGTATTGGCATAGTCGGAAGCATCCATGAAAAAGCTAGCTTTAACTTTTCTTTTAGCTTCAATTAAATTAGAGGGCTTGGGGCTGGCTTTAAGAACTTGATGTGCAAACATCTTTTCTAATCCGCCGGAGAAATTGCCAACGTGGTACTCCTTAATACCTTCCCACATCTGTAGACTGCCCGCAGGTCCCCAACCAGTTGGGTATCCAGCTTTTTCACCCCAAGTGTCTTGCGCCCAAGTTGGAAGAGCAAGAGAGGATAAGGAGCATAATAAAAAATTTCGCTTGTCCATTACTAATTCACTCAAGGAAAAATTTTAAAAAGACCAACCTATAAATGCTCATATCGTGTGAGCATAAGTAAGTCTTCACAAGAAAGCCATCGATAGTTACGATGATTTTTATGTCAAAAATAGTTGCTCACAAGCAGTTTGAGCATATGCATTTTTGTAACTAAATTCAATCAGGTATTACTAGCAGCAAGAGGGAACAAGTATCAGAAAAAATGCCTATTCAAAATATGCTTTATGCAGTAAAGCATAAAAGAAAATCTTAAAAAATCAATCCTGAAATCATCCTAAGTGATTGATAACCTTGAAGATTCTTTGAGGTGGTGGGCGATGCAAGTTTCGAACTTGCGACCCCTGCAGTGTGAATGCAGTGCTCTACCCCTGAGCTAATCGCCCTTACCCTAAGAGGTAAAGAATATATTATGCCACACGCTCTTGTGCAGAGCGCCATAAAGTTTGACCATTGCTCGCTTTGTCGATCTGCATTAACACCTCTTCATGCGCAGCCAACTCTTGCTCTGAGGCACTAATCACCGTGAGTTTTAGAGATTGCATATCGATAGCGGCTGCACGATTTTTGGTATCACTTTTATCTTCTACTTCTATCAGTAACGCATCTTGTCCGCGCGTCATGTAGATATAAACATCTGCAAGCAATTCAGCATCCAACAAAGCGCCATGCAATGTGCGGTTTGAGTTATCTACACCTAAACGGTCGCACAGTGCATCCAATGAATTGCGCTTACCTGGAAACAAATCTTTGGCCATAGCCAAGGTGTCGGCAACGCTGTTGACGTAGGTTTTGAGCGGCGCGCGTTTTTGTAATTCAAGTTCTTTGTTGATAAAGCCTACGTCGAATGGCGCGTTATGTATCAGCAAGTCAGCGCCTTGCAAATACTCTAATAACTCGTCTGCAACTTCACCAAACTTCGGCTTGTCTTTTAAAAACTCATTGCTGATGCCGTGGACTTTCAAAGCGTCTTCATGGCTATCGCGCTCAGGGTTGAGATAGAAATGCAGGTTGTTGCCTGTGAGTTTTCGATTGAGTAACTCAACACAACCAATCTCAACGATGCGATCGCCGTTTTCTGGAGACAAACCAGTGGTTTCTGTGTCTAAGAAAATTTGGCGCATGGCTTAATGGTTTTCTTTGGCGTGGTTGATGGTGTACTTGGGTATTTCAATCACCAAAGCTTGTTGCGCCACGATGGCTTGGCAGCTCAAACGTGAATTAGGCTCTAGTCCCCAAGCACGGTCGAGCAAGTCTTCTTCAGTTTCGTCCAAAGGATTGAGCGAATTAAAACCCTCTCGCACAATCACGTGGCAAGTCGTGCAAGCACAACTCATATCGCAAGCGTGCTCGATATTGATATGGTTGTCTAACAAGGCTTCGCAAATCGTGGTGCCAGCAGGCACGTCGAGTTGTGCGCCTTGCGGACAAAGTTCAGCGTGGGGCAATATCTGTATGACTGGCATTAAATTGTCTCTATGTGTTGACCCGACAAGGCATTTTGTATGCCTCGGTTCATGCGTTGCGCAGCAAAGGCTTCTGTGCCTTTGGCTAAGGCTTCTGTTGCAGCTTCTACCGCGGCTGCGTCTTCTATTTTTTTAGCTTCGAGTGTTGCGGCCATCAAACTTTCTATGTGGCTGCGCTCTTCTTCGGAGAGCAAGTCACCATCTGCTTGCAATGCGCTCTGCGTTGCTAGCCACATGCGGTCAGCATCTACGCGCGCTTCTACCAACGCGCGGGTTTGAATATCTTGCTCTGCGGTTTTAAAGCTATCTTGCAACATGGTGGCGATTTGGTCATCTGACAAACCATAGCTGGGTTTGACGGTGATATTGGCTTGCACACCGCTGTGTTGTTCTAATGCGGCAACGCTGAGCAAGCCATCTGCATCAACCGTGAATGTCACGCGAATACGCGCGGCACCTGCAGCCATGGGCGGTATGCCACGTAATTCAAAACGCGCCAAACTGCGGCAATCTGCTACTAGGTCGCGCTCACCTTGCACCACATGTAATGCCAAAGCTGTCTGCCCGTCTTGGTAGGTAGTGAAGTCTTGCGCCATGGCGGTGGGAATGGTTTGGTTACGCGGCACGATGCGCTCTACCAAACCGCCCATGGTTTCTATGCCTAAGGACAAGGGAATCACGTCTAACAACAACAACTCGCCGTTGGGGTTGTTGCCTGCTAACTGGTTGGCTTGAATAGCAGCACCCAATGCAACGACTTCATCGGGGTTCAAGTTGGTCAAGGGCTCACAGCCTAACAAGTCTGCAACCGCAGTTTGAATGTGAGGCATGCGGGTGGATCCTCCGACCATCACCACGCCTTGGATGTCTCGCTTTTGTAAGCCTGCATCGCGCAAGGCTTTGCGCACTGCGTTGAGGGTGCGTTGGGTCAAAGGCTTACACACTTCCTCAAACTGAGCACGGGTCACTGTGCATGCCACAGCACCACTGGAAAGTGTTACTTCAAATTGCACGCTGTCTTCTGTGGACAGCGCCTCTTTACACTCCCGCGCAACCACCATGACTTGTGCTTTATCAGAAGGAGTAGCTACAACGCATGATGTAGTGGACTGCACAAACTCCACCAAGGTGCGGTCGTAGTCGTCGCCGCCAAGCGCAGAGTCGCCACCGGTAGCAAGCACTTCAAATACACCGCGCGTCAAACGCAATATAGAAATATCAAATGTGCCGCCGCCTAAGTCATAGACGGCATACACACCTTCACTCGATTGGTCTAGGCCATAGGCAATAGCAGCAGCTGTAGGCTCGTTGATCAAACGCAAAACGTTGAGTCCAGCGAGTTGCGCTGCGTCTTTGGTGGCTTGGCGTTGTGCATCATCAAAGTAGGCGGGCACGGTGATGACTGCACCATACAAATCGTCGTTGAAAGTATCTTCTGCACGAAAACGCAAGGTGGCTAATATTTCGGCGCTGACTTCAACAGGAGATTTTTCTCCTGCGCAGGTTTGAATGGCTAGCATGCCAGGCTTGTCGACAAACTGGTAAGGCAGTTTGTCGGCATTTGCAATATCTTTTAAACCACGACCCATAAACCGTTTGACGGACACGAGAGTGTTTTGCGGGTCTTCGGCTTGCGCGCGCAAGGCGTCGCTGCCAATTTGTCTACCATCGTTCTCTAAGTAGCGCACCGCAGAAGGCAAGATGACTTGGCCTTGTGCATCAGGCAAGCACTCGGCCACAGAGTTACGCACGCTCGCGACCAATGAATGGGTGGTACCTAAATCAATGCCCACAGCGATACGCCGTTGATGCGGATCAGGTGCTTGTCCAGGTTCGGAAATTTGTAACAAAGCCATAGAAATGTATTGTCGCTTTAAGTATGGCTGTCGAGAGTCGTCTAGGTGATATTTAGGCGGCGTCAAGTTGATCGAGACGTGTGTCAATGTCTTTGACAAAGCGTTCGATAAACATGAGCGCCCTCACCTGCTGTGCAGCTTTTGCAAAGTCTTGGGCAAGATCAATCAAGGCTTCGCAATGCGCCAATGCAGCAGCGCGGGTTTGTAAAACTTCTTGGTGCAAGTTTTCAAGCGAATCGGCAGTAGTGGCGTCGTCTAATTCTTCGCGCCATTGCATTTGTTGCATCAAAAATTCTGCCGGCATGACAGTGTTGTTCTCTGCGTTAATAGGCGTACCAGCAAGTTCACATAAATAAGCGGCACGTCGCAGTGGGTCTTTGAGGCGTTGGTAGGCCTCATTGATACGCACCGACCATTGCATGGCAACGCGCTGGGCAGCGGTACCTTGAGAAGAAAACTTGTCGGGATGGGCTTCGCGTTGCAGGTTTTTCCAACGCGCATCTAGCGCATCGCGGTCTTGGACGAACTGTTTTGGAATATCAAAGAGTTCGAAATCGTTGACGGCAAGTTGTGCCGACAACGGACCAGCCGCATCCACCACCTTAGATGCGGAACGACTCGCCGCAGCCGCAGCGGTCGCGTTCGTTCGGATTAGAGAATTTAAAGCCTTCGTTCAGGCCTTCACGCACAAAGTCAAGTTGGGTGCCATCGATGTAGGCCAAGCTTTTGGGGTCAACCAAAACTTTGACGCCGTGGTCTTCGAAGATCACGTCTTCAGGCTCGGAAGCGTCTACATATTCGAGTTTGTAGGCCAAGCCAGAACACCCTGTAGTTTTCACGCCCAAGCGCACACCCAAGCCTTTGCCACGCTTTGCAAGGTAGCGGTTGACGTGCTTGGCAGCAGATTCGGTCAGGGTGACGGCCATGGAAATACCTAGGAGAAATTAATGCGCGTGTTTCTTTTTGTAGTCTTCGACTGCGGCTTTGATGGCGTCTTCAGCCAAGATAGAGCAGTGAATTTTCACAGGTGGGAGCGCAAGTTCTTCAGCGATTTCGCTGTTCTTCAAAGCAGCGGCTTGGTCTAGCGTTTTGCCTTTGACCCACTCAGTTACCAATGAAGAAGAAGCAATGGCTGAACCACAACCATAGGTTTTGAAACGTGCGTCTTCAATCACCCCAGTGGTGGGGTTCACTTTGATTTGCAACTTCATCACGTCGCCACAAGCGGGCGCACCGACCATGCCGGTGCCTACGGAGTCATCGCCTTTTTCAAACGAACCCACGTTGCGGGGGTTTTCGTAGTGGTCGATTACTTTTTCTGAATAAGCCATTTTTTGTCCTAATTTTTCTAAATGCTAATTAATTAATGCGCAGCCCATTGGATGGTCGAGATGTCGATGCCTTCTTTGTACATATCCCACAGCGGGCTTAAGTCACGCAGTTTGGCGACGTTGAGTTTGATGGTCTCGATCGCGTAGTCGATTTCTTCTTCGGTCGAAAAACGACCGACTGTCATACGCAAACTGCTATGGGCCAATTCGTCGCTGCGGCCTAATGCGCGCAACACATAGCTGGGCTCCAAACTAGCAGAGGTACAAGCAGAACCCGAAGATACCGCCAAGCCTTTGATACCCATGATGAGCGACTCACCTTCCACATAGTTAAAACTGATGTTGAGGTTGTGCGGCACACGCTTTTCTAAGTGGCCGTTGATAAAGACTTGTTCGATGCCTGTTAAGCCGTCGAGCAGACGCTTGCTCAAAGCTTTGGCTTTGGCCAGGTCTTGGGCCATGTCGAGTTTGGCGATACGGAAGGCTTCGCCCATGCCCACACACTGGTGCGTGGGCAAAGTGCCACTGCGCATACCGCGCTCATGGCCACCACCGTGCATTTGCGCTTCGAGGCGCACACGGGGTTTGCGACGCACATACAAAGCGCCGATGCCTTTGGGGCCGTAGGTTTTGTGGGACGCGAGGCTCATCAAATCGACGGGCAAGGTTTCCATGTCGATTTCGACTTTGCCCGTGGCTTGTGCCGCATCGACATGGAAGATGATGCCTTTTTCACGGCACAAAGCGCCAATCGCGGGAATGTCTTGGATCACGCCAATTTCGTTGTTGACGAACATGACGCTGATCAGGATGGTGTCTTTGCGGATCGCGGCTTTGAGAACGTCCATGTCGATCAAACCGTCGGCTTGCACGTCGAGGTAAGTCACCTCAAAGCCTTGGCGCTCGAGTTCACGCATGGTGTCCAACACCGCTTTGTGCTCGGTTTTGACGGTGATGA
>Ga0214921_10002372_pt1 | contig 30771 bp, 32 predicted proteins | sample LL1505_MetaG_FD_177992 | JGI IMG/M metagenome (GOLD analysis project Ga0214921, IMG submission 177992) | Freshwater microbial communities from Lake Lanier, Atlanta, Georgia, United States - LL-1505 | ecosystem: Environmental > Aquatic > Freshwater > Lake | place: USA: Georgia | collected...
AAGGAAAGCCCCAAATTTCTCTGGGGCTTTTTCACTGCGGAGAATGGGGGATTCGAACCCCCGAGGGCTTGCACCCAACCAACTTTCCAAGCTGGCGCCATAGGCCACTAGGCGAATTCTCCTGGGTATCAGCCTTGCAACTGACTCTTAGAAGTTTACTTTGTATTGGCGGGGAAGTTAATCGGCTGTTCTTGTCAGTCCCTTTGTTTACAGTTGGGAATAGTCTTATTCGGGAAAGGGATGAACTATGAAATTTAGTACCGGGCAGAGCTGTCTAGCCATGGTTTTGGTTTTCGCTCTGATTGTCTCATTGCAGAACTTTCAAACAAATCCGATTTATCTGATTCTTACTCTTGTCGTTATTGCCACTTGGTTTATTGCCACCATCCTTACTGGAAGATCCTCAGCAAAGAAGCTTTTATTGCAGCTAGAAAAGCAAGCAGTAATTCTGGATCAACTAGTTACCAGTGACTTCAAGGTCGAAGACACTGTGTTCTCACTGGAGAAGGATGAGGTTCTCATCTACCACCTAGATAACGTGGTACTTACCGAATTCAAAAGTAATGGCTCGACCTACTCAGGCGGCTATGCAGGTGTGAGTTTCAGAGTGGCTAAGGGTGTTCGCTTGAATACTGGTCTTACTGGAGGAACTTCAAGCAGGAACCCAGAGACTTCTCAACCTATTGATATAGGCGATCTGACAGTCACTAACCAGAGACTAGTTTTCTCTGGAGCTAATCAGGTCAGAGTATTCAAACTAGACAAGATTATTAACCTGGAGGCTGGTCCTAACGGTCTCTCTGTTTCTATTTCCGTTTCTAATCGTGAGAAAACTTCTGGATTAGAGAGTCCGAACCTAGATGACATCTCTCCAGGTATGGCTGTGTCTCTAGCAACTGCTTGGCACGATGGTGGCAAGAAAGCTGCCATCAAAGATGCTCAGGAAATGGCTGGACAACTACGTAAAGCAGTTGCTGATGAGCGGGCTAAAAATAAATAGTTGTATTTTAGTAAGTTCCAACAGCAGAGAAGCCTGAATACATCGCGGTTAGGAATTCAGTGAAGGTTTCTGACTCACTTGGAATAACAACTTTCTCAGGGTGAGAACCATTTGCCTTCAAAGTGAAGTTGATCTTCTGCCCACCTGTGTTGATGTCAATCGAAAGCTTTGCAAAGTTGTGGCTAACAGCATTTGCATAAAGCTTGAATGATGAACCGCTCTTAGTTATTGCTTCATCGATTGCTTGTTGAGTAATGCTGTTGATTGAAGCATCGGAAAGTGCCAGACCTGGTTGGCACTTGGCTAATTCAGCAAAACCCTTTGAGTCTCTGAAAGATGTTGCGAAACCCTTTACTTTGTCTGCATCAAGCGTGAGCGGGAATACGCGGTTACCGTCCTCCTGTGGAAGCTCTTCCTTAGCTTTTACGAAGAAGTTATTTCGCAGAGAGTTCTGGAGATCGGTGGCAACCTGAGCGATTGCTTCCTTGTTTAGGCAGCTGCTTGTTTGACCAAGACTTGCCGTTGCTTGGTTCAGGTCAGTTTCACTCACCTTTACCCACTTGTCAGTTAGAGCTGAGGAATATGCCTGAATCATAGAGTTTGGCGCGAGGCCAGTCTGCTCTAGGGCAGAAGCAAGCGTTGAGAAGTTAGCAAGGTTCAGGTAGATGTCACCAGTCTTGTCGGCAACCACATTCAGAGTTGCTCCTGCGTCTTGACCAGCAAGGTTGCCCTTGATGTTCATTTCTAAGGCTGCACCTTTATCCGATGAGTAGGTGAACATTTGCAGAGTAGCGTCGACGCCAGAGGTGTTTCCAGAGAAATCCATCTCGAAGCTTGGGTTTGAAGTGGTTACCAGAGAAACAATTGCTTGAGCAATAACTGTGTCTGGAGATTGGTACACGGCATAAGCAGATACACCTCCTGATACCAGCACAACACTGGTAACCCCCGCAACGATTAGTTTGGTTCGCTTAGAAGATTTCTTGAACTTTTTTAGCAGTGAAGTTTTTTCAGCAGCTGAAGTGATCTCATCCTGTCCAGTTAGATCTGGAGTGGTTTCTTGTTCTGACATTGTTCCCCCTTGGTCTTTGTTACCAGTAGTTTATTGGAATTAGGCGTTAGCCCAGAGGAATATTAGGTAACGATTCCGGCGATAGAATTGCCTCGGACTCCCCGTGCGGCGTCACCTCGGCTAACTCCCCCAGGATCGAAAGATAGCAAGGGTAACTGGGCTCTGGCGGGTGTGCGGGGAGTCTTCCAATATCTGGCTGGTTAGGGTTTGTGTCCAGAATCACGAATAGAGAACAGTCCCGCTATCAAAACAATTAGTCCAACAATCCCAATCGGGAAACTCATAACGTGTGTGAGGCCAATCCCTGGGTCATTTTCTAACCTCAATGATTCAGCAGTGGTTTGATAATTGATAAAAGCGTAGATGACTATTCCCAAGCCGGCGATGCTCAGAATGAACCCAAGTAACTTTGAGTACTTGGAAGGTGCAGCGGAAGCATCTGTGAACTCTTCCTCTTTGAATAGCGCTCTACTGCTTCCACACTTCTTACAGTGTGTTTGATCTGGCAACATTTTGTTCAAGCAGCTAGGGCATGAATTTGGGGCAGAAGTAACCGGAGCTAATAACTGAGAGCCGCAACCACCGCAGAATTCATCAACTTCATTCATTTTTCGCTTGCAATTTTGACAGATCACACATAACCCTTCCTGCTATTTTTTGAAACTTAAGTCGGTCAGGAAGTCCCAGAATCTCTTTAGCAGGATCAAAGGCATGAGGCTGGATATGAAACCGACCCCTACATAGAACCAGACCGTGAAAAACAAAAACTCACCTGAAATGGCTCTCTCAATTAATGTTGGGTTTATAAACTCGACCAGATACTTTAGAAGTCCAAGAAGCAGCAAAAGTAATAAACCCATGCTGGCATTGAAGACCATTAGTCGGGTTAATAAACTTCTCTTTCTACGCCTTGATCCGCAAGTGCGGCACCACTGATCCTCTGGGATGAACTCGGTACCACACTCACCGCAATTTTTTCGTGTCCCTCGAAAATAGGTCAAAATTGCATTTTTTGCTTTCATGCTGAACTGCTTCAAAATACCCCCTAATACAGTATTTATGACTGCATTTTACAAGGATTCACAGGATGTGAAGAGATTAGCCTGGGAGGTGTTAAAAAAGTCTTAAACTCTAAGAGTGTCCACCGCTCTATACCGCCGTTATCGCCCAGAGTCATTTACTGAACTGATTGGGCAGACTCAAGTTACCGTGCCGCTTATGGCAGCTCTCAAGAGCGACAGAGTAAATCATGCTTATTTGTTTAGTGGTCCTCGTGGCTGCGGTAAGACTACCTCTGCAAGAATCCTTGCTCGTTGCTTGAACTGTGCTGAAGGACCAACTGATACTCCCTGCGGTAAGTGTGCATCTTGTATTGAGCTATCCAGAGATGGTTCTGGTTCTTTGGATGTAATTGAGATTGACGCTGCTAGCCACAACAAAGTTGAAGATGCTAGAGAGCTTAGAGAGCGTATTGCTTTTGCTCCATCAAGAGATAGATACAAGATCTTCATTCTTGATGAAGCACACATGGTTACTAAAGATGGCTTCAATGCTTTGCTAAAGGTAGTTGAAGAACCACCTGCCCATGTGAAATTCATCTTTGCTACCACTGAACCTGAAAAAGTTATCTCAACTATTCGTTCAAGAACTCATCACTATCCTTTCCGTTTAGTGCCTCCTGCTCAGATGCTCGAGTATTTAGCTGAGATGTGTGCCAGTGAGAACGTCAAGGTTGATGAAGGTGTATTGAGCCTGGTTGTTCGTTCAGGTGGAGGCTCGGTTAGAGATTCACTATCGCTACTTGATCAGTTGATTGCAGGTTCTGAGAATAACCACGTTACTTATGAGCGTGCTGTTGGACTTTTGGGTTATACAGATTCGGCTTTGCTCGATTCAGTCATTGATGCTTTTGCTGCCGGGGATGCTGCTGAAGTATTTTCAAGCGTTGACCGAGTAATTCAGAGTGGTCAAGACCCGCACCGTTTCGTTGAAGATCTGCTTGAACGAGTTCGTGACTTGATTGTGGTTGGTTCTGTTGGTCTTGCAGCCAAGAACGTGCTTAGAGACATTCCTGCTGATCAGCTAGAGCGTATGAGATTACAGGTTGAGCGTTTTGGTAAAGCAGAACTTACCTACGCAGCTGAAGTAATCTCTGAAGGCCTTACCCGTATGAATGGGGCAACCAGTCCTAAGTTGCAGCTAGAACTTATGGTTTCTAAGGTTCTAGTTCCAGCTCAAGACTCATCTGAGACTGGTTCCCTTGCTCGCATTGAAAGACTGGAAAGAAGAATGGGCTTGGGTGGTAATGCTCCTACTAATTCAGCCCCAGTCGCTGCTCAGGTTGCTGCAACACCGATTACCGTTCAGGCTGAATCAGCTGGAGGAGTTCCTGCGGTTAGTTGGGATGTGATGCAGTCTTCATGGGGTGATGTGATGACTAAGTTGGCATCCATCTCTAGATCTGCTTGGCAGGTTGTTTTACCTCAAACACCTATTGGCTTTGATGGTGAAGTGTTAGACATTCGTTTTGCAAATGATCACGATATGAAGGTCTTCAAAGATGGTGGAACCAGTTCCCCTAGCGAGATTCTTCGCAAGGCCATCTTTGAAGTTCTAGGTGTCAGAGCTAAGTACCGAGCTGTCACAGCTAATACTGGTGAACCTGTGGTTCAGGTCTCTATTCCGAAGCAAGAGCCAGTATCTATTAAGAAGCAAGAACCTGTTGCTCTGGTAACTGAACCTATTGCCAAGGTAGAAGAGAAGATTCAGGAAGTCAATCAGAATAGAAACAAGTTGATCGATGAAGATGCTCAAATGGGTGATTCGGTTCTTCGTAATGTTTTAGGTGCTGAACCAATCGAGGATAACTAATGTATGAAGGTGTAGTTCAAAACCTTATCGATGCATTAAGTAGGTTGCCAGGAGTTGGACCTAAGTCAGCACAACGTATTGCTTTCTATCTAATTCAGACTGATGATGATCAGGCTCAGGAATTAGCCAAGATTCTTTTAGAGGCTAAAGAACGTGTTCGTTTTTGTGCTACCTGTTTCAATGTTGCTGAACATGAGTTCTGTAACATCTGTAGAGATCCAAGAAGAATTAAAGAAGCTATCTGTGTGGTTGAAGAATCTAAAGATGTTCAAGCCATTGAACGAACTAGGGAGTTCCGCGGTTTCTACCATGTGCTAGGTGGAGCAATTAGCCCAATTGAAGGTATTGGTCCTGAGAACCTGCGTATTCGTGAACTGATGCAGAGACTCAATGACCCTGAAATCAAAGAGGTCATTATTGCAACTGATCCAAACCTTGAAGGTGAAGCTACCGCCACCTATCTAACCAGGATGCTTATCCCACTTGGGATTACCGTTAGTCGTCTTGCCTCCGGGTTACCGGTAGGGGGAGACCTTGAATATGCTGATGAAGTCACTCTTGGTAGGGCTTTTGAGGGCAGAAGAGTAGTTAGTTAAAGGTTTAGTTATTGGGCTAAACTTGGACTATTCATCGTTGAAGATCCCCCCTTTTCCTATTTCAGGAGAGCTTAATTGGCGCTTATCGTGCAAAAGTATGGCGGCTCGTCAGTAGGCGATGCCGACAAAATCAAGCATGTCGCTAGGCGCATCATCGAGACTCAGAATGCTGGAAACCAAGTTTGTGTTGTTGTTTCAGCTATGGGGGATACCACCGATGAACTTCTAGATTTAGCTAATCAAGTTTCAGGTAATCCTGAGGGTAGAGAACTAGATATGCTGCTAACCGCAGGTGAGCGAATTTCAATGGCTTTGCTATCGATGGCTATCAATGACCTAGGTGCTAAGTCTTTATCTTTCACAGGTTCGCAGGCTGGAATCATTACTGATGAGGTACACGGTAACGCTCGTATTGCTGAAGTGACACCTGATCGAGTAGCAGAGGCTTTAGACAATGGCAACATAGCCATCGTCGCCGGTTTCCAAGGCTTCAACAGAGATTCAAAAGACATCACTACCCTAGGCAGAGGTGGATCTGACACCACAGCTGTTGCTTTGGCTGCAGCTTTGAACGCTGATGTTTGTGAAATCTATAGCGATGTTGATGGCGTCTACACTGCTGACCCAAGAGTTGTCCCTACCGCTCAGAAGCTCGAGGTTATTGATGTTGAGTCAATGCTTGAGCTAGCAGCTGCTGGGGCAAAGATTTTACATATTCGTGCCGTGGAGTTTGCTCGACGTCACAAAGTTGACCTAAGAGTTCGTTCAACTTTTAGTTATGATCCAGGCACCATAGTTCTCTCTGATGAAGACGGAGTAAATAAAATGGAAGAATCAATCGTTTCAGGTGTTGCCACCGATAAGTCGCAGGCAAAGATTACCGTCATCGGTATTCCTGATGTTCCTGGTAAGGCAGCTGCTGTGTTCACAACTGTTGCTGAAGCGGGTGCGAACATCGACATGATTGTTCAGAACACACCAACTGGTTCTGACGTAACTGACCGGGTTAGTGACATTACCTTTACCTTGCCAAAGGGAGAACTGAAGAAAGTACTAGATGCACTTGCTCAGAACAAGAATGTTTTGGGATATCGAGAACTGGAGTCAGATGAGCAAATCGGTAAGTTGAGTGTTGTCGGTGCTGGCATGAGAACGCACTCCGGTGTTTCAGCTATCTTGTTCAGAGCTTTGGCTGAATCTTCTATAAACGTTGAAATGATTTCGACTTCTGAGATTCGCATATCGGTTATCACAAGCCTTGAGCAAGTTGATGATGCTGCTCGGGCGGTTCACAAAGCCTTTGATCTTGATGGTGAAAATATTGCAACTGTTTATGCAGGAACTGGCCGATAATGGCTAAACCAAACCTTGCTCTAGTTGGGGCTACCGGTGCTGTTGGCACAGTAATGATTGACATCATCAATAACCGAGAGAACATCTGGGGTGAGATCCGACTTATTGCTTCAGCTAGGTCTGCTGGAAAAAAGCTAGTGGTTCATGGTCAAGAGCTAACGGTTGTCGAGTTGACTGCTGAGGCATTTGATGGCATCGACATAGCGATGTTTGATGTCCCAGACGAGGTTTCTGTAATTTGGGCTCCTATCGCAGCGGCCCGCGGTGCGGTAGCAGTTGATAACTCAGGGGCTTTCAGAATGGACCCTGAAGTTCCTCTGGTAGTTCCTGAAGTCAATCCTGAGCAAGCACAGAACAGGCCTAAGGGAATAATCTCCAACCCAAACTGCACGACTCTAACTATGATGGCGGCTCTAGGTGCTCTACACAGAGGTTGGACTCTAACTGAACTGGTGGTTTCAAGTTACCAAGCGGTCTCCGGTGCCGGAGTCAGCGGTATCACCCGCCTCCGCGAGGAGATCGAGGCCCTTGCTGGTACCAGTGCTGGGGAGTCGAGTGAGGACGTGTTAAAGACTCTTGAGAGTAAAGGTTTGAGTCTCGATGCTTCGCCGTTTGCGGCCCCTGTTGCTATGAATCTGATTCCTTTTGCAGGTTCTTTGAAGGAGGGTGGATTCTCTAGCGAAGAGATGAAGGTTCGTGATGAGAGTAGAAAGATTTTAGGTATTCCTGAGCTAAAGGTTGCTGTTACCTGTGTCCGTGTCCCAGTTTTGATTTCACACTCGCTTACCGTTCATGCCACCTTCGCTAATCCGCTAACTGTTGCTGATGTCCACAAGGCACTTGAAGAAGAACCAACTGTGAGCTTGCTGGATGACCCAGCAAATGGATTGTGGCCAACACCATCCCTGGTAGCCGGTCTTGATCCGACTTTTGTTGGTCGAGTTAGACAGTCTTTGGACTTTCCTAACTCTATTGAGATGTTTGTAGTTGGCGATAACTTGCGCAAAGGCGCAGCGCTAAATACGTATGAAATTGCTGAACTAGTTGCAAGCGAATTCTAAGGCGCTCGGATAACCTTAAGGTATGCGTAAGTTTGGGGTCCTCTTCTTAGCGGTGATCACCGCACTAGCTCTCTCTGCCTGTTCTGCTGGTAACGAGGAAACCAAGGTCAAGATTCCAGATAAGCCTGCCGTTGAGGCTCCGACAGTTAATGCAGCCGATTACAGCAATGGCTACGGAGGCTTTGTCTTCGGAGTTGGGGGCGGCACTGTCTGGTGCACAATTAACGAGAGCCCAGCTTTTGCTCTTTGTGAGCATCGAGAAGTTGATGTTGCATACAAACTTCCAGCGTCGCCAGACTCATGCCAAGGTGCATGGGGTTATCAGGCAAAACTTTGGGCCTACCAGCCTTCTCAAGGAAAAATTGCAGATTGGTATTGTTCCAGCGGATTGTATTCAGATCCAGAAGGCGCATTCGATTTACCTTCGGGCAGCAAGATAGTTATCGGTCAAATAACGTGCTTTGCGTCAGAGCAAGTTGCTCGCTGTGATAATGAGAGTGGACAGTACATAGCTCTCGGCTCAGATATCTACGGTTTCGGTAACTAGCCCTTGGCCTTAAGAGTTATGACTCTCACCTCAGGTCTACAGGCTAATCGCACAGGTGCGTAGATCGAGTTTCCTAGACCAGCGCAAACATTCAAAATTACCTCTTTACCTCGCAGTTGAATCTTGTGTAAGCCACGGGCATATTTAGTTGGTAAATCGCAATTAGTCACCAGAGCTCTTCCAATCAAGGGCCAACAAACTTGACCGCCATGGGTATGACCTGCAAAGACCATATCTGCACCTAGTTCATCTAAGTTGCCTAAGACGTTGAGATATGGTGCGTGTGTAACACCAAGAAGTAAATCGCTTCCTTTGGTCTTGCTTGCATTCGAGCCGAGGGCGGCGAAATTCTCTCTGCCTTCGTGAGGATCGTCCGTGCCTAGAAAACCTATGGTGAGATTGTTTACCTTTATGGTTTCAGCAGAGTTGTTTAGATTAATCCAACCCAAAGATTCCAAACCGCTGTTTAGCGCGTTAGTATCTAGCTTCGCTGATTGGTCTTGCTCTCTGTGGCGATCAGAAGGCCTCAAGAGATATGCGATTGGGTTACGCTTTACCGGAGCGTAAAGGTCATTAGACCCGTTTACAAATACTCCAGGAGTGCCGCTAAAATTCTGGAACGAATTTAGCACCGGCTGAACACCATTGCGGTGGCCAAGGTTATCTCCAGTGTTTATTACCAAGTCAGGTTTAACTTTGTTTTGTAGTTTTGAAATCCAGCGCTGTTTGTATTTCTGCCAAGGAGCCATGTGTATATCGCTGATGTGTAAGACGGTGATGTCCTTTGAGCCCTTAGGAAGGATGTAAACGCTGTCCCGTTTTATAGCAAACCAAAATCTTTCGATGCAAGTAGCCCAAAGAATAACCAGAGCAACTGCTAAGAGTAACCAGAGCATGCTCAGGCTATGGGCCTTGGCTTATTATTAGCAGAATTGCTCCAGACGAAGAAGCTGATTTCCCAACTCCAGGTAAAGTGCCAACCACATTGCCGCTAGGAATTGTCGGATCATGAACAAAGAACTCGCCTTGGGAAGGTTGCGGGACGCTAACGGTAGGGAAACCAGCGTCATTCAGAGCCTTTGTGGCATCTTCCGGAGTCAGTCCAGCAACATCAGGGACCTTGGTAAGCCCACCCTTAGAGACGTATACCCTTATCTGGCTTCCTCGAGGAATGAGAGTTTTAGCTTTAGGGTTCGTGTATGCAACTGTTCCAGCAGGCTTAGTCGAAGCTATCAAGGTAGTAAAGATCTTTACATTCAAATCAGCACTCAGAATGTTCTGAGCTGCAACATCAGGAACCTGACCAGATACGGAAGGAACTTCCCTCAGGGTCGCAGCAATCATGTCTTTAGGGGCTGGGTCAAATTTGGTGCCTCGATAGGTCTTATTTGCAGATCGCATAATTGTTCGCCAGATATCATGGCGGACAGTACTTCCCTTGGCTCCATGCAACAGAATTTTTCTCAGGGAGATATCTCCAGATACGTTACCCACCCAAACGGCAGTTGCCACAGCTGTTGAGAATCCAGTCATCCAGGTGTGAACACCTGAGTCAGTTGTTCCTGTCTTACCGGCCAACGGAGTCCCATCACCAGTTGAGGAAGCGCCACCGGTGCCACCGCTGATTACTCCCTGCATCGCTTTAGTCATCCCCGCTGCAACCTCCGGGGTAACTGCTTGACTACAGATAGATTTAGGAACTTGTAACTCAGTTTTGGTTTCCCGAACTAATACTTTGTCAATTGCAATAGGAGAGCAGTAAACACCCTTATTTGCAACTCCGGCAACAGCTGCAGCCATAGTCAATGGAGCTATTTCATTGATACCCAGAATCGATGCAGGGTAAGAAACCAGTTCAGTGCCGTCAGCACGATGGACACCGAAGCGCATGGCCGTATCACGGATGTCACAAAGATCTAGCTGGCTAGCCATTGACGCAAATGCTGTATTCACCGACATTGCGGTTGCCTGCATGACATTAAGATCTTCGGGTTCCTTGGCATCGTTACCTGGCGCCCAGGTACCAACGTTCACGCCACAGCGAGAAGAGAAGTCTGATGCATTCCACTCTTTGACACGACCGTCAACATGGTCGTTTAGTTTGAAACCTTTGGTCAACCATTCGGCCAGAGTAAAGATTTTGTATGTCGAACCGGTTTGGAAGCCCGATGAGCCACCATATTCTCGGTCTGAAGAGTAATTCACAGATGTGTGACCTGGCTCAGTACTTGTGGTCTGGTCATAGATTCTGTTTTGAGTTAGAGCCAGAATTCTTCCTGTTCCAACCTGCACTGAAACGCTTGATGCACCAATTTTGTTCTTATCAGTTGGAGGCACCCAAGTTTTAGTTGCCCTGTCTGCAACTCTTTGCAATTTGATATCCATGGTTGTGTAAATATCGAGTCCACCTTTACGAAGCAAAGCTTCTCTGTCGGTCTGGGTTGGACCAAATTCCGGTGAGTTTCTAATTGTCCAAACTACATAGTCACAGAAGAATGCGGTTGTTTGATCTGATTCACAACCCACTGGAACTTTAGTGATCTTTAATTTAATCGGCTTCGCCTTATATTTATCTGCCATTGCCTGAGAAATATCTCCCGCATCAGCCATGTTCTGAATCACATAGTTACGTCGAGTGAGTGCTCGTAACTGATTTGCCTCGACATCTGGGCGGTAGTCCTCTGCGCCTTTCAGCATCGCCGTAAGCATTGCAGCTTGCGGGACATCAAGATCCTTTGCGTGAATACCAAAGTAAAACTCGCTGGCAGCTTCAACTCCGTTGATGTTTGTTCCAAAGAATGAAAGGTTCAGATAGCCAGCAAGAATATCCTGCTTGCTGTAATTCTTTTCAAGTGCCAAAGCAAGTCGAACCTCTTGGAACTTTCGCTGCAAGGCATGAGCGCTGTCGGTCTGCATCGCAATAGCTTCAGGATCACCACTTAACACGGCGGCTTCAAGCAAGTTGTTTTTCACGTATTGCATCGTGATTGTTGATCCACCGGGACCTTTACCAGCTTTAGCTAGGTTGGTGAATGTTGCTCTGGCAAGAGATACCCAGTCGACACCGGCGTGCTCGTAGAACCTAGGATCTTCAGTGTCAACGACAGCTCTAAGCATGTTTTTAGAAACCTCATCAAAGCCGACTGAGATTCTGTTCTCGTTGAAGAATCGGGCAACCTGCACTGGCTTGCCGTCTTTGATGGCATAAATATTTGAGGCTTCAGCAGCGTTAACTGGCTTTATGAAATCAGGTAAGTTTTGGAAAATACCAACTGTTGCACTGACTCCAAGCCCACCTAACCAGATAAATGGCAGAAGTAGGGCAAGGCTTAGGAGGCCAGCTAGAGAGCTCAGGCCAAAAAGACTTAGCCAACCGCGTTGACGCTTCGATTTCTTACCCTTTTCAGACATAGACTCTAGGTTACCTTCAAAGTATGAGAGGAACCTTAAAAATGGCCGTCTGGGAGTACACAGTCACACCCCTTCCACCGCATAACCCTAAGCAAATACTGGATCATTGGGGGGCTTTGGGCTGGGAACTTGTTCAGGTAGTTCCTAATAACGAGGGTGGATATGTGGCGTATATGAAGAGAGAAAAGAGCGAAAAATGACCGGCAGAGTAGAAGCCAGACTTATTGAATTAGGCCATCCACTGCCTGAGGTAGTGCCCCCGGTAGCTGCATACATACCAGCGGTTGCCACGGGCAACCTAGTTATGACCGCGGGTCAGTTACCGATGGTTCAGGGCAAACTAGTCGAAACTGGAAAAGTCCCATCCCAGGTGTCCCCTGAGCGTGCCAAGGAACTTGCCCAGATTTCAGCATTGAATTGTTTAGCTGCTGTGAAGTATGCAATCGGTGATCTAGATCGAATTACAAGAATTGTGAAAGTCAATGGATTTATTGCTAGTGACCCTGACTTCACAGGACAGCCAGCAATAAACAACGGGGCATCTGAATTTCTAGGTCAAGTATTTGGTGATGCAGGCATCCATGCTCGTTCAACCATAGGTGTTGCGGTACTACCGCTAGATGCTCCGGTAGAGGTCGAACTGATAGTTGAGTTCATTTAGTCGGAGGCACCTAAATGCAATTTGTCATTGATTGCAGTCATCACTGAAGAATCAGCAAGAGTAGTCACATCTCCAACGGGCCTGCCTTCGGCAACATCACGAAGTAACCTTCGCATGATTTTTCCAGATCTAGTTTTGGGAAGTTCTGTCACAACCATTATTTGACGAGGCCTAGCGATAGCACCAATCTTCTGCGTGACCCAATCTCTAAGTATTTTGGCAATGTCGGTTTCACTGGGTGCATCGGCAATCTCATCTTGACGAAGAATTACAAATGCAACAACAGCTTGCTCTGTGATTTCATCCTTAGCTCCGACCACAGCCGCTTCTGCTACCCAGTGGTGTTCAACCAAGGCTGATTCAATCTCGGCAGTGGAAAGCCGATGCCCAGATACCTTGATAACGTCGTCAATACGACCTAATAACCAGATGTCACCATCCTCATCAAAGCGAGCACCATCACCAGCGAAATACTTACCAGGGAATTTATTCCAGTATGTTTCTTTGAATCTTTCGGGATCTCCCCAGACACCCCTTAGCATTGAAGGCCAAGGTTCATCGATGGTTAGATAACCAGCAACGCTACCTTCAGCAGTCTTCTCAACGGGAGCGCCAAGCTCATCAACAATTCCAATAGTGATTCCAGGGAGCGGTCTCTGAGCTGAACCTGGTTTAGTCTTGAATGCCCCTGGGATAGGTGAGATCATGATGGATCCAGTTTCTGTCTGCCACCAAGTATCGACAATCTCGCAGCGTGAACCACCAACAACTTCTTTGTACCAATTCCAAGCCTCTGGGTTGATTGGCTCACCAACAGAACCTAGAATGCGAAGACTGGATAGGTCGTGACCTTCCACTATTTCTCTACCTATCTTCATAAAAGTTCTGATAGCGGTAGGAGCGGTATAGAAAATACTCACGTGGTATTTAGCAATTATTTGCCACCAGCGTTCAAAGCTAGGGGTGTCTGGAGTTCCTTCATAGATGACCTGAGTTGCTCCATTTGCCAAAGGGCCATAGACCACATAGCTGTGTCCCGTTATCCAGCCAACATCTGCTGTGCACCAATAGACATCTGTATCTGGTTTTAGATCAAAGACAGTTCTGTGAGTGTATGAAGCACCAGTTAGATAGCCACCAGTGGTGTGAAGAATCCCTTTAGGTTTACCAGTGGTCCCCGAGGTATACAAAATAAATAAAGGATGTTCCGAATCAAAACCAGCAGCAACATGTTCAGTTGCCGCATTGCTTAGGGCATCATGCCACCAAGTATCTTTAGGGCCAAAAGTAACATCATTTTTAGTTCTTTCAACCACAAGGACATGCTCTACCGAGGGGCAGTTTCCCTCTTGCAAAGCCTGATCTACTGCTTCCTTTAGCGGATGAGCTCTACCCTTTCTAAAACCACCGTCGGCTGTAATAACAAGCTTGGCCTGGGCATCGTCAATTCTGCTTCTTAGCGAGTCAGAACTAAAACCACCAAAGACAACGCTGTGAACTGCACCTATCCTGGCTACCGCCAATATAGCGATGACTGTCTCAGGAATCATCGGCATGTAGATAGCGACCCTGTCTCCGGATTCAATCCCTAAAGCAATAAGCGCGTTGGCTGCCTTCTTTGTTTCGGCTAAGAGCTCACTGTATGTGAACACTTTCGAATCACCTGGCTCGCCCTCAAAGAAGAGCGCGACCCTATCGCCGAGACCTGCTAAAACATGCCTATCCAGGCAGTTATAACTGGCATTAATTTGGCCATCTTCAAACCACTTGGCAAACGGCGCGTCCGACCAATTCAATGTTTTTGTGAAGGGTTTGTGCCAATAAAGTTCATTGGCTTGGTCAGCCCAAAAAGCTAAACGATCCCTTTTGGCTAAATCATAAAGTTCTGTCATGACCTGTTCTCTCCCTAAAATAAGTATCCTCTAATGGCGAACACTGTATTCCCAAGGCTCTACTTATTAAGTTATGATTTTCTAGTCAGCTTCGGCTGACTTGCGATATTTTGATTCCCCCAATCATATATCGCCGGCCCCGGTCACTCCCCCCAGAGACCGGGGCCCCTTAATTTAAGTCCTATTTACACAACTTACAGAGCCCAGACTTTTCCACATTCCAAGTCCTTGAATGCAGGGAAGAGACAAACTTGCTGATGCTTGGGTTATGGAAATCCTTGAACCGATTAGTAAGTTCTTAGAGCAAAACGATGTGACAGACATTCTCATTTCATCATCGGAAAACGCTCTGATTGAAAGAGCTGGGAACCTTAATAAGGTTCATAATCCATTCACTTCGGAGCAAGAAGTTAGAGCTTGGGCAATTAGTGTTCTCAAGCTTGCCGGTTCGAGGATTGACATTGCGAAACCCTTGGCGGAAGTAAGTTTTACTAGCCAGTTTGGCTTAGTTAGATTTCACGCCGTTCTAGGAGGAGAATGCTCAGATTTCACTCAGATCTCTATACGAAGGCACTTGGCTAATCACTCATCGCTGGATGAATTGGAGCAAAGGGGGTTCCTAACGCAAATTCAAGCTCAATGGCTTAGGAAAATGCTTCTAGATAAAGAGAACTTTGTAATAGTAGGTGGAACAGGTTCTGGGAAGACCACGCTGCTGAGGGCATTGATGAATGAGTGTTCAACAGAGCGAGTGATAACGATTGAAGATTCACCGGAACTCCAACTAGCTGGAAATGCTGTGCCACTAAAAACTAGAGCTGCCAATAATGAAGGTTTTGGTGAGATAGCAATAAACCAACTGCTTAGAGCGTCACTCCGCATGAGGCCAGACCGTTTGGTTATCGGTGAAGCACGCGGTGAAGAACTATTGCTTTTACTTCAAGCACTTAACACTGGACATTCTGGTGCTGGATTTACTTTGCATGCGAACTCTGCTGGAGAAGCTATTCCACGCATGATGGCAATACTGGCCAGTTGCGGGTTGAGTCCTAAGTTAGCAACAGTTCTGATTGAAGCAGCTGTGCACTGGATTATTGCAGTGCAAAGATCAGACTCCCAGCGCTTAGTTATATCGATTGACAGGGTGGCTAAATAGAGTGTCCGATTCCATAACCTTAACCAAGTTCGCCGGTTTACTTCGATCAGGAGTCGATTTGGATCGAGCTATCGAACACATTGGCGGGATTCCTGAAAATTCCAAGCCACTGCGTTTTCTACTTGAAGTTGCCATAGATTCAGGCGCTGGCGTAGCTCACGAGATTGATGTTGTTGCTGATCTATTTACTTTCAAAGAGAGATCTTTGCAAAGAATCACACTTGCACATGCCGGCCCTAAGGCAAGTGCAAGGCTGGTGTTATGGCTTCCTGTTATTACATTAGGGATGGCTCAGTTAATTGGATTAGACATCTTGAAGTCACTGGCATCAAAACCTGTGCTGCTGGTAAGCCTTGGCTTTGGTCTAATGCTCCTTCTACTTGCAAGAACCATCAGCAATCGTCTCATCAAGTCAGCAAAGCCTAAGGAAACGACAATTGGCTTCTATCTGATGGGAGTTGCACTTGAGAGTTCAGGTGGGGCGAATCTAAATATTGCCCAGAATCGCGCCGGCGAGATTTACTCAAAAGTCTTTGGCAAAGACCCAGCAAAGGAAGAACTAACTGCGATGGCTCAGGTTGCGCTTCTGGTTGAGCAAAGCGGAGCGAGAGTTGGGGACTTGTTGCGAAGGCAGGCTGAGGAACTACAAAGTGCAGCCATAACTAGTAATGAAATTCAAATTGAAAAGTTGAGCGTTCGTCTTATGTTGCCACTTGGCTTAGCCGTTTTGCCAGCGTTTCTATTCTTGACAGTAATTCCTTTACTGTTTTCCATGCTGGGCCCAAAATGAAAGAGAGAAGAAATGAAAGATTTTTTGTTTGCCGAAGACGGAGCGACGACTGCAGAGTATGTGATCATCACATTAGCAGCGGTTGGCTTTGCCGGACTATTATTGTCAATCCTGAGAAGCGAAGAAGTAAGAGCCATGCTTTTGGACCTAATCAAGTCAGCACTTATCGTTCAGAGCTAGGTGCTGTGACCGCAGAGCTGGCAATAGTTCTTCCAGCAGTTCTAATGGTTCTTGTTTTTTCAATTACTGTTCTAGGCATTCAAACTAACCGAATGGCCCTGATTGAGCTGGCAGCCGAAGGATCGAGATTAGTAGCGAGAGGGGAACCTGAGGAAGTTCTGAAAGAACTCACGCAGGAGCGAAATTTAGTTCCCTTTCCCACAGCGAATTGGGTTTATGAAGAGTTATCGGTCTGTTTGGAACTAAGTCAAAATATCAAAACAGCGTTATTTGGTAGTTTTTTGTCGATTCCGGTGTTGGAGAGGCAGTGTGCCAGAAAATCTGGATTATGAGGTCAAACGAACAGACCGGGTCTGGCTCAATCCTCGGGTTTGGGATTATTGCTGTTGTTTTAGCAATAATGTCTCTAGGTTTAGGAGTTAGCACAGAGAACCTTGCAATTGCTAGGCTTCAGACCCAGTCTGACAACGCTGCACTGGCCGCCGAGGACGTTTTGAGGGGGTTAGCTATCGGTTATCCCTGTGAAACGGCTGAGCAGATTGTGAAAGGATTTGGCGGGACCCTAGAGTCATGCCATATAGTCAAGTTTGACATCTATATAAGTGTGTCTCAGCAAGTTATGGGTATAGTTCATAGGGTTCATGTTCGGGCTGCACCGGGTTTGGATTCAACAAGGTAGGAGATTGAGTGTCAACAGGTTCGAAACTAGTCATCGTAGAGTCACCAGCGAAGGCTAAGACCATCGCTAAGTATCTTGGCGATGACTTCCGCGTACTCGCCTCGGTCGGCCACATCCGCGATTTGATCGACCTCAAGGACCTACCTCCCGAGCTCAAGAAGAAGGGCACAATCGGTAAGTTCTCGATTGATGTCGAGGATGACTTCAAGCCTTATTATGCAATTTCAGCTGGAAAGAATAAGACCGTCTCGGAACTTAAGGCTGCCCTCAAGGATGCCGATGAACTATTTCTCGCAACTGATGAAGACCGTGAGGGTGAGGCGATCGCTTGGCACCTCCTAGATGTCTTGAAGCCTAAGGTTCCTGTTCATCGAATGGTGTTCCACGAAATCACTAAAGAGGCTATACAAGCTGCTGTGGCTAACACCAGGGCAATCGATGACAATCTTGTTGAGGCTCAGGAAACCAGACGCGTAGTCGATCGTCTTTATGGTTATGAAATTTCTCCGGTGCTTTGGAGAAAAGTTGCAAGAGGACTGAGCGCGGGACGTGTTCAGTCACCAGCGGTGCGACTCATTGTTGAACGCGAACGTGAACGAATGGCTTTCGTCTCTGCCTCATACTTTGACATCAAAGCTCTCTTCGATACCAAAGTTGCGGGTGAACCAAAGTTTGAAGCGAAACTACACACTTATAACAGCCAGAGAATCGCAACTGGAGATTCCTTCAATGACAAAGGTGAATTAACCGCACAAGTTCTTTTACTCGACGAAGCTAAAGCTACTTCGCTTGCAGATGCCGTTAGATCTCCTGATGTTCCAATCGAAGTTATTTCTGTTGAACCTAAGCCTTCCACCAGAAGACCTGCTGCGCCATTTACTACTTCCACTTTGCAGCAGGAAGCTTCCAGAAAACTTCGAATGTCAGCCAAGCAGACTATGGATGTTGCTCAATCTCTTTATCAAGAGGGTTACATCACTTATATGAGAACTGACTCACCAACACTCTCGACACAGGCAATCACTGCAGCGAGAGCACAGGCCAAAGAAATGTTTGGGGAGGAGTACGTTTCGCCTGCGCCGCGCGTTTACCAAGGTAAGAACAAAAATGCACAAGAAGCCCACGAAGCTATTCGTCCGGCAGGCGAAGTATTTAAGAAGCCAAGCGAAGTCGCTTCTGAATTGCACGGACGTGCTTTTGATTTGTATGACTTGATCTGGAAGAGAACAATTGCTAGCCAGATGCAAGATGCCAAAGTTTCAACTACGACTGCCAAGATTGCTGTATTTCCTTTACCTAATGGTGATCGAGCAGAGTTCACTGCCAGTGGGACTGTGGTTACCTTCCGCGGATTTATGGCTGCCTACGAGGAAAGCCAAGACGAGCCTCGTAATGAAGATGAAGAACAAGAACAAGAAAGTAAGTTACCAAATCTTGTCACCGGCCAGAAGCTTGATGCTTTGGAGGTTACAGCAAAGAACCACCAGACTTCCCCTCCTCCTCGTTTTACTGAAGCAAGCTTGGTGAAGGCTCTCGAAGAAGATGGCATCGGCCGACCTTCAACATATGCCGCAATCATCAGCAACATCTTGAACAAGGGTTATGTCATCAAGCGTGGCCAGGCATTAGTTCCTGAGTGGATTGCCTTCACAGTAATTCGCTTCCTTGAAGAGAATGTTTCAAGATTGGTTGATTACGCATTCACTGCTCGAATGGAAGAAGACCTGGACGAGATTGCCAACGGCAACATTGAACGCGGTGCTTGGCTAAAGCAGTTTTACTTTGGAGCAGGTGACAACCCTGGCCTTCACAGCATCGTAGAGAACATCGGAGATATTGATCCGAAAGCATTGAATTCACTTGATCTTGGCGATGGCATCACACTTAGAACCGGTAAGTTCGGCCCATACTTGGAGATTTACATTGAGCCAAATGCTGAAGGGGCAGATGAGAATGGTCGCAGAATCATTAATATCCCAGAGGGTCTTGCACCGGATGAACTGACGCTGGCCAAAGCACATGAGCTAATTGAAGCTCCTGTTCTGCAGGACAGGGTCTTAGGTCAAGAACCAGCATCTGGACATCACATCTTGTTCAAGGATGGTCGTTACGGTCCTTATGTTTTGATTGATGACCCGGATGCCAAGAAGCCAAAGACCGCATCTCTGTTTAAGACTATGTCGGCTGAATCCATTGATCTGGAAACCGCAATTAGATTGCTATCTCTGCCTCGGATAATCGGACAGGATCCTGAGTCAGGAATCGACATCACCTCTCAAAACGGTAAGTTTGGACCGTATTTGCTAAAGGGTAAAGAGTCACGAAGTCTCCAAGCAGAAGATCAAATCTTTGATCTAGACCTAGCCGGTGCTTTAGAAATATTCGCTCAGCCTAAATACGGTGGTCGCAGAACTGCAGCGACACCTCTGAAAGAATTTGGTGAAGACCCTGCTGCTAAGACCAATGTTGTTGCTAAGTCTGGTCAGTTTGGTCTGTATGTATCTGATGGTGCAATCAACGCAACTGTTCCAAAGGATGAGCCGCTTGATGAGCTAACTCCAGAACGAGCTTTTGAATTGCTCGCCATAAGACGAGAGAAACTGGGACTCGAGCCAGGCCAAGCAGCACCTAAGGCATCCAAGGCTGGCAGGAGAAGCACTTCTCCAGCTAGAACAGTTAAAAAAGGTGCGACAAGAAAGAAAGCCGAATAGTGTCAGGCCTGTTTATTTCTTTTGAAGGTATCGATGGAGTTGGTAAATCAACTCAGGCGGACCTTCTTGAAACCTGGCTGTCTGACAAAGGCAAGACGGTTGTTAGAACTTTAGAACCTGGCGGTACTGATGTTGGTGTTGAAATTAGAAAAATCCTCTTGCATCACAAAGGAGATTTAGCACCAAGAGCAGAAGCGGCTCTGTTCGCAGCCGATCGCGCTCACCATGTTGCCAGCAAGATTCGCCCTGCGTTAGAGCGAGGCGAGATAGTTATAACAGATAGATATTTTGATTCCTCTGTTGCATACCAGGGGGCAGGACGAGACTTATCTCGCACCGAAGTAAGAGATTTGTCTTTGTGGGCAGTTGGCGGATTGCTTCCTCAACTAACCGTGTTATTAGATTTACCGGCCGAAGAAGCTCGGTCAAGACGCAATAACTCGGGAACGGAGCCAGATCGCCTAGAACGTGAAAAGATTGAATTCTTTGAAACCGTTCGTTCTGCTTATCTCGACTTAGCAAAAGTCGAGCCAGAGCGGTTCTTGATTGTTGATGCTTCGGTATCCGTTGAAGAAATGCAAGCACAAATTCGTGCTCGAGTTTCGGGACTTATCTAAACACATGCCAAGCCCAAAGGTTTTTAGTGACGTTGTTTCCCAGCCGGAGGCTGTGTCAGAGCTGTTGCGATCGATGGAACAAAGCAAGTCTGACATCCATCACGCTTGGCTATTTACTGGGCCACCAGGGTCAGGTAGATCACAAATCGCCTTGGCTTTTGCCGCCGCCCTCTTGTGTTTGGATAGCGGATGTTCAAACTGCAATATTTGCGAGATGATTCGAGTGGGTAATCACCCCGATGTCTTGGTTCTTAATACTGAGAGAGTTCAGATAAGTATCGACGAAGTCACGGAGTTCATCGAGAAATCCATTCACATGCCTGCCATCGGCAAGTATCGGATAATGATCATCGAAGATGCTGACCGAATGACAGAGCGAACTAGCAACCTGCTCTTAAAATCGTTGGAAGAGCCACCACGCGGAACAATCTGGATGCTGTGTGCTCCGAGTGAGGCTGATCTGATTCCCACCATTCGTTCAAGGGTCAGAAGAATTCAACTCAAAGTGCCAACTGTTGAATCGGTTGCTCAACTGCTAGTTGACAAGTATGGAATCGGACTTGATTTAGCCCAGCAGTCGGCAGCCCAGGCTCAGAGCCATGTTGGTATGGCTCGGAGGCTAGCATCTAATGCTGGAGCGAGAGATAGAAGAACTCAGGCATTGCAAGCCGTGTTGGGTATTACTGACATTCCTTCGGCTATGAAGTCTGCAGAGGTCCTTAGCAAACTCGCTGAAAGCGATGGCGCTCAATTAACCAGTGAACAAGATGAATTCGAACGAAAAGAGCTCTTGTCGCGCTTAGGAGTATCAGAGGATTCGAAACTTAATCCGAGTTCAAGATCACAACTCAAGAAACTTGAAGACTCCCAAAAAAGAAGAGCAACTAGATCCAAGCGCGATGGCTTAGACCGGATACTTGTTGATCTTATGGGTTTGTATAGAGATGTGTTGACTGTTCAGTTAGCAGCACGTGAGCCCCTAATTAATGTTGATTTAGTCGCTGAAGTCCAAAAGCTAGCTCAGGAGACTACCCAGGCTCAGTCCATTCACAGCATCGAACAGATTGAGAAAGTTCGTTACCGCATGGAGAGGAATGTCCGAGAGGAACTGCTACTGTTCTCTCTGACAGTTTCGCTTAGGAGAAAGGCATCAAAATGAAGCGTCTAAACCGGATAGTACTTTCACTAAGCATTCTTGCTGGATTGTTAGCAGCGGGAACTTTGATCTATCCACTTATTCAACCAAGTTCAAGTATTCCTGCCTCTGATGAGCAAACAGAACTAATTTCAGTGCCGTCAAATCTGGCTGGCTTCTATTCACAAAAACCGCTGTGGAGGGATTGCGAAGGAAGCAATAAGAAGGCTCGCTGCGGCTTCATTCAAGTTCCGCTGAATTGGGATAAGCCTGAACAGGGAGGCATCCAGATTGCGATAGCTATAAACCCAACCAGCAATCCCCAAAATTCACCTTATCTCTTAATGAATCCTGGAGGCCCCGGGGGTAGTGGCACAGAGTGGGTTACAAAGTATTTAGATTCGCTGGGAACCTCAAAACTTCGATCCCATTACAACATTGTTGGTTTTGACCCTAGAGGTGTTGGATCATCAACAGCCGTAAAGTGTTACGACACAGAAGGAATGAAGTCATTTCTATACGACCCATCTCCTTATGAATGGGGATCTGCCAAAGATATAGCATTCAGCAAGTCGGCAATCAAAGACTTTGGTGCAGCCTGTTTGAAAAATACTGGAGCGTTGTTGGGTCATGTCGATACCTCTTCAGCTGCCAAAGACATGGACATTATTCGAGCAGTGCTAGGTAGTGAGAAGCTAAATTATTTAGGTTTTTCGTACGGCACTATTCTTGGAGCAACTTACGCAGCTTTTTTTCCAACTAAAGTTGGCAAGTTCGTGCTAGACGGTGTCGTTGATCCAACAAATACTCCTGAACAGGAATCGCTCAACCAGCTTGCTGGTTTTCAATCTGCGATGAAATCATATCTAGCCGATTGCATCAAGAATGATGGAACATGTCCATTCGCAGGACTTACTGTTAATCAGGCCATGCAAAAAGTCGGAAATGAATTCTTATCCCCTTTAGAGGAGAAATCAATAAAGACCTCTGAGAAGGGCCGTCTACTAAATGCCAGCGTCGGATTCACCGGGATGCTTTCGGCCTTATATTCAAAGGAAAGTTGGCAATATTTAACTGCTGCCTTCAAAGAGTTCTTTAACAAGAAAAAACAGGATGGCAGGATATTTCTTCTCCTTGCGGATTCATACAACGAGTATGACGATGCCACGGGGACTTTTCAATCGAACTCAAATGAAGCTTTCAAGGCAATCAGTTGCCTAGATTCTAGAGAATCAAAAAATAATGCCGACATGGAAGTCCAGAACGCTAAAGCACTAAAAATAAGTTCAGTGTTTGGGCACTATTGGCAGTATGGCGGACTAGCTTGTCACGATTGGCCTTTTGATGTTGTTGCCGGACCTAAAGATTATTCAGCCAAGAATGCCCCAACAATGCTGGTGGTTGGAACCACAAATGATCCAGCCACACCTTATAAGCAGACAGCGCACTTCGCTAATAAAGTTTTGGCGCATGGCCGTCTACTGACATACAAGGGAGAGGGGCACACAGCCTATGGTTCCTCAAATGCTTGCATAGCAAATAGTGTGGACGGCTTCCTTATAAACAATAAATTGCCCGCTAAAGAAAAGACTTGCTAGAAGTAATGCCAAATAACAAACTGCAGGACTTCTTCTCAAAGCAATTCAGAGCCTTGCTCTCTAACGAACCGAGTGGAACGCCTCCTTGGCTCGAAACTATTGCTAAGGGTGAAACTGGCGGCTTGTTCATGCCTACCGATGCCCCTTGGATTGTTCATAGAGACTTTGGAACACTGGTTGGCGGAATAAGAGCTTTACTAATGCAAGCTCTCCACCCAGGAACTCTTGCCGGTGTTGCCCAACACTCTAGGTATGAGCAAGATGCATTAGGAAGGTTAGCTGGAACTATCAGATGGCTAACCGTAACAACTTTTGGCTCATATGAAGCAGTTGCTGGGGAAGCTAGCCGGGTGAACAGATTGCATGATCGCGTAAAGGGGCAGTACCAAGACCAAACTGGAAACCCAAAAGAGTACCAAGCTAAAGACCAGGACCTCTTACTTTGGGTCCACATCGCGTTCACTGATTCATTCCTGACCTGTCACCAGGATTATGCCTGGCGCGCTATTCCAGGAGGGCCAGATTCTTATGTTGGTCAGTGGTCGAAATCCGTTGAACCACTTGGATTACTAAATGTTCCGCATAATAAAAATGAACTTGATAAAGCAATAACTGGATACCTGAACAGGGGTGAACTTCGAGCCGACGAAACCACCCTTAAGGTAATCAAATTCATTAGAACACCAGGATTACCTCTGGCTGTCATGCCTATCTATCGATTGCTATTTGCAGCAGCTGTTGCTTCCTTAAGGCCGGAGCATAGAAATCTTCTAAAACTAAAAGTGCTTCCTAGGTGGCTAGTAAAACCACTAACCAGGATAACTCTCAGATCTATTCAGTTACTTATCGGCAATGACTCCCCGATAGAGGATGGGGCCTTAGCTAGATTGCGCCGTTTAGGGCTTATCGCCCAGTGACTAAACTATAACTGTTTGCCGCCTTAGCTCAGTTGGTAGAGCAGCTCCCTCGTAAAGAGCAGGTCAGCAGTTCGATTCTGCTAGGCGGCTCGTTTACGCTTGGTTGCAGGTAGATAATCCCTCTTAGACTAAAGCCATGAGCAAACCTTTCCTAATGAGGAGATTGGCCGTAGGGCTGATTGCTCTTGTTTGTCTGGTTAGTTCTATTTCCGGTAGCGCTGACGCTGCGGTTCCATTGACTTTTACGGACATCTATAACCCAAGTAAAGTACTGCGGATAGATTTCAATCTGCCAGTCGCTTCAGTTACTTCTTTGAACACCCAAGAGACTTTGGAAACTTATGTTCCTGGAACGGTTACCTTATCTTTAGGAACTAAGACCAGCGGACCTCAAGAAATACATGTCAGGCTCAAAGGTTCGACTTCTCTTCAGAAACTTGATTGGACACCAAGCTTTAAGATCAAGTTCAAAAAAGGGCCAACAGGGCTTGGCTATCTTGGTCTTCGTCGAATGACACTAAATGCTATGACGCAGGATGACAGCAAGCTACATGAGTTTGGTGCCTATACTCTGTTCAACGCCATGGGGGTACCGGCGTCCAAGACAGGCTGGGCGAGAATTTATGTCAATGGTAAAGACAAAGGTCTATACATAAATGTTGAGACGCCTGACGATACCTTCATGACTAGAAGATTCAAAGACATCACTCAGCATGTTTATGAAGGTGCTGGCTCAGATTTATATATGGGTAGTGACACGGGAGATAACAAGACTGGTGCTTTTCTAGTGGATTATGGATGGAAGATTACACCAAACAAATACGACTTGAACAACCTTATTTCTTATACCTATCTGAATGATCCTGCATCTTGGTATGCAGGTTTACAGAAAGTCACAGATAGAGCGGAAATGATCAAGTTCTTCGCAGTCGAGAACTTTATCGGTCATTGGGATGGTTATTCAGGGCCAGACAAAAACAATTACTTTATTCGAAGTAATACTCAAGGTAAGTTCAGTTTTATCCCTTGGGGACCGGATCAAACCTTTGGTGAAAATAGATGGTCACCTGTTGTTGGTGACACTTTTGACATGCCCATGCTCTCTGATCGATCAGATCAGCCCTGGGTGAAAGATAGCTATCGGGGCAGGCTCTATGTTCAGTGCATCAACAATAAAGCATGCAAACTCGAATATCTAAAAGCGCTGAAAGCTGTATCGGCAAAGGCAGCTTCAATCCAATTGGGTTCTAAGATAGCTTCCGCAGCTAAGGTCATTGAACCTACTTTGCGAAGCCAATACAGTGCCAATTTGGATACTATGAAGTATCTAGACGATGTTCACACTGAACAGAACAGAACCATTTGGTTTATCGCTAATAGGCGAATACAGGTAGCTGACCTACTTAATCAAAATGGTATTAAGTAGTCATCGAAAAAGCTCTTTATACGCCTAGGAAAACGCCATGTTTCAGCACTTGCTTAGGTGGGTAGGCTACGTAACAGGATGCAAGTTTTATCCGCAGCGAACAAGGAGGTTTGCGTGGAAACTATCAATGCTGGACTATCAGGATTAGAAATAGTAAACACCCCGGAATGGGATGTCATCAAATCTGCCTGTCTCACCCTGCGTGGTCATCAAGTTCATGACGGTAGCATCCCAGAACAATCAGTTCATAAGCTCTGCGCTATTGCAGTTGCTGGGATATCGGGATCTCTAAGAGAGCTGGCAGAGAAGATTCCTCACGATAGTCAGTATCTTGTTGCTTGTGCTACTGACTTTGATAGCTGGTCAAATACCGGTTTTGGTGTTCCAGACTTTTATGACTCGCTGGCGGCTTTTCATCCAGAACTAAACCGTGTCAACGCTGTAGCGCATCTTGTTGTGTTTCCGATGTATACCCAAAATGGTTCAACAGATCGCTTTGTTGAAGCCGTAGTGCTTGAGATTATCTGGCCAGACTTTGTCTCTAAGTTGGAGGCAGGGGATTATTCAAACGCTGGTTTTGTTCCTATTCGTTTTCTAGATTTCACACCTGGCTATGTGACTAATTCTGCTGTGTTATTTCCTGAGTCAGTTGCGGTTACTCCTAGAGTCCCCAGTGGTTCTGCTGAGGGAACTAAAGCTGAACTACCGGTATTTAGTTGGGGAGGAATCTTTGCAGATCGTGAGGCTGCTCGATTCAGGAGAGTTGTTTCAGCAGCTGCTGAGATTACCCATCTAGAGCTTCCGCAAGGAGTCAAAGATCTCCTAGAGGACCAAACCCTTGCTGAAGAGACTTATGTGATGTGGGATTTGATTCACGATAGAACACACATGCGAGGAGATCTACCTTTTGATCCATTCATGATCAAGCAGAGAATGCCGTTCTACCTTTACGGTTTAGAGGAACTGAGATGCGACCTAACTGCTTTTAGGGAATCAGTAAAACTTTTCAGAGCTAAAGATACTGATGATCAAACTAGAAAGTATGCCCAACTAGTTCAATACGCCGTCTTGTTTGATCGAATCTTTAGGTTCCCACTATCTGGCACTAGAAAGCGAAACTACGACTCTGTTTCTGGCCAGTTACTATTCGCATACCTGCACCAACACAGAGTCATTGACTGGACGGACACATCGTTATCCATTGATTGGCAAGAGTTACCTGATGCTGTAGTGAAGCTATCAGATGAGATAAATGAGCTCTATTGGAGATCTATCGATAGACCTAAGATTGTGCACTGGCTCTCGGCCTATGACCTGGTAGCTAATGTCCTAGCTCCACATCCAGCATCTAAGTGGGCGAAAAGAGATATCCCACTAACTGGAACAACCAGTGAACTAACCGATCAGGTTATGGATGATGAATTCCCGCTATCCATGTTCTATGAGGCACTACATAAGAGGATGGCACCGGTAATACAGAGCACTGTTGGGATTACCGGAAAAAACTAAGCGAAGCTAGTGATTATCTAGTTAGTTGCTGCAATCACCTGTTTTGCTCTGTGCAAACGAGTGACCAGTTCAGCCTGTCGAATACCTAAATCCTGAGAGACATCAGACATTGTTCTCTTCTCGATGAGAACACCTCTGGCAACAGCGCGGATGGCTTCAGGCAGCGCTTCAACCGCTGCCCTAAGTTGCTCAGGGGTTAGGCGAGAGAGGTCTGGTTCTTTGTCTTCAAAGGTCACAGAAAAGCAACCAGCACACAGGGGAGAATGACCGCAAAAGTAACTCAATCCGGACTGCCCACAACGCTTGCAACCGTCCCTTAGTCGAGCAACCCTGAGAAATGTTCCCGACTGGGTGGTATAATTATGTTATCAAATAGTTATAAATAAAGGATTGGTATTTACATGGGCTCAGGAACAGGGGGAGGATTCTCTGGCGGAGCAAGTTTGGGGGCAAACGTTGCGAGACTTGCAGGTAAGTATGGGTTTAATCAGCAGTCGGGCAAATTCGGTGTGAGTGGTGAAGGGAAGTCAAGGGTTATAGTCTCGGATAATCCAACGGCAACAGCTCAGGCGTTTTTCAAAGATCTCAGTGCAGGTGGAAAGGTTTCCAACACAGGTAAAGGCAAGGTAGCAATATTTAGCGACAAGTCCTCGGTATTTTTTAGGGAAACTTCATCCAGTGGTGGCCCTGCTGTCAACATTAAGATAACAGGAAGTCAAGCACAACGGTACAAAATCCACTTTGAACCAACCGGTTGGATAAAAGGAAAGGATAAATAGATTGGAAAATCTACTAACAACTCGAGAAATTAAATTACTTGGCAATCAAGTTGGGTCGAACTTTAGCAACTTGGCTGGGCCAACCCTGTGGCACCACCTTACATCACCATTGGTTTACATCACTACTGAGGATGCAGTAATTGCTTTGGAAGCAACTTGCGAAGAAATTAAGTTTGGCCAGGATTGGCTAGACATTAGCAAGATAAGCGTCAATGAAGCGGATATCTCTGTCTTGGAAGCATGTTTTGAAAGTGGAAATGTTTATAAGAAATTTGCGGGTCAGGAAATTATTTCCGTGAGTCTTGTCAAGGACAAGATAACGGGCGCATTGGACGGGGTTCCCAATTTTGATTATGCCTGCCACTCAGCTATCGCTTTTCAATTTGCTGAAGGATATTTACTGGTTTCACTTGAAGACCACAATCTGCCCATGATGTCGATTACTTATCAGGAAAATTTAAACTTAGAAACGTTACCCAAGGCGTCGAACGAGTTCGAAGAAGATTTGAATCAGCACTTCAATTATCATCGAGAGATTGAAGTCCTAAGACGTTAGTGGTGTATTTTCAAAACTAATTTTGAATCTGAATTTGACCGGCTCATTTACGGGGGTATGCCAAGCTGGTATCCCGTTGGGCAACCAATAGCTGGGGAACATCAGATTGCCCAACTTGATCGCATAATGGTCGATGATGTTCCAAAGTATTTGTGCGCTTTCAATCAGCTGAATAGAAGCGAGAAACCGGATATAACAGGATTACATTTCTATGTGCAGGACAAGAAGTTTAGGTCAGTGCTAGCCAACCCTGAAAAACACCTGAAGCGGTTCCTGCCATTTTCATCATTGGTAACACCTGATTTGACAATTATGAGTGGAATGCCTCGCTGGATGCGTATCCAGAGAACTCACTTATCAAGAGCCGTAGGAGCTTTCTACCAGACCAGACAATTCAAGGTAATACCTTCAATCAGATGGATTGACTTAGCTGACCTTGACTTTGTTTGCGATGGCATCTCCACCAATAGCGTATTTGCAGTGGGAGCTCTGGGAAACTTTCAAGATTTGGCTTTGCGCGCAACTTTCGAAGAAGGCCTATTTGAGGTTATCGAGATTCTACAGCCAGCGGGAATAATGATTTATGGAGCCATCAGGGCGGAAGTTGTTGCCAAATTGTCTTTGAAGACTACTGTTTTTCAATTCGAAACCGCCATGAGCGCCAGAGCAAGAGAGATCAAAAAGACCTCTCTTGAAGAGTTTGAGCTATTTTCTTATCACCTTGATTAAGGCTCAATTTACAAACTCATTCAGACATGAGCAGCAATGAGCCGTTTTGCTCTGTGCAAACGAGAGACTAGTTCAGCCTGTCGAATACCTAAATCCTGAGAAACGTGACTCATAGATCTTTTCTCAATCAGTAATCCCTGAGCTACTAAGAGAAGCGATTCAGGAAGGGCGTTCACAGCAGCTTGAAGTTGCTGTGGTGTCAGATGCGATAGGTCTGGTTCGTTCTCGTCAAAGGTGACATCTAAATCGAATTCTTTAGCCATGGTTTTCTCCTAAATAAACTTTGCTCTATAACTTTGAACAACTGATCTCATACCAATACCGCAGACACCAACAAGTTGATCTCCTCGGCTGTATTCAAAGACACAATCACCTGAGATGTCTCCTGCAACAAGGGTTGCCTTATCTGCTAATGAAAGCAACCCAAAGGCAAGTAAATGGTTTTCATACTGATCTGACCAGAACGAAGGAACCGGTTTGAAGGGTTCATCCAGGATTGCAGGATACGAATCTGACTTGTTGAGATAGGAAGCAATCACGGATGCTGCTCGTTTAGCTGTTTCAGTTGGGATGTTCCAGTGCTCAACTCTTCTAGCCTCTAGATCAAAGATTGGGTTAGCAAAGCGAGCAACATCACCAATAGCAAAGACGTTAGGAACAGCATGGCCATCTCTAGTCATAACCCGCATAGCACTATCAACCAGGACTCCATCATTACGATCGATGTCATTACCAGATAACCACTCAACATTGGCATGAGAGCCAATAGCTTCAATTAGAACATCACAGTCAAGTGTGCTTTCATCATCTAATCTGACACCTTCAACATGATCTGTGCCAATAAGGTCTGTCACAGTTCGCTTGAGCTTGAAGGTGACCCCCATAGCCTCATGTCTTAGCTGCATTTGCTCTGCTAGTCCACTGCCTAGTGGTCTAAGCATCGGATGAGCGGCATTATGAACAACAGTGACATTGCAACCGAGTTTGACTGCTGTTGCTGCCACCTCACAGCCGATAAAGCCTCCACCAACAATGACAACGTTCTTGCCTTGAACTAGTTCAGCTCGTAGGGCAATGGCATCTTCAAGAGATCTAAGAGCATGCCTGCCACTTAGTTCACCATTCGCAACATTCAGTCTTCTTGATCGAAGGCCGGTAGCGATAACCAAAGCAGCGAAAGGGTGAACCTGACCATCTGAGTCGGTAACGCTGTTGTGTTCAAAGTCAGCACTGACAGCTCTTGTTCCAAGTACCCAATTCACATCAGCTGTGGCAGCTCTTTCTTCAAAGGCAACTGCTTCGTGAGTTACCTCTTTTGCTAATACTTCTTTAGATAGCGGAGGACGGTTATAAGGCTTATGAATCTCTTCACCGATAACGGTAATAGGACCTAGGTAACCAAAACGTCGTAGTGATTCTGCTGTGCGCAATCCACCCATGGATGCACCAACAATTACTACGGGATGGTTCATTAGTTATTCGACGATACGGATAGCTTGCATCGGGCAGACATCAACAGCAGCCT
>Ga0214921_10002374_pt1 | contig 30766 bp, 20 predicted proteins | sample LL1505_MetaG_FD_177992 | JGI IMG/M metagenome (GOLD analysis project Ga0214921, IMG submission 177992) | Freshwater microbial communities from Lake Lanier, Atlanta, Georgia, United States - LL-1505 | ecosystem: Environmental > Aquatic > Freshwater > Lake | place: USA: Georgia | collected...
AAATCTTTCATTGTCGCATTCATAAAAGGATTATCTATAGTTGGAGCTACACATTTTTTTTGTTCTACACCTTTTTGTTCTACACCCTTTTGTTCTACACCCTTTTGTTCTACACCCTTTTGTTCTACACCCTTTTGTTCTACACCCTTTTGTTCTACGCCTTTTTGTTCTGCTTCAAATGATTCTTTATTTAAAGTAACTTCTTTATTGTTATAAATGTAATATGTCATTATTAATGCTCCTAAGAGAATACTTAGATATTTATAATTATGATTATGATAAAAATATAGTAAAATGGAACAATACAAGCTCAATCTGACTATTGAATTAAATCGTTCTTCTAAAGATTGATCTTTTGAAGGAAAAAATTCACTTAATCTTTCTTTTTTCCATATAATACTAATATCATTAGCCCAAAATGGATCAGATGTTATATTTTTGTTCATTATATATAATCTGTTAAAAAAAATTTTAAACAATAAAAAATTATAATATAAAAATAATATTAATCGCAAATCTTTTCTAATATGTTACTTATATCAGATCCTCGTTTTATAATTTTTTTAGTTATCGGATTTACATCCCTATTTTTTTTGTATTTATCACAATAATCTAAATCATCAACACACAATGAAGAATACATATTATAAATATCACTTTTAGAACTCATTTTTCTATTTGTAATTGGATTTATGTTTTTATCAATTTTCCATTTTTTACACATTTTAGATTCGTGTAATCTATGTAATCCATTACCATTCTTTTTAGACTCTTTACAAATTTCTTTTAATTGTTTGTAAATAATATTATTTTCCTTTATAGGTTTATTTGTCACAGGATTTATTTTAGGATTTTTATTAAATTTATTACAATTATCCGGTTCATCTTCGCATAAATTTTTAAATATTTTAAATACATCACCATTCGCACTTATCGCTTTTTTACTTATCGGATTTACATTTTTAGAACCTTTCCATTTTTTACACAAAGATGAGTTACCAAGATCAAGACTTGATTCAATAGTTGGCGAGTCACCAAGATCAAGACTTGATTCCAAAGTTGATGTTTCATCAGAATCTGGATTTATTGACTTTGGTATATCGATTTTTGGAGTTTTATAGTTTATTGGTTTTGAAATTGATATATCGGAATTCGTATCTGATCCACAAATTTTTTTTAATTGTTTATAAATAATATTATTTTCCTTTATAGGTTTATTTGTTATAGGGTTTATTTTAGGGTTTTTATTAAATTTATTACAATTATCTGGTTCATCTTGACATAAATTTTTAAATCTTTTAAAGATATCAGATTCCGAGTTTATTAATTTTTTACTTATTGGATTTTTTTTATTGTCTAATAACCATTCGTTACATGTAGATGATAAATGTTTTTTTGATGTTTGTTCATCTAAGTTACCAAGACTTGATTCAGATGTTTGTTCATCTAGGTTACCAAGACTTGATTCAGATGTTTGTTCATCTAAGTTACCAAGACTTGATTCAGATGTTTGTTCATCTAAGTTACCAAGACTTGATTCAGATGACTGTTCATCTAGGTTATCAGAACTTGATTCTGATGTTTGTTCATCTAGGTTACCAAGACTTGATTCCGATTCTATATCTTCAAATGCGAAATTTTCAAAATCAAACAACAATTTATTAACTTTAGATGGTTCTGCATCCTTTGATTGAATTTTTTCAAAATCTAATTCTATTAAATTAGGGTTGTTTTTTAATTCAAATATTGGTATTTTATTCATTTATATAGTATAGTATAATATAATAAAATAAAAATAAATTTGAATTATTGTATTAGACTGGTTTTTATAGATTCTATTTTATTTTTAAGACTTTTTAATTTTTTTTTTAAATCTAATAATTGATCTTTTTTATCAATCATTTTTTGAATCGATTCTAATTCTATTGTTGCATTATTCTCTAATACATCAAGTATTTTCATATTAATTATATCCGATGTCAAGTTTAACTCTTCCATATTTATATCAACATTTTCATTTGTGTCATCTGCATTTTCATTTGTGTCATCTGCATTTTCATTTGTGTCATCCGCATTTTCATTTGTGTCATCTGTGTCATCAACATTTTCGTTTGTGTCATCTGTGTCATCAACATTTTCATTTGTATCATCTGTGTCATCAACATTTTCATTTGTGTCATCCGCATTTTCCTTTTGACCAAAAATGTTGTATATATCATTTTCATTAGTTTCGCAATTTTCATCATCTTTGGTGTCATCTTTGGTGTCATTAAGTAATGCAACTATAATAAAATTTATCGTGTAAATTAATCCAAGCATTGCAACACTATTAATTATGATTTCTCGTAACATTTTAATATAATTATATTATATTAATTTTAAATAAAATTCTTTTGTAAATTAAACTTCCTTTGGTTTTAAAGGAATTGGATCTGCCAAATCTGATAAATCATCAGATGTTTCTTGTACTGTTTCTTGTACTGTTTCTTGTACTGTTTCTTGTACTTTTTCTTGTTGTGTTTCTTGTTGAGGTACTGCATTTTGTAAACTTGTACCTACAAATTGTACAACTTTGCATAATAAAGATGCATCGTTTAATGTATAACAACCTTCTTTTTGACCTTTATTTACACCTTGAATTAATAAATTCTTTGCCAAGGTTTCATTGATTTCATGATCTGGTACATTATTAATTAGTAAATCAATAGCTCGTTTTAGAATTTCAGCTTCGTTAAGAAGATATGCACCTTTTTGTTGAGCTAATTCAACATATTGACTTAAAATACGAACGGAATTTTGATTATCTAATGTGATAACGGAGGGTTCTTGAGTTGTCATTATTTTAAAATTGTATAACAAAAAAAAAGGTATTATTGAACACACTTTATAAATTCTGTTCAAAATAAATTATTAATTTATATAATTATTATAATTATTATATGAAATCAATTTTGGGCGATTTAACTAGAGATACATTTGATTTGATTTTTAAAGAATGCGATAAAGAAAAAAATAAAAAACGTATAAATTTTTTTATCAATAATATTATCATTATTGCATTCAAACATTTGCAACCCTATTTATACACTATTATGGGAATCTTAATTTTATTATTTTTAATGAATTGCTTCCAATTTTATTACTATATAAAACTATTCTCGATTAACGTAAAATCACACGAATTTGATGATATTATTACAAAAACAATTTGATAAATTAAACATATGCATTTAAATTGTACATTTCTTCCCATGTATGAAAGATTGTTCTTCTATCTTCTAATGAATTACACAAATTTTCATCATAATTATCTAAAAATGTTTTATCATTGCAAAGTTCAATGGCACTTTCCAAGTGTAAGCATTGTTTATCAAGAAAATTTTGATTTATTGCCTTTACTTGTTCAATAAATTCAGATGGAATTTTATCAAACAAGGTAAATGAAATAAATTTAGATTTTGATGTTTTAATAGTTTTTGTTAAAATATTTATACTTGATATAAATTCGTTTTTATCATTTTCAGATAAATTAAAATATTTACAAATAATATATTTTTCTGAATTCGTTGGTCTACTTGTTTTTGGTTTATAAACATATGTTTCTTTATAACATAAAGATAAAAGATATAATAAATGAATACTTGTTTCAGTCAATGTATCAAAAACTTTTAAAATAAAATGACCATCTTGTTTTTGTAAATTAATAGCACTATAAATTTCACTAAGTATCAAATTATAATGCAATTGTTCTTTATGATTAAAATCAATACCTTCATCGAAGCCGCCATCTGCTGTGATTAAATAAAAATATTTTTGACCAAGTTTTTTAATGTGTTCTAGGTTTTCTAAATTATTAATATTTCCAGTATGATCTTTGCCATATGTAACACATATGTATTTATTCAAAATATTTTTATTATAACTTGGCAAATTATAATTTTTATATTGAGGTAAATCTTTATTTAATGAAATTGTAAAAATTCTATAATCCGGTTTATTACGACGGTTAATAGTAATAAATCCATCTTCGTCCACATTACTTTTTGGCTTATCAATTGTTCTATCAATTTGTAAATAGATATTTGTACCTTGAATAAACCCACCTGGTGCTTCTGCACAATGTAAAATAATTTCATCGTCCTTATAATCTTGAAAAATTTCAAATTCATTAATTATTTCCCAATATTTATAAAACGCACGATTGATAATTGGATCTCTAACTTGAAAATCATATACGTTAATGTACCAACGCACTTTTTTCCAATCGTCACTATTAATATTATCAATTTTGTTTCTATAATTGTTTAATTTTGTATCGTAACCGTATTTTTCTTGTGGTAATTCTGGATCATTAGATGTATTAACTTGTACATTAATATTGTACGCAGTATAGTCTTGGTTACGTGCATTAAATTTAAACATCATTATAAATTGCTTACTTAAATAATTTGTTTTTAAATTAAATTTCACTTTTTTAAAAAGATTTATATAAATGTTGTTCTAATCGATTTTGTAAATCTTGTTTTTTACCTGATATTTTAATATCTAGTTTTTGTAACAAGTCTTTTAATATTTTAATAGTGATCTTGTCCTGTTTTTTATTTAATTCATATTCCCTTTTAACCATTTCTTTTTCATCTACAATTTCATCTACAATTTCATCTACAATTTCATCTACAATTTCATCTACAATTTCATCTACAATTTCATCTACAATTTCGTCAATCTTATTTTGTTCTACAATTTCGTCCATCTTATTTTGTTCTACATTTTTGTCAATCTTATTTTGTTCTACAATTTCGTCCATCTTATTTTGTTCTACATTTTCGTCCACTTTATCTACATTTTCGTCAATTGTTTTAATACTATTTTGTATAATTTTATGAATGTTGAATAATAATCGAGTATTGTGCATAATAATGTACCAATTATTGTATTCTATAGATTCATCGTTGATATCCGTTTCCGAAGATTTTTTTTCAATTGAGTGTTTATGATATGTAAAATATATACTGTTATCATTATTTAAATATTCATTTAAATCAAAAGGGTCTTTTATATAAACTGGATTAAAATTTATATTTAAAGTAGTAAATAAATTTAGTATTTGTTGAAAAGTATCCTCGCTTTCTAATAATTTGTTTGTAATTTTATTTTTATAATAACGGTATTCTATGCAATTAAGAGTATCAAGAATATCATATAATGATGTTATTTTATAGACACTTAGATCTTTTTGTTGTAAATCAATTATTTCAAAATTGAACTCTGTTTTTATATTTGTAATAGTATCGACGTATTGGATAGGCAATGATGCCAATTCAGAATTTGAATCACTGTCTTTTTTTTTAAATACACAATATCGATTTAAAAATGATATATCAATTTCACATTGTAAAAATTTTGAATTTAACAAATTTGAATCATATAATTTTTCAAATAAATCAGTTTCTACACATTGGTAACCTCTTGTATCCATTAAACTTTTAAAATTTTCAAAATTGATAATCCATTCTTCTGATCCTTCGCCTAAAATATTATTTCCATTTAATGATATTTTTAATTTGTTACCATACAATTGGGAGTTTTCTTTTTTTTCACGTTCTATTAAATAAAGAATTTCGCCATTTTCTTCAGAATAACAGAAATTTTTGTTATTAAAAAGGTTGTCTATTTTTTGATCATCTAAAAATGTAATTATAAAATGCCCATTTTTCTCTAGGTTTTTATCCAATATATTTATAATATTTTCAACAGTTTTTTCAGATTCAAAAAAGTAATGTATTCCAAATTGACAACACACTACATTAAAATTATCTGGATTATTTTTATAAATTGTTTCATAACATTCAGAGTTTGTCAAATCCATTTTGTAAAAATTATAATCAAGATTTTTTTTATTTTTTAAATTATTAAATCTTTTTTTACATTCATTAATGTTTTTTTCTGAAATATCATATCCATCAACTTTTAATATGTCATTATATACCCATTTATGCAAGTCACCACCTCTACCCGAGCATAATTCTAATAGTTTTTTTGTATTTTTACAATATTTATTGTAAAGATATTCTTTTATTTGATTATGAAAACGCCTCATTCTTTCAAAAAAAAAATCCCCATTTTCATTATTTACACTAAAACGAAATAATAATTCCTTTTCAATTGGATTATTGATATTATTCCAAATGCTACAAGCAACTGCGCTAAAATTACCATGTTTTTTAGGATTTATAGTTTTATCCCATCTCGTTCTTAATGGTACAAACTTTAATAGTTTTTTATCCCAACAAAATTCAATTACCGTATTTGATTTGTATGGTTCACCCGTAGTTTCATCAATCAAATTATCATCAAAATCAGTTTCATATGTTTTTATCTCTTTTTGCATATTTGTCTCCCCACATAATTTTTCAATGTCAAATAACACTGTTTGTGTTTGATTTCCTCTTTTTTGAATAGCTCCACTTCCACTTCCAGTTCCAGCTCCACTTCCACTTCCAGTTCCACTTCCACTTCCAGTTCCAGTTCCAGTTCCACTTCCACTTGCACTTCCAGTTCCAGTTCCAGTTCCACTTCCAGCTCCACTTCCATTTCCACTTCCACTTGCACTTCCAGTTCCAGTTCCACTTCCAGCTCCACTTCCACTTCCAGTTCCACTTCCAGTTCCACTCACTCTTACCTCAGTCCCGTCGTCGTGTGGGGTCGAAACCCCACCTTGGACATATAATTTCCAATGTCCAATATCATTTTCAGAATGTGTTTTTATAGCATAAAAATCAATGCTGTTCAATTCAGCTGGTTTCCATTTTAATAATGAACGCCATTGTTTTTTTAGTGGATATGGTTCATTCATAGGTGTAAAAATTAAACCGTCATTTTTATAAAACTTTGTTTCAGCTTCATTTAAAAGAATTTTTGAACCTAAAAATACGTTTTTATAATAATATTTTTTACAAGAAATCAAATAATAAGTTGATGTAGATAATGTGTCAACGATATGATTTAAACGATCAAGACGAGGTTTTAAAGTATATTCTTTATTTCCTCGTAAATCTTGATTATTAAACATTAACAAATCAAAAGCTAAAAAGTAAATTTTACCTTGGTTTTTAACAATTTCTCCATCGATAATACAAGATATATAACTAGATGATTTAACATCGGTTTTTAAAATTTTGTTTAAATTATTATCCATAAAATATATATTTTTGTTTTTATCAATTATTAAAAATGCACGATCACCATCTGCTTTATCAGTTACAGAATATAATTCTTTATACAAGTTTGAAATTTGTTCTTTTTGAAGAGTTTCAGGTTGTGCACCAACAAAATAAGATGATCTTATCATATCTTTATATTGGTAAATGAGACCGTATTTTTCATAATTTGAAATTACATAAAAATTATCTTGACGTACTTGCAAAATTACACTTATCATACTCAATACATTATTCATATCCATTTTAGTAACTTCAAATTCAACTTCGTATTTGTTTTTTACAGCGTCACCTGATTTTTGAGATACAATTGTCAAATCCAATCTTCCATAGTCAAATATAAAACTAGTACGTTGCTTATTTCTAACAAGTTCATAAGAATCATCTGTTATCGGATTTACATTATTGATTTCTTCAGAAATTGCTAAACGCAAGTCATAATCATATATATCTTGAACGTATTTACTTTTTTTCGACATAAAAGATACTTTACCAGTATCAATGTCAATAATTCGTTTAATAGAATTGTTATTTTGATCTTTATAAATGAATTCTTGAGTATTTTTATTTATAATATTTTTTTCGTCAACATAAGAATTCATTTGTTTTTTTAATTTGTAAAAATCTTCAATTTCCATATTTGAATCGAAATTCTTTTTTTTTTCATTTACATTAGGTTGATAAAATTTACCAAAGCGGATTTCAAATTCGTTATTATTGGCAATAGCTTGGCGCATCATTGAAGCCATTTTACTAATATATTGTTCACTCAAGTTAAAAAAGGAAGACATTGTTATAATCTTTAATAATATAAAAAAGTTTTTCAATTTTTTTTTATATTATTAATTTGATTTCGGTTTTGGTTTTGGTTTTGGTTTTGGTTTTGGTTTTGGTTTTTGTATTATTAATTTGATTTCTTTTTTATTAAACAGCCATTGGCATTTTGATTATAGGATGTGGAAAATATCCTACTAAATCAAAATCATTAAATTCCATTTCTGACCAATCTTTATATTCCAAAGACTGATCTAATAATAACATTGGTAATGGTCTAGGTGTTCTTTGTAATTGTTCTTGTAATTGTGAAAAGTGATTTTTATAAATATGACAATCAACTGAATTATATATGATTTTATATGGTTTCATATTACAACGTAATGCTAAAATATAAATCAAGATCGTATAACTTATTATATTATAACACCACGCAAGTGAATCTGAACTACGCATTGTAAAATATCCACTTAAATATTTTTGATTTCCACGTTGTTCAACGTAAAATTGTAAATAAACATGACAAGTTTCTAAAACCATATTAGCTGTTTGAGATGGATTTAAATTTGTAATGTAAATTCTTCTACTAAAAGGGTCAGTTTTTAATAAATTTTCAACATGTGCTAATTGATCAAATCCTCCAATTTTTTGTGTATCTACATTTGATGTATCAGCAAAGGCTTGACTGTATTTTGCACCATAAAATCTCCACATCCATCCGTACATTGGACCCATTATACCACTTTTATAATTATGTAATCCTCTGGAATCTAAAAATTCTCTAGATGTATTTCCATCCCATATTTTTACACCACGATTTTTTAAAATAGATGCATCTGTATCACCTCTACAAAAAAATAATAATTCTTCAATAATAGCTTTCCAAGCTACTTTTCTTGTAGTTAATAAAGGTATTGTTTGTGAAATATCAAATTCCATACGGTGTCCCAAAGAACTAATTGTACCTACACCAGTTCTATCTAAACGTTCATTTCCATTTGAAAAGATATATTTTATCAAATTAATATACTTGTATTCGTCAGTTATATATCCTGGAATGTATTTATATTGTAAAAATCTATAATGTACATTGTATAAATTATCATGTTTTTTATCAGATACACTTATTAATTTGTAATTTTGTGAAAGTGGTTCTATAAATACATTTGGTTCCATATTATTTTCTACTTTATAATCATATACTTCTGTTAAATATATTTTACTGGGAACCAATTTATCATCTGGATTTTTTAAAAATAAATTGTAAATTTCAGCTCCACCAATTACAAACACATTTGCACAAGTTCTTTTATAAAAATCTATAAAATCATCCCAGGTTATGAAATAATGATCCTTTAACGTATCAATCTTACAACCTTTTTTATAAGGAGATGTTTTTAATAATTCTTTATCATTTGTTAATACTAAATTTATTCTATTTGCCAAAGGTCTTTTATCGTTTGATATAGAAAACCAAGTTTTTCTACCCATTAAAACAACATTACGATTAATTTTTGAATCTTGTGATATATTATTTGACGTCATATTTTTAAAGAATAAAAGATCATTTTTTAATGATACTACAAGACTATTATTTATACCAATTGCCAATTTATTTTTATAATTTACAACACAAGCAATTGCATTTATTGTCATTTAATTATTATAATTTATATTATTTATTTCAGTTTTTTTAAATATGTTTTTATCAAAATAACTATTTATATACAATTTGTTTTCGTTTGTTAAATATTCATCTAATAATAAAATACCAGTTTCATTTGATATATAAATATTATCATTTAATCCATCGCATATATTTTGGATATACAAATTTGCATTTATGTTATAACCTATAAAATTTTCAATCAAATATTGTAAATACCAAAATGCTCCATCTCTTGACAAATTGTATATATATTTATAATGTATGCTAACATAAACTTTATCAGTGTTTGCAAGATTATCAACTTGTATTTCTTTTACAAGTGTATTTAAGAAATATATGTCTTTTAGTTCAATACAATAATTTACTAATAATTGATAATTTAATTTGTTTTTATATTTGTTCTTTTTATGACAAATTATATATTCAACACATTCCTTATTTCCAATCTTTATTAAAAATAGCAAAATATTATGAAAAGTTAGATTGTTTTCTTGACTGAATTTGTTGAAATGATATTTGAAAAATATGTATTGTATAAAAATTTTTACAATGTTATTAAAGTACAAGTCATTGTACTTGTATCTATCTATAATTGCATTTAATATTAATTCACAAGATACATTATTTGATCTTAAAAAAATATTTAGATGATCAATATTACAATATGTAATTATATATAGTACATCAAATTCTGATAATTTATGTATATAATCATTTGTAAAAAATTTAAATAATTCCAAAGATTCTAATTTATTTTTTACAATATATATTAATCTATGTTTGTGTTTTATAGTTTTAAGATTGTTGTAAATATTTAATAAATTTTTTGATATTTGCATTGAGTCATCTATTTTAAATGTAAAATTAAAATAATCAAAATCATTCATAATAGACTTTATGATTTTCGCATTAAAGTATGTTTTATTGTTTTTATAAATATTAAAAGTTTTTTTACAGCTTAGTAATATATTGATTATTGTTTTATGATCTGTGTGTTTTATAATTTGGTCCAGTAAATCCATATTGATAATTGTTTCAAAAATAACGGTTTGATAAATTTGGCTTTTAAAATCTAGCGAAACTACCATTTATTAAATTTTTATATAATTGTATAAATTAATTCCAAATCAATTTTTTTTTACCAAATCAATTTTTTATCCTTTACTGTTTGCCCGCAAATTATATTAAACTCTGTTGGTTCTTGATATAAATAATACGGATTTATAGTACCACATTTGGATTTTATAGTACCACATTTGGATTTTTTCCTCAAGTCTTTTAGTAATTATACTAATTTTATATAAATTATTTGGTTTTTCAATATATATCTTGGGTTTTCAATATATATCTTGGTTTCTTAGTATACATCTTGGATTTTTAGTTATTTCATTTATTCCATTATGGTTATTTGTTTTTTTTTGTTTAAAAATCAAATTTAAAAAGTTATTAAAAAATAATGACTGTTGTCGGTATTGATTTTGGTACAACAAATAGTTGTGTTTCATTTTTTGACGGATATCATTCTAAAGTTATACCAAATGATATTGGAGAATATACAACACCTACAATTATTGCTTTTAGTAAGGATACCACTGATATTTTATACGGTAAGATGGCTTTGGGTGTAAAAGAAAACTTTACCATAATTGATAATGTAAAACGTTTAGTTGGTTCCGATAAATTATACAAAATTACATACAATAATGAGGCTGTTACTTTTACTATTCAACATATTATAGGTTTATATATTACATATTTAATGAATATATCACAAACTTTTTTACACGAAAAAATAAATGATGTTGTTATAACTGTCCCTGCTTATTTTACAAATATTCAACGAAATATTATAAAGACTTCTTGTGAATCAATTAATTTAAATGTATTGCGAATAATTAATGAACCTACATCCGCAATATTAGCTTATTATGAATACACCAATAACAAAGTCGAAGTCGAAGTCGAAGTCGAAGTTGACGTTAATACAAGTGAAAAGTTACTTGTAATAGATTGTGGAGGGGGTACGACTGATTTTAGTCTTGTGGATGCTGATTACGAAGAAATGTTGTTTGAAGTAATTGATACATATGGTGATAATTTTTTAGGCGGTCAAGATATTACCAATAATATTGTTGATTATGTAATGAGTAAAGTAAAAGGGGTCTATCCGGATGTTAATTTTTCAAATAGACAAGAACGTCATATAAAGCATCAATGTGAAGCAGCAAAAAAAATTGCAAGTTATAATGATACAATTGTTATTTATTTAGAAAATATAGCTGATAAGGATTGGAATATTAAATTAACACAATTTGAATTTCTTGATATAAATACTAATTTTTTTCAAAAAATAAAAGGTTATATACAATCTTTAAAAGATATAATGGATATAAATTTTCCAGATAAAATTATTTTCGTAGGTGGTACAACGAAAATACCATATTTTAAAACTATTTGTTATGAAATATTTGGTTCTAATATTGTCATCGAAGACAAAATAAACCCTGATCATATAGTTAGTATTGGTGCAGCTATACAAGGTGCATTATTAACCGATAATGTAATAAATAAAGTTCAAAGTGAAACTGTTTTACTAGATATAACCCCAATGACATTAGGTATTAAAACTGTAGGTGATATTATGACACCAATAATATCAAGGGGCTCTATTATACCTACAAGTAAAACACAAATTTTTACAAATAGCGAAGACTTTGTTTCATCGATTGAAATAGTAGTATATCAAGGTGATAAGCGATTTATTCAAGATAATTCATTTTTAGGATCTTTTACTATAACCGATTTAGATTCAAGCTTATTACGAGGTCAAATGTCTATACACGTTACGTTTACTATTAATTCAAATAGTATTTTATCTGTTTCAGCAGAAACAAATGGTATAAACAAGACAATTGTTGTTGAAAATTACACAAAAGATCAATGTGAAAAAAATACATATATAGATGAATATGATAAAATTCAAGATTTTGAATTATCTAATAAAATATTGGCGAAAAATGATTTACAATATACATTGCAATCTTTGTACAGACCTGATAAAGGAGTAACTAATAAAAGGGTAACTGATAAAGAACAAGTTAGATCTAAAGGAGTAACTAATAAAAGGGTAACTGATAAAGGAATAACTGATAAAAGGGTAACTGATAAAGAACAAGTTAGATCTAAAAAGGGGGAATTGGATGAATTGTATAATAAAATTAATAATGTTTTAAATAATGAAAATGTGACTTTACAAGAATTGTTGGATTCTAAAAAATATTTATATGAAACGTGGAGTATTATTCAATTTACTTAGGGTATATATAACTATTTAAATTGCTATTATAATACAAATTATTTATTTGGATGTGATATTTGATTATATTGTTTAAATGGAAAATACCAATACTTGATAAAATATGCCATAATGCGTGCAATTGAAAAGGTTGTACAATATTGCAAAATAGATTTTCGATGCACCAAATAGACATACTACAAACATAAAAAAGGATTCCGTATTTTATAGATTTTGACATTTTTTTACGAATATTATTATAAATTTTAATATCATTTTGCAACAAGTGAAAATTACTGTAAATATTATAATTTAAATCATATGAATTTTGAGTACTTTTATATTTTACAATATTATAATTGTGGTATTTATTGTACTTGTTATACATATTATATTTTTCATACAATTTACAATATACGATATCATTTAATCGTTTAGATAATTTATAAAGTGTATAAACAATAGAAACTTCAAAAACTTTTAATGTAATGTGGAAAAGTATTATTTGAAATGTTATTTTTATAAAATAACTAGATACAATAATCGGTACTATTTTAAGTAAATGATTGCAAATAAAGTTGAAATAATCAAATGATTTTATAGAATACATAGTGGTTTGTAATGATAATAATAGTATTAAATATTCATTCGACAATATTAACATTGGCAATTCGTCTAATAATTGAAATGGGTATAATAATGTAGAATGAAACATAATTGTTCCGATACCAGTACATATTAACAAAAATGTTATAATATTAAAATATTCTTTGTATTGATAATTTGTTTGATAAAACATAATACTTGAAATGATTAATGCAAATCCAGATAACGAATTCCAAAATTCTGCTATAAGAGGTGTTACAGCATAATTTGCTTCACACCAATCTACGGTACTTTTAAACATATGTAAAAAAATACATAACCAATCATATTTCATTTTTTTATTAAGTTTTTTTAAAATTTAATTGTTTAATCTTTTTTTATTTTTGTACTATATAATACAAAATGTCACATTTTACATTTACCCGCTCTGCATATGATGATTGTGCATTGAATACAAAACAAAAAGAAAATGAATCTGCTTTTGGTTGGATGACAGATAATTCTGTTGTAGAATCTAAAAAATCTTGTTATCAAGGTACATCGCCATTTATGCATAATCCATATAAAAGTATACCTATGAACTCTGTTGATATAGAAAGCGAGTTAAGAGGGCAAAATCTTGATCTTACAAAATGTCCTGAAAAGAAATTTGATCCATCAAAACAAAAACCAGTTACTGTTAATTTAAATGATTGCGACAACACTCTTGTTCCAGAATATACAAGATTAAATAAAGCTTGTAATACTTTTAGTGGAATTAGTATCAATCGTTTTCACCCATTATGTGAAGATTTACAAACAAATATACATCAAAATAGTTATATTGGTGTAAATACTCGATTACAATTAAAAGATGTTTTTTCATCTAAAAAATAATTTAATTACACATAATTTAATTAAAAATTCCAAATGTCATCTAGATTTTGTGTCAATTCTTCTACGGAATGTATATTATTTACAGTTTTAATTGATTGTTTTTGCAAATCTGAAACTAATAGTTGTAATATTTTATATTGTATAGATATTTCGATATTTGATTTAAACAATTTATGACTATCATCAAATGTAAAAATATTTAAAAATCGTTTAAATACACGTAAATCTATAATATTTATATTTTCTTTAATAATAATGTCATCGTTATAGATTGATATATCATCGTCAATTTTTGCTTCAAATAGTTTATAATTATAGATTGATAATGTTAATAGATCCAATGCATTTTTACAAGATTCTATTGTAATGTTATTACATAAATCTAATTTTTCTTTTTTAGTTGTATTTTTACCACGTTTATTTTTATCAAAATATGTATTTAATTGTTTTATACAATTAATAAACATTTCCCCAATAGTGAAACAATGAATTGGATTTGATATTGTGGATATGGTTGATGTATTTCCGTTGGGATTGATTTTATTATTATACAAATTTAATTTACAAATTTTTTTAACTTCATCATATGAATTTATAAAATTATATGAGAAATCCTTGAATGGTAAAAATGTATACTTTATTTTATTTTCAGGATTATATATATTAGAATTCTTTTTAATGTAATAACTAGGCAACGCACAAGAATTAAATGTATAATCATTATAAAGACCCCATTGTTGATTTGCATAAATTTCATTATTAATCACATCAGAATAAGAAATACTATCCATAATATTTGTAAAATTATCTAATACCGAAATCTTTTGGGTTTCATCAAGTGATATTTCCGGATTTTGATTTGTTATACTTGTATAATTTTGATATATACCATTTGATAATACGTGTGATTCAGCTGAAATTATATGAAAAGTTGATTTCAAATTGAAATCGGATGGGTCAAATAAAAACTTCATTTTTTCAAAAAAATCTTGATCAATTTGTTTTAATTCCAATGAATCTATAAAATTATCAAATGCAATGTGTATTTGTTTACTTAATATCCATTGATCTATAATAAAAAACAGTTGACGTATATCAGCTTGCGATTTTTCAACAACTGTTTTTATATTTTCTTTTGTCAAAGTTAATTTTTCATTTGTATTTATATCAATAACCAATTTTGATAATTCTAATAAACTGGGTTTTTTAAATTCAATAAACGTACAATTTGAACAATTTATAAAATTATCCTTGTATTTTGAATTATTACATATCAAAATAATCGGTACGTTTATATTGTTTTTCTTGTGTATATTATCCACAAATAAATCAATACCTTTATCACATAATTCAATATTGTCGATCAATACTATATTTGATTTTTCACGCTTATTTTTATGATTCCATTTGTCAATGTTACTTAGGGTAATTTCATTAAACCCAACAATAGACTCTAATAATTCAGATGTTTTATCATTTGATCGTAAAAGATCACAATCAATTGTAATTAAATTATAAGGTTTAAATAAACATTCTATTGTAACACTTTTACCGCAACTTATAGGTCCATATATATACAAGATTTCTTTTACACTTTTATTATTATCCGAATTATCTTTTATTAATTTTATCCATTTCAAAATATGATTTATAATATCTTTATGAAATAACAATTTCTGAGTTGTCGGTTTGTATTTATCTATTATCATTTATAAATTCTTTTTAGATTCTTTTTAAATTCTTTTTAGATTCTTTATAAATTCTTTTTAAATTCTTTTTAGATTCTTTATAAATTCTTTTTAGATTCTTTTTAGATTCTTTTTAAATTCTCTTTAGATTCTTTATAAATTCGTTTTTTTTATTATTGTATTTCGGTATATTTTTAATATGTTTTTATTAACACAGTATATATGTCAACGCCTATTCAAGAAAAGTTACATAAATATTTAGATTTGCAAAAACAATTAGGTGAAATTCGAAAACAACAAAATACTATTAAAAAGTCATTGCAAAATATGGAAGCTGATATTAAAGAATACATGACAACAAATGATATGGATAGTATTTCTTTAAAAGATGGAGAAATTGTCTTGTATGGTAAGAAAATATCTCAAACTTTTAAAAAAGAAGTAATGTTGGAAAAGATTAATGAAAAATTAAAGGATTCACAAAAGGCTGAAGAATTAACAGAATCCATTTTAAATAATAAACAGTTTATAGTAGAAAATAAAATAAAAGCTGTTATTAAAAAGAAAAAGTAAATTTAAACATTTTAATTACACACGTTTTACGTTTCACTGTCACTGTCGGTATCTGTATAATTATAATGATTTATATATTCTTCTATATCTGCTAATAATAAATATGAATCAATTGTTATTTGTGGTAATTCATTTATGGTACTATCTGTGTCATTATTTGTGTCACTATCTAAAGTATAATACATATTATTTTGACTTGTAACATTTGTATCATTTGTATCAATCGTAACATTTATATCAATTGTAGCATTTGTAACATTTGTAACATTTGTATCAATTGCATTAATGGAATTGATTGTATCGATTGTATTACTTATACTAATTCTATTAATTGCATCGATTATATCGGTTGTATCAATGGTGTTTGTTATATTAATCAAGTCATTTGGGTTGGTTTGTATTGATATATCTACGGCTCCATTTTCGTTAATCGGTGACATAATAGGTCTTAATATACTGTATATATAGGATTGATCATTTGATGACGACGGTGCTGACGATGTATTATTTGCTGATGTATTATTTGTATAATTAGAGATATATTCTTCTGCTGGTATGTATTTATTTTTTTCTTGATTGTAAATTTTAAAAGGTGGTTTACAATTTAATTCGTTATAAACAATTTCTTCTGAGAAATCTTTTTGACGATTTTTATAAAAATTTATCAATATTAAAGTTTGTTTATATGGCAAATATTGAAATAGCTCATTATTTGTGTTGCATAATTCATATAATTCATCGTATGTGTCGTATCTAATTTGGGGCAATAGTGATTTTAATATATGATATATATAAGAGCGTTTTTTAACAAAGTCCAATTTTTCTATACCCCCTTGATGTTCTGGAATTGCGCAATCTCCCATATCGTGATTTGAACAAACGGAATCATTACATATATATTCTGGGATATATGTTTTTACATAAAAATCGTGATCAAATCTAAAACATCCTGTAATACCATATATGTTCCAATGATCACACAATCCTTTTATAGGAAATCCTATTCGTCCACATACATAACATCTTTCTATATTATGATGTGATAATCCATTACAACGTTCTGTTTTATACAAACTGTTTTTACAAATACAACAAATCATATACGTATTTACATCTTTTATAATGTTTAAAATTTGTTCTATTACAATTTCTTTAGAAATTTCCTTGTTTAAATATAAATAACTAGATTGGTCATAATCAATTAAATTTTCAGAATCGTCTAGATTATTTGTGTCAATTGTGTCATTTGTGCCAATTAAATTATCTATTTCAAAATTGTTTACGTGTTTGTTTATATAATAATTATAAACATTTGGATTTTCATTTTCAAATGTTGTTTTACAATCGTAACAAACAGAATTATAATAAGTCATGTATTGTTTACAATGATAACAAAATTTTTTTAGACAAAATTCATTTTGTGTACATTCTACCATTACGTCACCTATAGGTAATGATTTCAACATTTCGTTTTCAATTAAAATAGGTGTATCGCATAAATATCTTTCACTTGCATGATAATAATACATTGGGCATTTTGTAATAGTAAAACCAGGGAACGCAAACGTATTTGCGTGTGAGATGTAATTATTCCACTCTTGATCAGAAATACATATTTTTTTAATTTGATTATGATCAAATACATTTTTAAATCCTATATCTGTAACACATTCTTCAAATGGATATGGACAAGCAAAGTGACTATTTAACTCATTTATTGGATGATTTTCATAATTATTTACGATTTTTCTAATACACGTCGTACAAATATAATGTACATTACAACAACTTTTTATTAATAAATCATTTGGTATAATATCATCTATAAAAAAATGTTTTTCCAAATCTGATAAACTTGCCGGATTGTTCATTTCATTTGTTATCAAATTATTATCTGAAAAGCAAATGCAACATTGTACATCTTCCTTTGTACCAATTTCCTTTTCAAATAGAATGTTGAAATGATCAATATATTCAGTTTTTAAATATAAATTATACAATTCCGGTACATCTAAATTAGTTGATTTATCTATATTCATTAAATAATGCAAATAAATAAATTTATCACAAATAAATATATATAATTGAAAACAATTTACAATTTATAATTTTATTTTAAATTTTATTTTATCATTATATATATATGAATAATCAAAAGACATTATCTCGTAAACGACGTACTACTCATAAAATGTCGTTGGCCGATTATATACGTAAACATAGCCCTATTAAACACGGATTAAAAATTAGTGACGAAGATAAACCTTTGGCAAAATATAACAAGATAATGAATCGTTTATATCTCGGTAATTATCAAGCTGCAAAAGATAAAGAATTTTTCAAAAATAAAAATATCAAAGCTGTGCTAAATTGCTCAAAAGATATTCCTAATCATTTTGCTCATATTAAAGATATCGAATATATGCGAATTCCTGTAGAAGATTCTTTAAAACAAAAGGACTTTGATTTAATGTTTGAATATATGCCTGTCATTGTTGCTTTTATACATAAACACATTGTTATACAAGAAGATAATATTTTGGTTCACTGCTATGCTGGTCGCCAAAGAAGCGGCATCAGTGTAGCGGTATATTTAGTCGATAAATATGGTCTCGATCCCAAAGATGCTTGTAAAATTGTAATGGATAAACGTCCAGAAGCATTCCACTTTGGCAAAAGCTTGAATTTTGACCAAGCTCTTAACAAATATTATAGAACATACAAGAAAAAGAAACCATAAACGATACGTAATATGTATATTTTAAATTAACAAGTGTCAGTGAGTTTGTTATTTTTTACAAAAAATGTATTTTTTAACAAAAACTAGTTTAAAGATAAAATTTATTATAGATTATAAAAATATAATGAATCCAGAAAGACTCGATATTATACAATTAATTGAAAATAACCCTGTAGAGAAATTGTCAAATTATTACCAGACTCGATTACTTGATAAAATCAAAGAAGCATTTGATGATAGTGACCAAAAAATATTTGTTGCAAGTTTTTATTGTTACTTACAATACGATTCTAAAACAGATTTTGTAATAGATATAGATGATGTGTGGAAATGGTTAGGGTTTAGCCGTAAAGATCATTTTAAACGCGTTATAGAAAAACATTTTATTAAAGATATAGATTACAAAATCATGCTCCCCAATTCGGGGGAGCGCAAAAACGAAGGTGGTCATAACAAAGAAAAGATATTAATGAATATAGAAACATTTAAATCATCATGTCTATTAGCAAATACAGAACGGAGCAAAACTGTGAGAAAATATTATTATAAATTAGAACGATTATTACACGAATTACTTGAAGATCAAGCAAATGAACTTAAAAAAGAAATAGAAGAACAAAAACAACTTTCACAGAAACAAGAACAAAAATTAATTGAGCAGCAACAACGAATAGAATTATTGGAACATAAACCTAATACACATGGATTTAATTCTAGACGTGCAGGTTATGTTTATATGATAAATGATAGATCTAAACCTGGACATTATAAAATTGGTATGTCGTATGATGTAGATAAACGTTTAAGAGATTTGAATATTGCTTCAAGTCAAGCATCTTTACAAATTTATCACGAAATAAAAACATATGATTGTGAAACATTAGAAAACACTGTTCATAAAATTTTACAACCATTTAACATACCACGTCGTAGAGAATGGTTCTTTTTCTCTAATGATACAGAATTACAATATGCATTACAAATTTTACACGAAACACAAATGTTTTTAAATAAATTTAACTTGGGCTCTTTTGATGATGTAATCAAATATGTAACTAATAATACAAATAATAAAGTCCCAAAACAACAAATAGATAAAGTCCCAAAAGAACAATTAGATGAACAAACTAATCAACAAATAGATGCAGTCCCAAAAGAACAATTGGATGAACAAACTAATCAACAATTGGATGTAGTCCCAAAACAAGAATTAGATGAACAAACTAATCAACAAATAGATACAGTCCCAAAACAAGAAATAGATGCAGTTCCAAAACAAGAAACATCTGAACAACCTAATCAAGATTTTACAGAGACGAATATTTATAAATTGAATGGGCAACAATTAAAAAATAAGACTGGGAATTATAAAGGTGTTTTTTGGTCTACAGAAAAAGCTAAATGGAGATGTGCTTTAAAAATTCATTATAAAGAGTATTTTTTAGGTTATTTTGATACAGAACTTGATGGAGCAATAGTATATAATGATTATGCGTTATTTTTAAACAACACGCGAAAAACAAGTTATACTATAAATGATATTCCAGAATATACACCAAATCCAAGAGATATATTAGAAGAAAACTTGCAAAAACAAATGGAAATTGGTAGTTCTAAATATATTGGTGTGAGTTATTATTCTAAAAGAAAATATTATGTTGTTTCAATTAAATATCAAAACAAAACATATCATCTTGGTAATAACGTAAACGAAACGGAATGTGCCAAATTATACAATCAACAAGCTTTGTATTTTAACAACACATTTAATACAAATTATATATTAAATGACATACCAAATTATATTACAATACCAAAGAATGTGCATCAAAATATAATTCAAAATAAAATAAATAAAAAATCTAGTAAATATTATGGTGTAACAGTTTCTAAATTAAACAAATTTCGAGCATTATTAGTTTACAATAAAAAACAAATACATTTAGGCACGTTTACAAATGAATTGGACGCAGCAAAGGCATATAATGCAAAAGCTCAACAATTAAACACTGAACACAGTTGCAAATACAAAATTAATTGTGATATATGAATAATAATATAAAAACAAAATTATCGCTAAAGATCGAAATGACCGTGGCACCCCGCGCTTAAGATTTATTGTATTTCAACATAACTGTCTTTTCCTTGCCTACAATTATTGTAAATTTTTTAGAAAAAATAGCAAAGTTGTTTTTATTATATAAAATTGGATGTGTTGTTAATATATTGTTTTTAAGACATTCACGAATGCCAGCTTTTGTCATTGGGATTTGTTTATACGGTAAACAATTAAAAGCATTTGTTCCGTGCTCACCTTTGACTATTTTTAAAAATTCTCTAGATGTTTTTAATTTTAAATTGTAATAATTATCATTAAATTGATATATATGAGGCTCATATGGTTGCATATATGTCAACGGATCTTCGCCATTGCATATAATTTTTAAATCAATTGAATATACATCACCTTCTTCAAAATCAAAACATAAATTTTGTAAACCAAGTAAATCATCGTTTTCGTTATAATATTTTTTGTAATTTAAAATCATATATGCAGATTTATCAGAATTATAACTAATTGTATTTTCAACAGGAAAACAATCAAGCTCTGTACATTTACTTTCAATATTGATTCGTATTTCGTCATTTGTTTCACCAACAACAGCATTTTCAATAATGTAATCTTGCAATTCTTCTAATAGTAAAATGTATTTTATAGTATCATTGTATTCATCTTGTTCGATTTTATACATGATTGTTTTACCTAAATCCGCAACACAGCCCCCGACACTAACACCAAGTGTTATTTTTACTATATCATTTGGTTCTATTGTGTTCCTTTCATCTTCTTCATAAATATAATTTCCAACGCAATTATTTAAACAAATACTTGTTGGATAAGCAATTCCACATTTTTCACGTTTATATATTTTGCTACATTCTTCAATAATTCTACTGTCACCATATTTTTGCAATTCTTGAATATTTAATAGTATATCACTTTGAATCCTTTGAACTAATTCGTCCATCACAAGACCGCATATTTTAGCACTTGTATTGTATTTTGTAAGATCTTGTTCGGAAATTTTATCAGTAATCATTTAATACATCTTGGCAAATAATATTATAAAAATAAACACAATTTTTATAATTCAAGATTTAATTGTATTCAACCCAATTTTTAATTGTATTCAACCCAATTTTTAATTGTATTTAACCCAATTTTTAATTGTATTTAACCCAATTTTTAATTGTATTTAACCCAATTTTTTATATCTTCAATATTTAACCACAATGATTCGGTATCGCGTAATTGTATTTCATTTGGATTAAATGTATCAGGTGTTACCAGGTTATTAAGTAACAAGTTTTCAATATTATCGTTAATGATTTCATTTGAAATGTTGTCTAGCATAAAATCCAAATCTGAAGCTGGTAATTTTTGTATACTAATTGAATCGATTTGTTTTAAAAGTACCTCCTTTATTGTTTTAATTTTATCGAATCTAGGTAAATCGGGGCGCTTAACAATATTTATTATATATTCTTTTAACTCTTCATTTTTATAAATCTTTTCTGCCAAGTAAACTTTTATATTAAATATACCTGTTTTCTTACTTCCTACTTTATTATACCATTCATTTGATCTATTAACGTATTGCAATTTATCAGATAAATAATCGTCAACGTCAGGATAATAATTTATATCTAAAATTGGAAGGGTTTCATCTTTTTTAAACGGTGTTGGTTTTACAGGAATTATTACACCATAATTTGACATTGCACCAACATACATATTATCTTTTACGACAACACCTCTTATTTTTAATCCCAATTGAGGTAATTTAGATATTATATATAATAATTCATCAATGTTTTTTAATATAGATGATTCTATCATTTTAGTAACAAATGCTATTTTTATATTTGTATTTTCTAATATCGTAGTTTCTTTAATTGGTACAAGTAACCCAGTGTTTGTAACTAAATAATTAACTCTTTCAAAAGCATTGATCAATTGTATAATAATTTTACTACGTGTATCTTTTAACAAATTGATTATTTGATCCGCGTCTTTTAATTCATCATATATATAATTTTTCGGGAACTCGTTTCCTATAATACATGAACTTGTATAATATTCTACAAAGAAATTAACAATATTTGATTGGACATTGTCGCTAGAATTATAGTCGAATTTAAATTTAATAATGGGTGATTTGTCCTTTTTATTTATTTCCAATTTATTATTTATCCATTTTATAGAAGAAATGTTTACTACGATTTCAAAATTATTACTTGTTTTTATTAAAAATAAGAAAGGATTTCTTAAATTTTGATTGATTGATAAATTACAAATTAATTGAATATTTTTATAATCGTATTTCTTTTCAGATTTTGTTTTCTCATATGGTACATCTAAAACAAGTATATTACATTTAATTGCTCGCTGTATTAAATCCAATACATCAATCCAATTAATCGTATCTCGATTTTTTTGAATGCTTTTAATATAATTTTCAACAGTTTTGTATTTTAACTGGACTTTTCCACTATTTAATTTAGCAAATTCTAATGGATTTGTTTTTAGATAATATACTAAATATCTTTTTAATTCAAAAATATCATTTATATTTAGTTCATTGTTACTTAAAGATTCAATTATACAATTAAAAAATGTAAATTTATCTTGATTTACACCCCATCTTACAAACGAACCCGTGTGTGCACTTGGATCATTTTTATGCTTGATAATGTCATTAAATAATTGATTTAAACCATCTGGTAAATAACCTTGATGTTTATAAGGTACAATTTTTGATGATGACACAATATGATGAATTTGAACTTTTGTTATGTTTTCGTTTAATTTATATATATCCGGCGTCTTGTCAAAACAACAAGGTAAACTATTATCTGGGTGATAACCAAAATAAGTATTTTCTGCATACGCTGAACAAGCAGCATTTTGATCATTTTCTGATCTTTTATTTAAATCTGGCACATTTGAACACATCTTGTTTTTTGTTTCTAATAATTCATCTAACTGAATTGGTGGTAACCATATTGTTTGGTTATTAATCCATTTCGACCAATCTTTGTTTTTAGATTGTGTGTTTTCAATCAATCTAATTAATTCTGGATTATTTATATTTACTAACGGAAAAGCATCCTTATCCGGGTTCAAATAAAAATAAGGTGATACATTTTCATCTGTAAAAATAGACATGTCTGATACTACTTTTATAACAGCTGTTGTAAACTTGGAATTTTGTTGGGTCGGAGGTACCTTACCGACTGACGTTGAGGACGGCATAGGTACCTCTATTACAAAGTTTGATGGTCTAACTTGAATTTTTGTATTTATAGTTTTACCGGTTTTTTCAAAACAACATATATTATTATCTGCTAAAAAACCAGGGTATTTAAATTGATCACTTGAACACACATATCTATTTCCCTTGTAAATTAAAACACTTTCTTTATTAACTTGTAATTCATTTTTATTATCCAATTTAGGTTGTCTTTTTGGACCACATTCTCTAGAAGAAGCTCCTATATTAAGTCGTCTCATTTCTTTGATCTTGCTAATATTTTTATTAGTTTTAAAATCTATTTCACCATCGACTTCGTCTTCACTTTCGTCACCCATTTCGTCACCCATTTCGTCACCCATTTCGTCACCCATTTCGCTCTCCATTTCGCTTTCAGTTTCGCTTTCGCTTTCGCTTTCAGCGTCTGAAAGTAATGCGGCATCCATCTTTTTCCAATACTCTTCATCCATTTCTTCAACGTTAATTTTTTTAGGTTCTTTGCCTTTAATAGGTTCTTTGCCTTTTGATTTTTTTTCTGTTTTGCTTATATTATGCGTTACCATAACTTGATTAACAATTGTTCCTAATTGGTTTAAATTATTAGCTCCGTATATTGTAATTAAACTTTTTGCCTTTATAATTGGATGATCTTTTATATTTACAGTTATACCTAATTTTTCACTTTCAGCATCTTCGGATTCACCCTTACCATATTTGGTATAATAGATTGAAATTTCATTTTGATTTTTAATATCTTTTACATCAAATATTTTGGAAATTTCTTTTGTAGATAAAGCATTTTTAAAATTTTGCTTATTTATTTGTACACAAGGTAATAATGCATTAATTGAAAGTGTAGTAGTAATTAGATCTTTTTTTTGTAATTGTCTAGATTTTGTATAAACACCTTTAAAACTATTTATACGATCTATAATAGCATTTATTGATTCTAAAACTTGTTGTTGAATTTCTTTAAAATCTTTTTTTTCATCATCGCTTGAAAATGATACTTTTGCTATTATTAACCCATTTTCATTAATTGTCACTGACAAATAATTATTTTTAATGTTGGTAGAATTATTCATTTTATATTTTAATAACAATCCTTTGACTTTTTTATAAGAAATGGATTTACGCTTTATATTTTCATTTAAAACCCACGATTTTATTACATTTTTTGGCAACAAATCTGTCAAATTATTATATATTTTTATTCGCGGATTTCGTTTAATGTTTTCATTGTATACTATAAATGGTATTTCATTTGATAATTCAAAAATGTTAAATATATGTGATAAATTTATAAATTTACCAGCGGGTTTCGAATCATATTGATTGTCATGTATTGAGTATGAAATATTTGTAAAAACAAATTCAGGTTCGTTTTTGTCATTTCTAGGATAATATTGAAAACTATCTTGTTTATGAATATATTCATAAAATGTAGTTGATAATTTTAAATTTGCATCGTAATATGCTTGACCAGATTTCCAAGCTTCCAAGATATTATTTTTATAATTGTTTATATCATCTTTAATATACATTAATGCGTCTTCTCCAACAACATTAATCATATCTGGATTTTTTTCAACAAAATCTAATAATTTTTTATATATCATTATTTGTAAATCATCGGTTGTTAATAGTGGAAAATCATTTAGCAAATTATCAAACAAATTATCAATTTCGTTTGACGAACCCTTTAATAAAGTATATAAATTATACGCTTCTAAATCATATCCATTATAGTCTTTTTTTTTAATAACTTCATATAAGCTTGTTATATATATTACAGGATCAGATATGTCATCGTAATATTGTAGCAAATACAATCCATCTTTTAATGTTGTAAAAGTGTCTTTGACTTTTACTTGCATTTGTAATATGTTTGGATGATACAGATAAATATTAGGATCCTTTTGCGATAGAAAAATTTTTTTAGATATGACATCGATTGAATCATCCACTAAAATGCCAAAATTTTCAGGATCATATTCCGTATTAGATGTCTTGTTAATTACTTTAACACCAAGTTTCATATTATCATTTGTTTAGAAATAAAAAATTTAAATAAAGTTCTATTTTTATGTAAAAGTTCTTTTTTGTATAATATGTTTTGCATTATTACAAATGTTGTAAAAATCAAATGTTGTATTTTTAATTTGTTCAATTGTTTTAAAACCAGTTGCTATAACGTTTCCACTTTGAAAAATTAAAAAAGTAATGTTTGCACAGGTGCATTTTGAAGAACACGTACAAGCGCCTTTAACGTCAACGACGTCAGTCTGCAATGTGCCTTGAACGTCTTTGATGTCAGACTGTTCTTTTATAAAAGATTGTATTGGGATTTTATATATAAATTTAATACCGGAATATGATTCTGGTTTATACTTGCAAATGAAATTAGAGTTTATCAAGTATTCATAAAATCTTTGTCTATTTATAGTATAATTAATATTAAAATATACATTGATACAATTTACATTAAGATCGATTGAATCTTTAAAATTTTGATTATTTACATCAATAGAATAGTCTTTGTTTATAAATGGATTACATTGATAATTTACTTCTAAAATATCTTGAACACTTGTTACGTCAGTAAGTAATGAATGATTGTATTCGTATGTTATTTTACCGATTATGTTGTTATTATTATGATAAATTAAATCATTTTCAAAATCAAAAAAGATATTTGTATTTTTTTTGTAAAATTTATTTCTATTTTTCAACAATTCAATTTTAGAAAATCCAATGTATTCACCGTTTAAATTATATATAAATTTACGTCGTTGTGTTTCCATTTTGCTACTTATAAACATTCCAGTTTTGGCATCTATTACAAATTCTTTTTTGTTTATAATATATTTATCCGCTTTAGAAAAACCAATGATTTGATGTGTGTCATATGAATATATTAATTTGTCCTTGTCAATTAAAACATTATTCTTGTCTTTTGTCAAGATAATAGTATCTTGTTTATTTACTAAAGCCTTTAATTTTAGATATAATTGTTTTGTTACTTCTGATCCTTCTTCAATTGTTTTACAACCAGTTAAATGTAAACTTCCATTTCCAAATAATTTTACATTTACATCGTTACCATTATTCTTGTATATAATAGTAACTTGATTATAAAATAATTTCTTGTTTATTTTTTCAACATCTTTTACCTTTGCTTTTTTATAAACAGTTGTTGAATATTTACCTTTAGTTAAACTTAATTCTGCATAATTATATTTTAACCCTATTATTTCATCATCTATAGACAAATATTTTCCTATATTTGTTAGGTTCAAATTGCAATAAGGTAATTGTGTAGAAATTGTAATTGTTGAAATCTTTACATCCATTTAAAATTTAATACTTTTTTTTTAATTTCAATTTAATTTAAAAAGAGTTTTAAATTTCAATTTAATACTTTTTAAATTTAATTTTAAAACTCTTTTTAAATTTAATTTTAAAACTCTTTTTAAATTTAATTTAAAAATAATAAATTTTACATATTAAAAAATGGTTAGTGTTAAAGTATACGGAGATCCAGTTGCGACTTGCACACAAAGAATTTTAATTTTATTGGAAGAATTAAGTTTAAAATATGATTTTGCATTGGTTGATTTAATGAAAGGTGAGCAAAAAAATGAGGAATTTTTAAAATTGCAACCTTTTGGAAAAGTTCCAGTTTTAGAATATGATAATCGTGTATTATTTGAATCAAGAAGTATTTTACGATATGTTGCTAGAAATAATCAAGAAATTCAAGATTTATTAGGAGACATTAATGTAGATATTTGGTTGGAAGCAGAATCTCAAAATTTTAATCCACCTGCTAGCAAAATTGTATATGAAAGGGTATTTAAAAAATGGCGCGGTGAAGAGCCAGATGAAGAAATTGTTGAAAAATCTTTAAAAGAATTGGAAAATGTTTTGGATGTTTATGAAAGGCGTCTTTCTACAAATCTTTTTATAGGAGGTGAATCTTTTTCAATTGCTGATATTTCACATATTCCATATGCAAATCATTTAATTAAAGCGGGTTATAAATCAATTTTCAAGTCAAGACCAAATGTTTACAAATGGATCAAGAAAATTATAAAACGTGAATCTGTGGATTATGTAATGTCTTTGGCTAAAAGTGTTTAATGTAAAGTAAAAAGACTTTTTTTTATATTTAATTTAATTTTTCATTTAATTATATATTTTTTTTTACTAGGATTATAATATACAAATCATATAATGGTTCTTCCAACGACAGGTACCTTATCTTTTTCTCAAATAAACCAAGCTGTTCGTTTTACAAATGGTAACGTTGGTATTAATACAACTGCTCCAGGGTATCTTTTGGATATTAATGGAACTGCAAATGCTACCAATATTATTTCTACAAATGCAAGTACAGCAAACATTGTTGCTACAAATGCAAGTACAGCAAACATTGTTGCTACAAATGCAAGTACAGCAAACATTGTTGCTACAAATGCAAGTACAGCAAACATTGTTGCTACAGCTACAAGTACCGGATCTTTAAATGCATCTGGTATTACAACAGGAAATATTAATTTTACTGGTTCGCTTTTTCAAAATGGTGCAGCTTATGCAAGTAGTCAATGGACTGGATCTGTTGGATCTACTTTAAGTTATACTTCTGGAAACGTCGTCGCTTCAAATTTATCTGTTACAAATGCAACTTTTAGTAATCTACAATTAACAAATACGAATTTAACTTATACTAATGTAACTATGAGTAATTTAATTGCTGACAATGTTAACCTCGGTATGTCTAGTATGTTTTCTGGTTCCTTTGTAGCTTCTAACAATGTAGTTTCTCCAACTGCGGTAACTTCTTTAATTTTCCCATCTGCATCAATTCGATCTTTTAAAATATCTGTATCTGTTACTACTTTAGTAAGCAGTGGGTCTAATTTATATACATTATATAATATTTTAGGTAATCAAACTGATTCTGGATGGACCATTTTTGTTGATAATTTAGGTGATGCGTCTGTAATTACTTTTACAATAAACAGTTCTGGTCAAATACTTTATACAAGTTCAAATGTTTCAAATTTTACAAGTTGCACGTTCAGATATTCAGCAGAACAATTTACTGCAAGTGGTAGTTATGCAAGTCTTTCTAGTGTAACACAAGGTACATATTTACTTGATACTATACAAATTAACAACACAACTGATACTCTTTCTGGTGTAAGTAATGGTGGTCTTTATGTTTTAGGTGGTGCGACCGTTACAAAAGGTCTTCGTGTAAGTGGTGATATTAGTACTGGTGCTCTTCAAGCACCTAACGGTATTACAACCGGAAATATTAATTTTACCGGATCTCTTTATCAAAATGGTGTAGCTTATGTTGGAAGTCAATGGTCTGGATCTGTTGGTTCTGCTGTTAGTTACACTTCTGGAAACGTTGTTGTTAATAACGTCGTTTCAACCAATTCTAGTTTAGGTACAATTAACAGCACTGGGTTAACAACAGGAAATATTAATTTTACTGGTACACTTTATCAAAATGGAGTAGCTTATGTTGGAAGTCAATGGACTGGATCTGCTGGGTCAGCTGTTACGTATACAGCTGGTAATGTTGTTGTTAATAACTTGCAATCTACAAATTCTAGTTTAGGTGCGATTAACAGCACTGGATTAACTACTGGAGCTTTATTAGCAACAACAAGTATTAGTTCTGCTAGTGTTAATGCAACAAATAGTACTATTACAAATGCTGTTCATACTACTCTTAGTACCGGATCTTTAAATGTTACAAACGTTGTTTCTACAAATTCAAGCATCGGCACAATTAGTGCAACTGGTTTAACCGCTACAAATGTTGTTGCTACAGCTGTAAGTAGTGGATCTTTAAATGTATCTACAGCAATTACAAGTACAATTACAACTGGATCTTTATTAGCAACTACAAGTGTTAGTTCTGGGTCTTTGTCTGCAACTAATGTAACTGCAACAAATGTTGTTGCTACAGCTATAAGTAGTGGATCTTTAA
>Ga0214921_10002375_pt1 | contig 30730 bp, 25 predicted proteins | sample LL1505_MetaG_FD_177992 | JGI IMG/M metagenome (GOLD analysis project Ga0214921, IMG submission 177992) | Freshwater microbial communities from Lake Lanier, Atlanta, Georgia, United States - LL-1505 | ecosystem: Environmental > Aquatic > Freshwater > Lake | place: USA: Georgia | collected...
CTGGATATATCAATACAATCATCAACGTCCAAATATGGCATTGGGCGGCATTACCCCGAAACAGCGACTGGCCATGGTTGCTTAATGAATCCTACTTCTAGGTACGGTTAAAAATGGGGGGTTTACCATGATTTGCAGGCAGAATTTAATATCCTAATAAAATTACAAAGAAAAGTCCTTTTTAATTCTTAAAAGTAAACGATCTGGGTAAGGTTTCTCATCATAATAGATAATATCTTTAATATCAAAGTTCGTTAATTTTCGATTAGCTATTTTCTTTATAAGATTAGCAAAATCTTCTTCAAAATTTTCACTACTATCACATACTATTGCCCAGGATTTATTCCTGATGTTTTGTAAATGGTCAGTAGTATTTGTTATTGAAAAATCAAATTCATTAATAGAATCAGCAAAACTTATACATAAAACATTTTTGCCGCAAAGAGCGCCTTCCAAAATCATCGTTGAAAAAGGAGAGACTATTCCATCCACAGCTGATAGTAATTGCATATAGTGATCTTGCGTTGTGGAATTCTTTGATTCGGGCTGATCAATTTTTACGAACTGCATGTTAGACGGCTGGGCTGTAGCCTTTGATTTTCTCATCCATCCTCGTGGATGCGGTCTGTAGATGATGTAAGTATCCTGAATATCATTTTTTTCAAGATAAAAATTTATCCTTTGTAATGCGGATACCTCATCGTACGGCACGGATGTGCCAGCGAACAAAATAATCTTGGCGGACAGTGGTATTCCAAGCTTTGACCTAAATATAGAGTCATCTTGTGCAACCAAATACCTATATTTATCTAAATTTGGAGAGCCCACAACCTCAATTGAATTTTTATTAGTAGCTCTATCTAATAGAGCCATTTTTTTCATATCCTCCCCCCAAACATAGATTTTGGTGGGGGCAAATCTCATTACACTTTTTTTTGAAAAAAAATCCCAATGTGAAATCAACATCAACGAAGGAATTTTACATTTATTAGCAGTTCGAGCAACTATGTGGGAATATGAATCCATTGCAGAACCGGGAAATATAAGGAGTTGAGGTTGGGTACTCTTAAGGTACTTCTCTATAAGTGGATCATCAAAAAAGAAAACGCTTTCATCCAACCATTTAATAACCTTATTGAATGGTGGAAATGATAATATTTTGTAAACCAATCTCCAAACAGGAGGCTGCTGCATAATCTTGAAGCTTTGTTGAAAGGCTAATTTTCTTAGCCTGTGATACTCAAATAGAGATGTATACCAAAATAAATTGCCTAAGTATTTGTTTAGAATATTAAATTTAGTTGATAAGCTTATAATAGTACATCTACCCTGGAGAGGTTTTTTTACCATTGGACTTACAATATAATTAATTTGATATTCTTCATTTAATGAATTAAAGGCGCCACTATCAATAAATGAAAAAATAATTACATCACTCGGCAAAACGATAGAAATACTTTTTTTTACAATAATACCCCTCCTCCTTAAATCCCGCATAACTTATATTTGCTCAATTTTCTCAACAACTAAAAAATTCGCAGAATAATGTAACTTATTCGGTATATTATCGAACATTCCTAATGGTTTTAATCCATATTTAGACAAGTCCGCTACTCTAGCAGAGAAATAATCCAGAGATGCTATCCTGTGCCGGTTTGTAGCCATATTATTCCAATCTCTGAATGGCTCAACCATTACAATATATTTTTTACATACCCTAGATAGCTCAGAAAGAGCTTGGTTACGTATCTCCTCCATCTGCTCGAGAGCCAACACAGTAAAAACAATATCAAATGCATCGTCATCATACGGAAGATTCTTGGCACTTCCTTGCCGAAAATTAATGAGCTTATGGGCTTTCAAATCAAGCGGCACTAGTGGAGAAAATTTACATATGTAGTCCGGAAGAGTATCTTCGAGCGCTATTTTTTTTGATGCTTCATAACCGCCTTTTGTAAGCTCACATCCCGAGAATTGAATAGCAGGAAATAATGAAGAGAGAATAAATAAATTTAGTCCATTTCCAGAGCCAACCTCTAATATGCTTTTTGGTTTTGTTGTTTCTATAAATTTAGCTAACAAAAATTGGTGGACTCGTTTAATGCCATATGGTCTAGCTAAAAAACTACGTTTTCCCCATATACATGGCGCAGTTTTTGTACTATCAATATTCTGTTTCAGCGTGGTGTGAGCCCATTGCAAGGAATAATCAGTCTCGACATTTTTTTGAGTTTTGACTCCGATTAAATTAGTCCATCCCAACAAAATCCTCTGAAGATATTTTCTATGCCAGAATAATTTATTTTCGTTAACAATCTTCTCCCAACGTGGATCAGATAAAGAAAATTCTGATTCTACGAAAGGCATGAATAATGACTCTATCTCAAGATTTGTTAGTTCAAAAAGATTTAGCTGAGGAATGACGATTTGATTACTTTTTTTTAGCATTTTAATATTTTGATTAACAATTTTTTGTAGAAATGTAAGAAATAGTTTTTTAAGAAATTATCACAATTTAAAAAATTTAATCAACTATACATGATTATTTCCATGAACAAAGTCGTAAACCGATGAATTGACACTAATCATTCATTCGTCGATTAAGTATTGTTTCAATTCTAACTATTTTGTTACCAAAGTAAACGCTTAATACTCATTAATATCTATCCTTACTAAGAGTCATGAAATTTTTGTATTTTGTAATTTTATAAGCCTGAGGCCGCATGATCTATTTAATGACTTAACATTTGCTGACCAGTAGTAATAACGAAATATACCCCAGCGCCTAAATCAAGTACTTCTACCTCGTAAAAGCGCATAATTTTAATAATTATGGGTTAACTTAGGCAAAAGCGAGATTATTTTGAGGCGTTAATTGCGATCTCTTATCAGATAAAATTTATTTGGGATTCTCAGCAAATGGTGAACCGAATCGTCAATAACGATGACATGACAAACGGAAATATTTATTACAAAAGCTCTGAAATAAAGCAAAAGATCGAATATTATTAGTATGAAAATATAAGAGATTGTATGCCTATTTCCGATTCGTTTAAGGCTCGCATTCGGTAAAAGAGTATTTCAAGTGGCTAGCTATCCGAAAAAAGCAGAATCAAGTTTGCCTTTGATTTAATACAACCACTTTTTGGTTTAATTACGCATATTAAGCGGCCAACTTGGGTTTTGTAAAACCTCCGCTTTTGAGGAGATGCATTGAGCCAAAGCTGACTTATCGAACTTTAACAGACGTACATTTTGACCGGGCGTGTAGTAGAAGGTGATACTATCCCTTACTTTACTTGTAGGCTTTCTCCTGAGTCGATGGATTAAATTTGTATCAAACAGCATGACTGAACCAGCCTTTCCATACCATTCTATTGGTTCCGTTTGCATGTTGGTAATTTCGGCATCAGAAAATCTACTGGCTGCATAATCAAGCTTACGCCTAAAAGCTGAAATGTGCGACCCCGGCAGAAATGAAAAGTTACTATCGTTCTTATCCACATCGGTCAAATAAATCATCATTTTCAATTGACGTCCCCGCGTATCTCTATGCCAATTACTAGAGGAATGCCCACCCAGCTCTATTGACTCCATATCTGCCGGCGGTATTCGCCTCATATCCACATCAGCCAAATAAGGCATTCGACGAAAATATCTTTCGGCAATTCCAAGACACGCAGTGCTTAATGCGCATCTTAACAGGCACGAATCCATTACTAGCGGATTTTGTATAACCCAATATTTAACTCGTTCGTTCCACTTAATGTCAATATTGGGCATTTCACCAGAAACAGCCTTATCAATTTTTATACCAATATCTTTTAGCTCTTCTGGACTTAATAAACCATCAATGGAGGTATAGCCTTGGGATTTTAGCTCAGCCAGCTTATAGTTAAGCAAAGTATCATGAACACCATACTTATTTTTATAAAAAAAATAGGGGAGGTTAAAAAATAATCTTCAACCAATAACCGCAAGTAAGATTTAATAGTTAGTAATTTACTCATAACCTTTAACATCCATATAAATTAGTACCATATTTAAAAAAGTGTTAGAAAACTAATTGCAGTAACTTAAGGTGTATTTAATATTCATTCAAAAAATCGCGCAGATGTCGAATCTTCAGGCCCTTACTTATAAGAATCAATCGTTTAAAGGTCATTTTCTAAAGAAATTACAAAAGATAAATGTTAAAAACTAAAGGATTATTATTATTTTATGAATGTTACCAGCATTACCAACGTCTATAATTTTTAACATCAAACTAAGCAATTTAAGCCACTTTAATTCAACTTAGTCGAATGATTATTTAAGCTCCATCAACTCTCATAACTCTTAAGACTTTTAGATTACTAATTATTAATTTGTATATGCAGAGGTAATTATCCAATTTGCAATTTTTAAATCAATGGGTTCGTCAATATTAACAACCGGTCTATCTATTATCATTGCGATCGCGCCGCTCTCCATAATCTGATTGCGATCAATTAAATGCCTTCTATGTACGGCATAACAAACTCCATTACGATGATAGAAAACTGGAATATCTTGTCGCCTTGAGTACTTCAAACCCTCTTTCAAAAAAAATCCAATCTCATCACAATCTTTTAAAGTTAAAGTTTTATGAGGAGTAAAGTGAGCGGGGGTGCGCGATATAGTCACGACGGCAGGTGCGCAGTTTTGATGCATGATATGCATTACCTTTTCAATATCCTCAGAGCGTCGCAAAGGACTTGTGGGCTCAAGCAATAGAGAAATATCAAAAGTTTTTCCATAAAATTCCTCCGCTGAAAGCCATGCGTGCCTCCACATATCCTTAGAGGACGCCTCATCGTTAGAAAGTTCATGGGGTCGTATAAAAGGTGCGTCAATTCCATAACGTTCAGCTTCTTGAATAATTTCTGGATCATCTGAGGAAATGATTATATTGTCTAACCAAACTAACGATCTTGCTATTAAAGCGGCACGTCCGACTAAAGAAACTCCATCTACTAGTTGAAGATTTTTCCTGGGTATAGATTTCGAACCACCTCGAGCTGGAATAACAGCCAAAACACTTAAATTTTTGTATGTCAAGTTAACTCCTCAATACCAACAATTCGTCCCTCTTGACTGCTGATCCTTATCATCTCAATAACCTTCATTACGCTAAGGCCATCTTTCAGCTGACAAGTCCAATTAACAAAATCACCGTTTATCAAATTAATAAATTCTTGGGCAACTGAAAAAAACATGTCGTTTCGAGCACAACAGAAAACTTCTTCTTCCCAAGTTTGCTCAGAACTAACGCAAACTTTTATTCTATTTGGCTCTGCTGTCCATACCAAAGTTCCGCCCTCACCTATAAATCGAATAGACTTTTCATGAGGTCTGCCGTAAAGATCTAAATGGATTATTACTCGCAAACGATCAGGATAAAATGCAATTACATCAACATTATCATCAGTTTCTATCTCTAAATCACTAATTTTTTCTACACTTCCTAATATTTTTTTAGGCATTCCAAAAAACAAAATCATCATATCAATCCAATGACTCTCATCTAACAATGCTCCACCGCCCTGTGCTGCACTTGCCATAAAAAATGATTGATAAGGCTCCCAAGGATGCCAATCAGCTAAATGTGCTGACATGTTAAAATGTACATGCCTAATTGATCCAATTGTATTAAATTTAATAAGCTCTTGAACTCTTTGTAAAGGCTTCCACCATCGCCATGTATATCCAAGCAATACTGGAAAATCTTTTTCGATACTAATTTGATACATCTCCATAGCATCATATAAACTTTTCGCTACAGGTTTTTCCAAAAGTATAGGTAATTTAAATTTGGCCAATTGATGAATTGCTTCGGAATGGAATCCGGTTGGGCATGCTATAACCGCACCATCATAATTCTGACCAGCGCGAAAAGCAGAGTCGATCGTATCAAATTGACCTATAATCCTTATTTCTTGAGAAAGCTCATCCAAGCGTTTGATATTTAAATCAACGCATGAGATATTGCATCCCAATGCATTTAAATTACGTGCATGTCTTTTTCCAACACTACCTACCCCCACTACCAAGATATGAATTTGCATAAGTAATTATTGAAGGAATAAAGTTTTACTTAAAACTGAATTCATCTTATATCTCTAGTCATTGATTCGTAATCATTCATATCAAATGGAATTTCAAGAAATGCTGGTCCCCCTATTAATTTCCATTTATTTATAAAATCAATGACCTTGTCAAGACTTTCGGAGCGCTCTGAGGAATAGCCTAAAGACTCAAATATTGACACCCAGCTTTTTTGCGACATTAAAAGTGGCTTTTGAGTAAGGCCTTCTTTAATTGCCCTCGTTCTAATCGAGCCAAATGCACTATCGGTCATCAATACTATCAAAACTGGCAAATTTAGCTTTACCGCCAGGAGTACTTCTGATAAGTACATGCCAATACCACCATCGCCCACACATGCAATTGTTGGTCTGAGTGGATTATGAATTGATGCCGCAATAGCCATTGGTAAAGATGTGCCCATATAACGCCCTTGCGCCGACAGTAGGCACGATGATGGGGTAGAAGCCTTCCATACATGCTCGCCGATTGTACAAAAGTAGCCCGTGTCCATCACCACGCACGGATAATCTAGGGTATCCGCAATCGCATCAAAAATAACACCGGGAAGAAATTTTTCTGTAGCGCGTGCATGAAGATTTTCTCCTGCTATTTTTATATTTTTGGCGCCCCATTCCTCCTTTCTTTCAAGCGCGGCACATACCTCTCTAGCGCCTGAAATGCCAATTGAAACTGTTGGACTAAAAGCATCATCACCAGGAGTTTTTACGGCATTGATGGCCAAGTAACTACAACCAAAGGGTTTGACCGACAAAACCTCCTTTGCATTCAATCCAATCCCAACAACTAAATCAGCCTGAGGTAATATGATGGCCTCTTGGGTCAAACTTAAACCTACGCCCGTATAAACTCCACATGATTGCCAATTAAACTCATTGATAACTCCCTTTGCAGAAACTGTAGAAAATATAGGGCAATTTAATCGACTAATTGATTCACCAAGATTAGCTCTAATCGCAGCAGCCCCAGCAATAACTACCGGATATTTTGCTTTTTTTATTAAATCTAAAGCATCTTTAAAATTAAAATCAATCATTGGCGGATCGTCAAAAGGCAATTCTTTTTCTATTGGCCGGGATACTAGATTCATAATCACAGGGCCCGGAGTCTCTGATAGAGCATACGTAGCTAATTCTTGAAATCCTCCGGGGTAACTCGAGTAACGCGATCCTTTGCTAATGGCCTTCATAAAAATATTGTGATCCAGCCTTTTATGCGCGTCCGCAAGTGATGCATTGGGATGTATTGACTCAGTAATATGTACCAACGGAAAGGACTCAAACCAAGCTACAGCAATGCCAGGCGCGGAATTTACTAGCCCCGGTCCCCGAATTGATAATGAAACGCCTGATTTTTTCTTTAGATGCCCCAAGGTGGCGGCCATGATTGATGCAGCCCCCTCGAAATGAGTTAAATGAAATGGTATGTCTCGTTTTTCTAATGCGTCTATCAAAGATAAAGATAATCCACCACCTGGAATACCAAATACCATTGGAACTCCATGATCAGCTATTTGGTTGGCCAATTGATCAATATCGGGCATTAACTTAGTTTTCTTTAATGTGTTGACGAATCTTTTCTGCTGCCAAGGTGCAAACTTTTTTAACTGCATCGGGACTAAAACCGCCGCAATGCGGTGTAATCAAAAGATTAGTGTTTGATCGGGCATATTCCACTAGAGCATGCTTATCTATATCCGGCTCACCATCTAATACATCTAAACCGACAGCACCAAGCTTTCCAGACCTTAGGGCTTCTAGCAAAGCCACCTCATCAACGAGTCTACCTCGCGATGTATTTATGAAAACTGCACCCTGCTTCATGAGAGAAAAAGCTTTTTTGTCAATTATTCTCTCGGTTTCAGAGGAAAGATGTACGTGAATAGATATAAAGTCGCTCGATGAGTAAATTTCTTCTAGAGAAGCCTTTTGAATCGTTTCAGGAAACTTAGTTAGATTTGGGTCATAACCAATTACCTCCATTCCAAATGCTGTGGCATACCTGGACATCCACGACCCAATACGCCCACACCCAATCAACCCAAGTCTTCGTCCATTTAGCATAATGCCGGGGAACATCTCACGTCTCCACTCCCCACTCAAGACATGATTGATGGCAGAAGGTAGTTGACGAGCACATGCCATTAATAAAAGCCAAGAAAGCTCTGCTGCAGGGGTTAGCGATAACAAAAAGTTTGGGTCTTCCCGCAACGTTCTTACAGAAATACCTCGCATGTTCAAGGCATCCCGCTCAATGTGATCTGAACCCGTTGTCGCACAAGAAATAATGCGTAAATTAGGTGCATTTTCTATCATAAAATTTGTTATTCTTGTCTGCATAGAAGCATCTAGCAATGCGGTTGCATCTTGTAGTTCGCGACCCAAACTCGTTGGGTTAGTTTCAATGTTCACCACATCAGCAACCGCACCCAAAATGCTCTTAGCTGATTCAAAACCTTCGACTGAGCCTAGATAGATAACCTTATTAATAGTTTTTGGTTTCATAGCTAATTCCTTAATAGAAAAGTATACAGATAATCACCACCATCTTGTGCCTCGAGTACCTGTCTCCAAAAATCATCAAATAATTTATCTCCTGCAAAAGGTAATGCTTGTTGGCCGGCCAGACATTGATTTCTAAGCTACATAAATGCATTTAAGAGCCCGTGCGATGAACGCATCTATCCCACCCACAACAAAGCCAGCCTTGATAAAGCCCTCAGAAAATGAACTACGATCAAAGTGCCAAAGGTACGAGGATCAATAAGAAAATTTTAGCATTCGGCTTGCAATAATGACATCAATACGTTACAAAGGTTTGGCGTTCTAATGAAAACTTTTCTGCTATGAAACGGATGCTTGGATATTTTCTCTAGAAATTTTGGGGGCTCTTATGCGTGCTCAATGGCACTATAAAACGACATCAAATCAACCAGAACGCCATTTGTAACCGGGTCCTTTTCGCAAGAATAAATCTTATATCCTTTGTTGACCAGTAAATAATGATTCTCATGACATGGTTCTATTGCCACCAGTTGACTTGCCAGCCCAGAAATTTTATTCAAAAATCGCCCCCCCTTCGCACTCTCGGTCCGACATCCGCAACAGTTTTTTCTCGGAAGGAAATTGGCCATAATTACTTCTGGCATGAATCTTAGTCATTTCTTGCTCGATAGGTAACCCAGCGATATCTGTTTTTTTAGCAAGGTTATACATTTTTATTTTTCATAAAAGTCATTAATTTTTTGGAAAGACGCCACATATCACACCCACAGCATTTTGCTACTGCAATACTCTTCATAAATTGGCTATATGTTCGATTATTTCTGGGCCTTTATAAGCTTTTGCCTAGCTAAAAGAATTAAAAATTCCCATCTTTCAAAATCCTCAATAAACATAACTAAGTCTTTTCTGCAAAGAAACTTTAACTGTTGCCAAAACCTCTGCGATTCGCTCACCAGAGGATCCATCCCCAAACATTAATGATGACTGATAACGGCCGTGAGTTAGTTGCCTTAGGATTGCTTTATAAATGCAATCGGCATCATACGAAACGTCGATGACATTTTCAGCCCTTTCTCTACCTTGTTGCCGAGTTCCAATATTTACAGCTGGAACACCGAGAAATGCAGCCTCCCTTAAACCAGAGGAGGAATTGCCGACAATACATGCAGCATTATTAATCAAGCGTGCATAATCCTCAACAGAGAAATTCTTATAAAAATGCAGGTTATCTGCTTTATTTTCTTCACGATAAATCCTTAAACCCTTAGAGATATCGTCCGAACCAGCATCTACGTTTGGCCAGAGCCATGCAACCTGCATACCAATTTTTTTTATTGCCTCTAGAGTCTCGTTAATTTGCATGATACCCTCACCATACTCGGTAGTCACAGGGTGCTGTAAAACTACTAGATATGGCTTAGACGGATTAATCTCTGCGCCAACTCCAGCATACTTTTTAAACAAATCTTTAGAGAGTGACAGATCAAGTCTCGCAAGAATATCCATGGCAGGACAGCCTGTAAGGAAAACAGTTCCAGGATCTTCACCCAACCGTAATAAAAATTGATATGCGCGCTCTGTGGCTGGAAAATGAAGGTGAGAAAGCTTAGTAACTGCATGACGAACGCTTTCATCAATAGAACCAGTGACCTCACCGCCTTGAGTATGAGCCACAGGAATATTCATATAACTTGCAGCTATTGCAGTAGCAATAGTCTCAAATCTATCTGCTACTGTTAAAACAATATCCGGGCGTATGTTTTCAAAAAGAGATGCCGCCTCAAGAATTCCCAAGCCCGTTGATTTGGCCATAGTTGTAGGAGTGTCTCCCTCAATAATTGAGTGGATAACAGCCGTTGGCTCAAAACCATCACTTCGCATGATATCAACCACGCTCCCAAATCGATGAAGCAGCGCAGAAGCGCCAACAAGTAGTTGCAGCTCGAGCATGGGATGTTTTTTGATTGCAACCATAACGCTTTTAATGCGTCCATAGTTAGCGCGACTATTAACGACTATACATATCTTGCGCCTTTTATTGACATCAACCATCTATATCATCCCAAGTTAGTAGATATTCGGAAACAACGTCTCGCTTTAGACGACGTCCTATTAGTGAAACTATGCACTCTTCTGGAATGCCATTCCCGGGTTTTTTTAATGTCAGCATATCTTCAGATATGATAGTTCCACTCGGCATATCCGATACCAATGAAACACTTCTCCCAAAAAGAGTGCGCATTTCTGATAAGTTACAAGCAATAGCATCCTTGTTAACCGGACTGGATTTCATTTCATGAAATGCATCCCTTGCTTTAGTTAAGCATAAAAATTCATCGGGCATTAATGATGATGATGCATCTGGTCCAAACATTCTTCGATCAAAAACAATATGCGCCTCTATCAAGCTTGCGCCAAGTACCATGGCCGCTAAAGCAGGATAAATCAATCCAGAATGATCAGATAATCCTATGGGGCAGCCAAATTTTTGCCCAAGATCAGCCATTACATTCAAACCAATATTAGACAGTGGCGCGGGATAGTTAGAGGTGCACTGAAATAAGCATATGTCGACTCCTTGAGCTTTAACAAAATTAACTGTTTTTTCTATAGCAGCGTAATCACTCATGCCAGTACTCAATAAAATCGGTTGTCCAGTTGAGCAAATGGCATTTAAAAGACTTTTATTTGAAAGCTCTCCTGAGCCGATTTTCCAAGCCGGCATTCCTATATTATTGAGAAGATCTACTGCCTGCAATGAAAAAGCAGAGCTTAAAAAAATTAAATTTCTCTTTCCCGCGTGTTCAGCCAAGCCAGCCCATTGCTCTGGAGAAAACTCCATCCGCTTCCAGTAAGAATATCTAGTGCTATCTTGCAGGGAAAACTTGACTCTAAATTCTTCATTTAGTGTCGACTCTGCTGACGCAATATGGGTCTGAAACTTAATCGCATCCACTCCAATATCTGCAGCAAGGTCAATGTAGGAATGAGCCATACCCAATGAGCCATCATGAGCTTGGCCTACTTCGGCGATAACAAAACAGGGTTCGTCAGATCCTATTAACCTTCCATTTAAAGAAATTTTTGACTTATTCATAATTGCCTATAACTTCTAAAGTCGCCAATATTCATAACCGGCATCTTTAATGATCTGCCCCTTGAACGCGGACTTAACATCAACAAACAATCCGCCCAGCATAAGAAATGATGTGATTTCAGACTCTGATTTAATCAAATAGTGCTCATGAGAAACTGCAACCACTACTGCAGAAGCGTTCTTTGGTAACTCAGACCATGAGACCAAATCAATTCCGTACTCATGTTTAGATTCTTCTATGTTTGCAATTGGATCATGCACTACCACATCCAGACCATACTCTTCAAACCTTTTCACCAAATCGACTACCTTAGAGTTACGTATATCTGCGCAATTCTCCTTAAAGGTAAGCCCCATTATCACGATCTTATCTCCCTTACTACAATTACCACCCATAATAAGTTTTTGAATGGTTTTTTCAGCAATGTATCCTGCCATGCCATCATTTATTCGTCGTCCAGCAAGAATTACCTGAGGATGATATCCAAGAAGCTCTGCCTTATAGGTAAGATAGTATGGGTCAACACCAATGCAGTGTCCTCCAACCAATCCCGGGCGAAAGGGTAAAAAATTCCATTTGGTTCCCGCTGCCTCCAAGACCTCAAGAGTATCAATTCCAACTCTATCAAAAACAATTGCCAACTCATTGATAAGTGCAATATTGAGATCGCGTTGAGTATTCTCAATAACTTTTGATGCCTCTGCTACTTTTATGCTTTGACAGCAATGAATTCCAGCCTCTATGATTGAACCATAGAGTCGTGTCAAAAATTTAAGTGTTTCCTGACAATCACCCGATACCACCTTCATCACTTTAGTTAAGGTGCGCTTCTTTTCCCCAGGATTTACACGCTCAGGCGAGTACCCAACATGAAAATCACTTCCCCATTTCATATTTGAGAATTTTTCCAAAATAGGAATACAAACTTCCTCTGTAGCTCCTGGGTAGACTGTTGACTCATAAACAACAGTAGCCCCTTGTTTCATAAATTTACCCACATTGGATGAAGCTTTGATCAGAGGGTCAAAGTCAGGTTTATTAGCATCGTCTACAGGAGTAGGTACTGCAATTATAATCACGTCGGCCTCAGAAATACTTTCTGGACTCGATGAGAATGTTAAATGAACCGCGTCCTCTATTTCCTTGGGGCTAACCTCACCCATAGGGTCACGCTTATTTCTATAGCTTTCGATTTTTTTATTAGAAAGATCAAAGCCAATTGTTTTATATTTTTTTCCAAACTCAAGCGCTAATGGCAATCCAACATATCCAAGACCGAGAACTAAAATTTTTTCTTTATTTAACATATGTAAAGTAATCTTAAAACATGCATATCTTATCAACTCAAATATCTAAAATAGCGTTGTACTTTAATGCTCATGTAACTTGATTGGAACATAACTCTTGAACTGCAATTAATTTAGACTTCTGGCCATAAAGATTTATTCTAGTAAATCTTTTCACATAATGCACTTAGCTTATAAGGCTTTTACCAAATATTATAAAGCTCAATGAGCTTTATCCTAATTACCAACAAATAACCCTCATCGGAATCCTCATTTAACTTCTCGCGTATATGGCCAATGAATACAATTTGCTCTCTGTAATAATTGTTTAAAAAATTAATGTAACTTTAGAAATAAAAGCGTTTATCAAATTATGCTTTTGAATATGTGAATCTTTTTTATAAGTGATTTTTTATTATTACTTATACATTGTTGCGTAGCCTTCAGCCGCAAATGGAGCGACCAGCTCTTTCAATCTTGGATTTTTATCAAGAAACTTTATAATTTCAGTAACAGGAATCTTAGGGGCCTGATCCTTAAATGCACCATAAACAATTCGACATACAGCGAGATCTTCGGGATTGTCAACTGTAAGCCTAAGATCCTTTCGATTTAACTCTTCTGGTATTTTTGGTCTTATAACCTTAAATAACTGATGGTGTTCTCGGATATAAAGCGTACATAACTCGCTTCGGTGTCTATTGTCACCTTTCACATGTGACTCTTCTAGCGCTCTTAACCCTATTAACTCAAATCCACAACCATCAATCACACCATCGAAGAATGTAGCGTCAGCCCCCTCCTCTTTATGTCGAATCCATAGGTCTTCTACGTGCTCAAAACATAGGAATGGCGACTCACTGGTTACTCTAAATATATCCGATGCATTAGCAAGTTGGCCACATTTTATGAGACGAGATAAGACATCTATCTGATCACCTACCACGTACCGAAGACCTTTTTCATCGGCAATATATTTGAAAACTTCATTCTCTACACCTTCCGAAATTCCAAGAATGATTTCATCAATACAGTCAATTGATCTAAGACATTCGACTATGTTATCGATTATTCGAATACCTTTATAAACATCAAGATTTTGAATCGGCTTACCATACAAACGTGAACCTTGATTACGACAAGCGATAGCAGCAACAAGGTGTCTTTTCATAAAAACCACACTAAGCAATGTCTCCAGGTAATACTGGACAATTTATTTTAACCGCCTGCTTAACCACTTTCTGATACACCAATGAAAGATCAGTAATTGCCTGATCAGCCGATGTTCTTTTTAATATCAGGTCGGTGGGCAAGACTTTATCGCCGACCTCGAGATTTCGACTCGCAACTACATGCCGGCGTATCATCTTACGATAGCTACGCTCAGACTCACTCATTTCAAAATCTTCAACATCAGCTGCAAAGCCAAGTGCAAGTATGCAACTACGAATTGTTTCAGTAAATTCAAAGAACTCTTCTACATTTAAGGCTGACTCATGGTCTTCTAACTTCATAAGCCTACCAAGTGTAAGATGTTTTTCAATTACTGTTGCACCAGCCCCAATTGCCATTGTGGCTAAAGAGTAGCGCAATGGACTATTGGGTGAGGCATGATCTGCGAACCCAATCCTCAACTTAGGATGCGCTGGAACCAGTCTCTGAGCCAACAATCGTACGCGAGCTATTTGATTTGTATCATTTGGGGTAGGGTAGCTCTGAAAGCCAAGAAGAATAACTAGATCTTTGGCCACGAGGGTCTCAATAGCTTGCTCAAGCTCACTTAAATGCGCCCCGCCTGCGCCTATTAATACTTTATTTACTGAACTGTTTGCAACTTGATTTAACAATCCCAGGTTTGATATATCAGTTCCGTGAAGTTTTATTGTAGATACGCCAATTTTCGTAGCGAGGTTTAGACTACGGATACCAAAAATATCTAGTTGTAGATTAATGCCCAACTCTAAGGCATAAACCGCTAACCCCGCCCATACTTCATCAGGCATTTCTAGAGTCTTGAATAGATTGTAATACTTGTAGTCTGGCGTTGCTAATTCATCAGCATAAACAAGTTGAAATTTAGCTGCATCGGCACCACCAGCAGCAGCAGCTTTTAATAGCATTCTTGCTTGTTCTGGTCGCCCCTCGAATCCTTGTGCTAATTCTGCAATAATTTCAATGCTCACTTTTATTCCTTTTCTTCAAATAATACCTATGAAAGTGCGGCCCAGTTTGAGGGTATAAATAAGTCAGAATTGACCTCACTTTGCCAACTAGGTACCTCAAGTGGTGCCCCCTCAGAAGCCAAAAGAATTTCCTGCAACTGTCTTATGCTATCAACACCAACGACAAGTCTACTAATCTGAGGAAATGTGCAAGCGAATCGAATACAAGCAGACAAAGGCGTTATCCCAGTTTGCCCTATCCACGCATCCCATTTAGACCAAAATGGAGCCCATCTTTTGAATTTACTTGGACGATCACTTGGCTTCATCAATAAAAGACCTTGCAAAAAAACTGATCGCGCATGAACTTCTATATCTTTAGCCTTTAATCTGTCTAACCATCCGGACAAGTAGAGGCGCTGATCAAGAATATTAAACGGTGCCTGGACCATCTCTATACTGAAAGAATTATAAATGCCATCAAGATCATGTGGTGAATAAATCGACACGCCTAACTTTTGTACTTTTCCAGCATCCTTAAACTTAAGCATAGTCTCATATAGTATCTTTCCATTGCTACCGAGCAAATCATCAGAGCGATGCAACAATAGGCCATATAGACTCATAACGCCAAGTCGACTCATCGAAGCTGTAATTTGCTCGCTAGCCCACTCAGCAATATTTTTGCATCCAATTGGAATTGCTGGGATTTTTGTTACAACTTTAAAATCTCGAACTCCTACTTGGCCCAATCGGATTTCACTTTCACCGTAACTAATTGCAGTATCGAGAACATCGATATGATAATCCGATGCAAATTCGAGTATCTTTCTTGCTTCCGACAGTGTGATTTGGCCAGCTTGGTTGGCAACCCCATAAGGCATACCAAATTGAGCTGTTCCAAGTGCCAATCTCATACCACCAACCTCATAATTTCAAAAATGATTCTGTCTTGCTGTTCATTTGTAAGATTGTAAAAAAGTGGAATGCTTAGCGTCTCCTGATAATACTGCTGGGCATGCGGACAATCCGTTAAGCTATATCCAAGCTGACGGTAATAGGGATGATTCGGCACGGGGATGTAATGCACTTGACTACCGATTCCTTTAGAGTTTAATTCTCGAATCAACTGAGCCCGATTCATGGCGATTGAAGCAAAATCAATTCGAAGCAAATACAGGTGGTGGCCACTCCGATCTCGTCCTGTATTTTGAGCTGGTCGGAAATTTTTCATTGTGCTGAACGCTGAGTCATACAGTTTTACCAGCTCTCGTCTGCGTAAAATGAATTGATCAAGCTTGCCAAATTGGGAGAGTGCCAGCGCTGACTGTATGTCAGTAATTCGGTAATGAAAGCCCAATTCTTGCATTTCGTAGTACCATGGATTGAGTTTTCCGTCTGTTTGACTTTGGGTTGTTTCAATCAGTGGATCCCCTAACTTATTGATACCATGACTGCGAAGACGCAACAGTTTTCGGTAAACTTTTTCATCGTTAGTACTGATCATTCCCCCTTCCCCGGCGGCAATTGCTTTAACTGGATGAAAGGAAAAAATGGTCATCAATGAGTGGGCGCAACAGCCAACACGACGACCATCAGGGTAAGACGCACCAAGTGCATGGGCAGCATCTTCAATTACTACTGCGCCTACATTATCTGCCAGCTTCTTAATAGCAGGCATGTCACAAGGCAATCCTGCAAAGTGCACTGGTACTATAGCCTTAGTATTTGGATTTTTTTCTAACGTACGCTTTAACGAGGCTGGCGACATATTGACTGTGGTTGGGTCTATATCTGCGAATGCAACTTCACCGCCAGCATAAAGACCAGCATTAGCACTAGCGATAAAAGTTATTGGGCTTGTAATCAAAGTTTTACCAGGCCCAACGCCCGCAACAATTGCCGCCAAATGAAGTGCTGCTGTAGCACTGGAAACTGCTACAGCGTACTTTGCGCCTACATAAGCGGCAACTGCTTGCTCGAAGGCCTCTATCACCGGTCCTTGAGTCAGTACACCACTTCTCAAAACATCCGCAACTGCTTGGATATCTTCTTCGTCAATGTGATGTTTTCCGTATGGAATCATAATTTTTGTAACTCTAGGGCAAGCCCGTTATATTCTTGCAAATGAAGCGTTACGAGTTGCTCTTGAATGCCTCCAATCGGTCGACCAAGCAAATTCCTAACTTTGCTATTAGATAGACTCATATCAAACGGTCTCTGGATTAATCGGGACTGATTGGCCAAAAAGCCAGGAACAATATTACTTGAATCAAGTCCAAACTTTTCAGCGATACGAAGCCCAAATTCATATTTGGTAATCCGATCATCCCCTACTACATGAAAAATACCGCTAACCTTTAGATTAATAAGTTCATGAACTATCTTTGCAGCATACTCAATCAAAATAGGAGTATAGGAGACATCTTGAAATAATGTTATCCCCTGATGCAATCGTAGCTCTTTTATAACCATATCACTAAATGACTGGCGATAACCTGTTCCCCACCCATAAAAGTTCGTCCGGATTATCAGCGCCTCTGGATTGATCTCGGACACCCTATGTTCAGCTTCAGCTTTAGTTTTGCCGTAAACGTTTACAGGGGCTGTAGGTTGGTCTTCCATAACCATCGCTTGTTGGCCAGAAAACAAATGATCGGTAGATATGTGAACCAGTTTTATGCCCAAGTTAGCACAAGCTTTAGCAACATTTGAAGCAATGGTAACGTTGACGTGATGAGCAAGTGCAGGTTCAGATTCGCACTTCTCCACACTAGCTAGTCCGGCAGTATTAACTACGACCTGGCAGTTTATCTCTTCCAATATACGCATGAGCCTATCAACTGACTCAAGATCGATCTTTTTAGCAAAGGTTTGATAGAGTGAAATATTACGCTCGTGCAAACCCAGCGTTGGAATGCAACGATCCCTCATCGCCTGAGCCCAATTAAGGGCCAAGAGACCAGAACCGCCAGTAAAAAGTATGCGGGTATTTACAAGCACAATATTAATTTAAGATAACAAAAATGAAGTACATTCTGTTGGCTAAAGCTGCAAAATGAGGGCTTCCTGCTCTGAGCAACTCATAATTACTCGACAATGATAATGTAACTACCCAACTTTTAAATATTAAGGTTAAACCGAGCTATAATAATAACTGTTTTTTCAATACGGAAATAAGTTTTTTAAATAGATAAATTGTTAGGAAATTAATCGGTTAATAATATAATAACAAAAATTTAAATTTTAAGCTTTATCAAAAAAATAATTCAAAAAAAATTCACTTTAAATTAATACTCAAACAACATTCGCCTAAAATCCAAAAATAAAATGCTTAACTCAAATAAAATTAATATCGAACTTTTTTGTGAACTTACAGGTATTCAAATAAGTGATTTAACTCCTAGCTTCATTAATAAAATAGATAAACTTAATTTACAGTTTAACTTTATAAATAAAGATCGAGAAGAAAATTTTATCTATGAGTATAAAAAAATCATCTTTGAAGATGATTTAAAGAAATCTGGTCCGGCCAGGATTAATGACTGGGAATCTGGCTGGAATGAAAATCTTGAAATATATAAAATCAATTCTACCGAATTAAGTTTAATTCCTAAATATATTAAAAAATCTAGTTTTTTTAGAATAAATGGAAGGCTAGCAGAATCTAGTAATGAATATTTTGAATATATCCTTACGAAACTTCATCATCAAGCAATTGCATTAAAATTTTTAAAGGAATTTGATTCTATCTATGAATTCGGATGTGGCACTGGAATAAACCTGATTTTTTTTAATGAAGTACTTCCATCAAAAAAGTTTATCGGATTAGATTGGTGCGAGTCTTCAAAAAGAATTATTAATGAAGTCAGAAAAAATAATGATATAAATCTCAGATTTGAAACTTTTAACTTCTTTGAATCTCGTAAGATTAATTTTGAAAATAATTCTGCAGTATGTACTGTTACATCACTTGAGCAGGTTGGTAAAGAATTTAAAAATTTTATAGACCTATTAGTCCGAGAGAAACCAGGAATAGTTATACACATAGAACCAATCGTAGATTGGTACAACATGGATAGTGAAATAGAATCACTTAGCGTTTATTACCACAAGAAAAGAGGGTATCTCGATGGGTTACTTGGATACCTTGAAGAGTTGGAAGGCAAGAAGCTTATCTCAATATTGGCAAAGTTTAAAACTCAATTTGGAGAATCTCGTCACAATCCCTTTTCTCTAATTGTTTGGAGGCCAAATTCTTGAAATATGCTTTTTTGGATTTCATTTTTAAACGTAATGCACGTGAAAGAACGTTTTTCTGTATTGCATCTGCAGGGTTTGGGACGAGATTAGCAACACTTATATCTACAATGTTTGCAGCAGATATGCTAGGCGCAAATTTTAAGTTTATCTGGAAATTCAACTATGCAAATAGACTTCATGATATACCATCCGTTAAAGAAATGTTTAAAGAAGAGTTCATCGAAAAACACCATCTTGAGTCGCCCCCAAATGATATTAATTACAAGGTTATCAACAGGGTGTTTTCTGCAAAAGATTTAAGAAAAATTAAAACATCTAGACACACTCAGATTCAAACTCTTAATAATCCATTGTCTGACTGTAATATCCATTCTGAATATTTCAAAAAACTGCCATTTAATAATCAATATTTAGATGTAATAAATTATGTTAATTCATTACCGGTTCATAAGTATGGTATTCACATAAGAAGGGGGGATATTGCTTATGATATTTATAGATGTGGCGGAGTATTTATAGAGAAACTCCTTCCCCTTCCTGTCTTAGAACTGCTAATTAAAAAACTTCAACCACATACACCATTAATTATCGGAGAATTTGTAATTTCTGATTTAAATAATTTCTTAAAATATAATTTACCAAACACCTTACGTTATGAGTATCCATACTCAGAAAATAAGTCCCTAGTTGACTTTTTTGACTTATGCTTAATCGGAAGATGCCAAATGATTTTTGGTGGGTTTAGTAAGTTTTTAGAGTGCGGAACATTAATTAATAATTGTAAATATACTGATATCAATTACTTCTTGTCACTAGATGAAATAAATAGGGTCGTAATTGATTTTATTAATAAAACTGATATTACAGGTAACAAAATTGAAATCTCATTGGCCTGCGATTATTATGTGAGTTGTAATCATAAAATTCTGTCCAAAAACGATATTTATGAACTCGCAAAAAAAGCTTTTTTAAATGATCCTCAAAACCCGGCGTATTTTATTAAACTAGTTTCTCACTATCTTGAAAATTTCGGGATTGACTACGCAACAAACTTCATCAATTCAACCACTACTCTTCAATCCATTGCAAACGTATTATTAGATATTTCTTACTCTCACATCCACGACAATACAAATATGTTTAATAACTTGACACATTCCAAAGGATATCTTAATCAAAATGATTGGAAAATTTTAAAAAGATATTCCGGAGCCTCTAATTGGATTGACTTTATTTTAGGACTTTACTATTACTGTAATACATTTAAATATGAAGGGCTAAACTACTTAAAGACTTCTTCAGAAGTGGTTTTAGATAAACAGTTAAAAAACAAATTTTCCAGATTAATTAATTTAGAATAAATTAACCTGTGTACCTTTGCGAAATTAGACAATTAAATATAGATTTATTTTTTTGCCCTCCCCCTAAGAACTGTGTTGTTAAAAATTATTATATTAATTTTTTTTGATGCATAATATTATTTTAAGTTTTTGTACGATGTTGTTTTTTTAGTTATTTTACATCTATATAAAATAATTTAATTTATATATTTTTTTATGTCCTCCAGCAATTCTTCTTTTGTTTCATTGAATCCATACTCTTTAACAAATTTTTCGATGCAAATATTTGATTCATCTACATATCTTTCATTTTTAAATTCATAACTTACATTTTTCATTGATATTAATTCTTTAATTTCTATTACGTTTTTATTTGCTATATTAAATATTCCTACTTTTTCCACCTTAATTGTTTTATAAACAGCATTCGAAATATGTTTTATATTGAGGGGCCGTATCTTACTAATTTGATTTAAGTAAATATTTTTACTATTTGACCTTAGATCAAAAAAGATATTTTTTTTCGAAAATTCGCCATACATGTATGATAATCTCATGATACAATATTTTTTTATGTATTTTTTTACATAAAATTCATTCAATATTTTGTGAGCTGAATATATACTATTTTTGCAAGATAAAATTACTTCATTATCCTCTCTACAATTATTTAATTTTAATGTTTCATAAACAGAAATTGATGATATAAGAATCCAATGAGCATTTTCAAATTTTATAACTGCCTGTAGTAAGGAAAAGCAATTTGACTCGAGGCAGCTAACCGGCTCAGTAGAAGATTTTCTAGGAGACGAGTTACCGGAAGCATATATTACATAATCATAATCATTCGGAAGCGCATTTATGTTCCGTGATCCAACTAACGAGATATTAAAATTTTTTTTTAAAATCTCGTTGTAGATACTTTGTCCCACAAAACCTCTGCCAATAACCAGAATTTTTTTAGTCATAGAGAGATATTTCTGGCAATGGAATTACTAACTTATATCCAGGCTTTTCTTTCCTATATTTATCAATGAAATATTTTGAATAATTCCAAGTAAGTAAAATTGCCATTGTAAATGGAATTTTATTAAAATTTACCTCGTTAATTACCTCCAAACCAACCCCGGGAGAATATTTTCCAATCTTCTTTTCGTTTACTTCAGCTATGTATTCTATGCCTTCTACTGAATCTTCAAACAAATAATTAAGCAATGTATTCCCTTTTGCAGGTGCTCCAATAAATCCAACTTTTCCGCCATGATGCAATTCTTTGTGAATAATAGTCAGTAGCGCAACCTTCCACGTTCTTATTCTATCGGAAAATGAGTCAAATATATTTTGGTCAATCAAAAATTTTTCTTCTTGCAGCATAGACTCAATATTCACATTGATTACTCTTTTTCCTTTCCAACAAATAAAATATCTTACACTGGGTCCCGAGGCAGCAACATTGGATTTCTCAACGTTAAAAACACTAAACCCATAATTTTCAAAAAGATTTTTTATAGGTATTAAACTTAAATAAGAATAATGTTCGTGATAAATTACATCAAAATATCCGCTTCGAAGCATATCAAATAAGTATGGTGCTTCTATTACAAAAATGCCATCTTCATCTAGCAATACGCCAATAGACTCAACCACCTCATGAATATTATCAATGTGTGCAAAAACATTCGTGGCAGTAATGATCTTGAACTTATCTTTAGCTTCCCAACAGATGTCATTCGCGAGTTCAACATTTATTGGACTTTGGTATACCGGATACCCTTTTTCTTTAGCCAATAAACATGCAGAAGAGGGGTCAATTCCAAACCTATGATCTTTTTTTAAAAATTTTTCGTAAGCATCCAGAATAATTCCATCGTTACAACCAATATCTAATACTCGATCATTTGGCTTTAGTTCCGCAATCTTGACTAGTGACTCTACTAGTATTTCATATTGCTTTATCAAAGGCTTTGAAGTGGAGGAATGATAGTAGTAGTCAACATAGATCTCCCTCCAATGAACAGTTATAGATAGCTGACATAGGTTGCACTTTAAGCATCGTAGTACCTCCAAATCATATTTTCTTAATGCCTTGCTTTCATCTGCTGAATCTGTGAAAGCATTGGCAAGGGGTTGCTTTCCTAAATTAATTAAAGTGCTTAGTTCGGCAGAACCGCAAAATCTACACCCACACATACTCATATAAATTTATCCAAATTAATTCGGACTGTATCTTCCTCATAAGAAGAATGGATTCGATTATTGTTTGAGATATTTATAAAGGCACTATCTTCTTCAAAATACATCAGATGCTCAAGCATATTAGGCGTATAAAATAACTCCCCGGGACTAATGGTCTCGACATTTGGTTCATCATTTGAACCCACCTCTCGAGTAAGGTAACGTATCTTTCCATATAGTAAATATGCGTAATGCGAGTCAGTTTTATGATAATGGTTTGCGCGTATACTACCCTTGACACTATGAATGATTGCTACATCATTGATAGGCTCCATTACTAAAGCTTGGATAGAACCTCTAGCATCTACATAAGGACTTTTTAGCTTTAATTTAGCAGTCATTTTTTTCCTTTATCTAATATCGTCTGATTTTGATGGATGATTGTTTATGTACCAACCAATTGTTTTCTCCAGTCCCGCATCTAGACTAATCTTGGGGGCAAATCCCATGCCTTGTATTTTTGTGATATCGGGACAGCGACGCGCAGTTTCTCCCAAAATCTTATCCCCTGGTTCTATTTTTATATTTCTCCCAAAAAAATTTCCTATCTTTTGTGCTACATCTTTAATAGTAACCTCTTCTAATGTACCAATATGATAAGTATCAAGATGCTTTCCTGACCTTAGCAATAAGATTAGTGCATCAATAAAGTCATCTATATAAATAAATGATCTTGTTTGAGTGCCGTCACCAAAAATTTTAAAAGGTATCACACCTCGAGGAATTGATTTATGCAACTCAGCTGCTCTTTGTATAAATTGTGGCATAACGTGCTTCCACCCCATATCTGGTCCATAAACGTTATGAGGTCTAAATGTGAAGACCCTATCAAATCCAGCTCTACCATATGTTTGTAAAATCAATTCTGATACGATTTTGCTGCCCCCATAGGAATATCTGGGGTTTTCGATGTCAGGAATAACTAGAGGAACTTTCTCCGGCGTAGGAATGATAGTTGGAGACTGGTAAACCTCAGAGGATGAAGCAAGAATAAATTCTTTAATACTATTTACCCTGCATGCCTCAACAGCAGACAACATTCCGCGGATTCCAACATCTAGGACTAATTCTGGATGCTTATAAAAATTATCAGTTCCATTTATGGCAGCCATATGTACAAAAGATGTCGCATTTTTGCAAGATTTAATTACTTTTTCTACATCTCTAATGTCACCCTCAATACACGTTAAGTTTAAATCTTTCAAAGGTAGTCTTGCTACATTTCCGCGTGCGTTGTTATCGTAAACTGTTACCTTATTGCCATCCTTCAGCAATCTTTTAACCAATGCTGAGCCAATAAATCCACTGCCACCCGTTATGAAGTAATGCATAATTTCCTTAAAATGAGCATATCTGATTTCCAAGAGCCATATAAGTAACTTTATTTTGCATTACTAAATTCTTACCAATAAATAAGCCCCAATAATCGTAAACCAAGGCATTGGGTCTCATGGAGCTCGAAAGGGTATCGATCTTTAAACTTCTAAATTGCTCATTATTATTTGCTATTATTACCAAGTTTGAGGCATCAAAAGCCTTCTCAACAGATCCAACTGGATCTATTCCAAATTCTAAAATATCTTCATCACTAACATGAGGGTCAAAACCAAAAAATCTAGAATGTGGGAAGCTCAACTTAAGACAAGACATTATTGGTTTAGCAACAGTCCCCCTCAAATCATTGGTTGCAGGAACTCCTTTAAACGCAAGTCCTAGGATTGAAATCTTCAGGGTATGATTCTTACCCAAACCCTTAGCTAAAAGAAATTTAACGATAGATTGAACTGTTTCAAACGGCTGCCTTTCATTTACACGGCGACTTGCTAAAGTAACATCTAAAGAAATCCCATACATTTGCGCACTTTGGGAAAGAATGTGGGGATCTTTCTCTAAGCATGGGCCTCCGACTGGGCCAGGCCAAGCAACATTAGTCCGTTGATAGCCTAACTTTCCGGCATGAATAACCTGAGAAGACGAGACACCAATAGCATCACATATTCTAGCAACTTCATTTGCAAAACCAAATGTCACATCCCGATATGTGTTGTCTACTAGCTTAATTAATTCCGCAGTTTCCCATTTATCCACCCTGATATTAGTAGGCGTCAACCTACTAAACAGATGACTAGCCCTAAAAAGCGTACCCTCAGCTTCGGCACCAATAATTTGAGGTAACTGTCTCAACTCATTCATGGCGTTTCCTTCAAGCGTCCTCTCTGGACATACAGCAAGCTCATAGGAAACACCCGCATTATCTAGAATTGGCTTAACTACATTCCTGGCAGTACCAACTCGTACTGTAGACCTCAATACTACTAATGCACCGTCTTTAAAATTTTCAGCGATCTGATGTGCGGCATTCTGAATCATGTCTAATCTGACCTGGCCAGATGCATCAAGGGGTGTCCCAACTGTAATAATATAAACGTCGGATGGAGGAACTGCCTCATAGTTTTTTGAAAAACTAAAATTACCGCATTCCACCACTCTTTTTATCATTTCATCTAAATCTCGCTCCCAAAAGTGAGCCTTACATTTGACCAAAGAATCAAGTATCGAGTCTCTAACTTCAACACCATGCACTTTGAATCCTACATCTGCCATAGCCACGCCAAGTGTTAGACCAACATAACCCAACCCAAGAATACTTACAGTTGAGTCTGGAAAAAGCCTATTAACATCGCACATTAGTATTTACACCCTTTTATAATTGTCTTCGATCCTATCGATATCATCCTCGCCCAGATAAGCTCCTGTCTGCACTTCAATGACCTCTAAAGGACCGCTTCCTGGGTTTGAAAGTCGGTGGATTTGGCCCTTGGCGATATAAATACTTTGATTTTGATTTATGATCATCACCTGATCGCCGTTAGTAACCTCAGCAACTCCTTTGACCACAACCCAATGCTCAGCACGATGTTTGTGTTTTTGTAACGATAAGCTTGCTCCAGGTTTAACTTCTATTCGCTTAACTTTGAAGTTTTCATCCTGTAAAATGGTATCAAACCAACCCCAAGGTCTTAAAACTTTACGGTGTAAATCTTTTAGTTGATTATTTTTTGAAACCAATTGCTCAACAATATTTTTAACGTCTTGGCTCTTAGATTTCTCAGCCACAAGCAATGCATCAGGAGTTTCAACAATAACGATACTTTCAAGCCCCACTGTGGCCACTAAACGACTGCTCGAATAAACTAGACATTTTTTGGAATCCGAAAGTATTGCATCGCCAACAACAAAATTTTCATCTGGGTCTTTATGGCCGGCTTGCCATACTGCCTCCCAAGCACCCAGATCATTCCATTCAGCATTCAGCTCAACCACTTTGACCGAGAACCGAGAGCTCGGGCACTTTTCAATAATCGCATAGTCGATTGACTCACTTGGGATGCCTGCAAACTCATCCTTACCTGGGCGCATTATGTCAATTCCGTTTAAAGTATCACTCGACTTAGATTGCCAAGCATTTTTTGAAGCTTTGAGCATATCGGGATAAAACTCTTGAAGCACTGTAATCCATGTACTAGCTCGAATTACAAACATCCCACTATTCCATAAATAATTACCATCAGCCAAATACATTTGCGCTGTTTTTGCATCAGGCTTTTCAACAAACTTCGTTACGGTAAATTCATTATTTTTGTGTTTACTAGTATCACGTTGAATATAGCCATATCCAACTTCTGGGGCAGTAGGAGTAATGCCCAAAAGAGCAATAGTTGTTTTACTTTTATCTTCCGCAACAACGGCTACACAATCTTGTAATGCCTTTACAAAAGCAGGTTGATTCCGAACTATTTGATCTGCCGGTGTAATGACTAAGATCGGGTCAGTTCCATCTATCTGGCTTTCATCCTGATTTTGATCTACTTCACTATAGTTGCCATTTAAGCTCATGGACATAAGCACCGCCAAAGTCAGTGCTGGTGCCGTATTGCGTCCCACAGGCTCCAACAAGAGTGTCGCCTCAATATTTTTAAGCTCCGCCAATTGGTCTAAAACTAAAAAACGGTGCTCTTCATTAGCAACAATTAAAGTTTTATTCAACTCTATTTGCGATCCGCTAATGGCATTAATGCGCATAATCGCCTGCTGAAACAAGCTCTGATTTGAGCCATTGCCAGAAAAAACTAAAAACTGCTTTGGGAACTCCGATCGCGACAAGGGCCACAAACGGGCACCCGAGCCACCACAAAGAATAACTGGGGTTACGAAGGAAGATGCTGCCCTATTGTTCATTAAATAGAGTATGAAATTTTTAAAGTTATTATCTACAGATAGCCCGGCTATGGGCAATTGATATAAGTTTATTCTATCTTACTAATAAGTAAAGTTATAAAATTGATTTGTCAGCCATTGCTGCAAAATGCCGACTACTCGCGATGAGCTCCTCATAAGTGCCAAAAGCACTAAGCTTACCACTCTCTAGGAGAAATATCTGATCGCACTGACGTACAGTACTAAGGCGATGGGCAATTAGGATAATTGTCATCTCGTGCCCCAGGTTATTCACCGCCTCCATTACTGCTTGCTCTGTCAGGCCATCTAGTGCACTAGTCGCTTCATCCAAAATCAGCACTTGTGGATTGTGATAAAGAGCGCGGGCAATACCAATGCGCTGACGTTGACCGCCTGATAAACGCACGCCGCGCTCGCCGACTTTAGTTTTGTAACCCTGTGGCAGGCTATCAGTCACAAAGTCATGAATATTTGCTATCTTGGCAGCGCGCTCAACAGCTTTTAAGTCAATATCTTTGACACTTACACCAAATGCGATGTTGGCAACCACAGTATCATCTGATAAGTAAATATGCTGAGGTACATAGCCAATAGCATTTTGCCACTGTCTCCGATTAGCATTTGTAATGAGTTTTCCGTCGATTTTCAGAGAGCCCTCTTGCGGCTCAAGCAAGCCCAAAATAATGTCAACAGTAGTAGTTTTGCCACTACCAGTGCTACCTACAAAGGCAATAGTGCTGTGCACCGGTATGGATAGATTAATTCCCTTAAGGGCAGGTTGAGATGAATTTGGATAGCTATAGACGATATTACTTAATGTAATGGCTTGAGTTAAGGCAATAGGTTTTATCTGTCCCTCGTATGAATCAAGTTCGTCAAGCCCCATTAAGTCAGTATGAAGAATGTTGATTACTACACTAGAAAAACGAAAAGCGGTTACAGCACTATAGATTTGCTGTAGAGACGGCATAAGACGATAACCAACAAATGCATAGAGTACTACTATAGGAAATGCATTTGTAAAATTGCCATTTTGCACGATGAGATACAACATAACAACAAGCAAGCCCCCAAAGGCGACAGCCTCAAGAATATAGCGGGGTACCTGTGAAATTAACTGCGCTGTAGCTTGAGACCTAGCATAATTTTCGGCGGCAGTTGCAAACCGCCGAATATAGATACCTTCTAGCCCTCCAATCTTTATTTCTTTAGACGCACCAAAAGCTTCGCTTATTGCGATAAAGCGTTCATTGTTGGCAGAAATGCGGACCACACTCAAGTCTTTTAACCAACTCTTTGTCAAAGCATAGATCGTTCCATAGCTAAACCCTAGAGCCAAACACACGGAAAACGTGAGAACTGGATCAACAATCAGAAGAAGGGCTAAAAAGGTAATGGCTGTAGTACCTTGTGCAATTATGGTCAGCAAAGGCATCATCCCACCAGAAATAACTCCGCCAACTTCCGAAAGGATTGTTTTTCCGAGTGTAGCACTATGGCGGTTTAAAAACCAACTATAAGGTTGATGCAAGTAGCTTTCCATCACTCGCTTGCTAATAGTTGATTCGCAGTCTAGAGCAAAGCGGGTTTGCAAATATATAGCAAAAGCTTTAAAACTGAGTGTGACCATCAAAAATATAAAGGATGCCAAACCAAGAGTAAATAAGAACGTCTTCGTATCCTCAAAGCCAAAGCTAGAGTACGTAATTTTGAGAAAAAAATTGGACTCTACCAACTGTGGATTAGCTAGCAGACTCATGAAAGGCATGATAGAGACTACTCCCAGCGCGTCAAACAGAGCCATGATCAAGGCCGCCCCTATTAGCGAGACAAAGCGCCTACGCTCTTGATTGGTTAGAAGGCTTAATAGTTTTTTTACTGCACTCATTGATCTTGTTTGTTATGAATGACCATGCCAAAAGCGGCTCTAATTTTCGCTAAATCTTTTACCTGATAATTAATTTAATCTTTTATAAATCCACACTATACGCCTACAATTATTTTAAATGCATTGCTTGTTACGTAAATTTAATTCCATCACAATAGTTTTTTAATCTTTTCTGATACCTTGTGAAATAGTTTTGATGATTAAATAACCAAGATTCGGCATTCTGCTAGCCTTTAGTGATTAATAATTAACACAGACAATACAGAAATGTAATTATAACTATTACAAATAAATACTGCAAAATCACTGAGGATAACAGGCATGCTTTCATAGCTGTTTTGATTAATAGGTCTATTAAACTTTCTAATTTAAAAAAAATTAACAATACCTATTTCAAATCAAACCTACATAAATATACTTAATAGATCGATTTATAGAGTTAATCCTAATCTATGCTTATCTTTCTATCCCCTGCTGCCTTTCATCTAAATATAAGTACTTTTTTCATACCCATAGAACCGCGAGTATTTTCATTGGCGTTTATAACGCAATAGAATGTCTGCCTTATGAAGAACTGAGTTTACCTGCGGAATACTCTTAAAATCTCCTAAGTTGGCAATATTCGTATGCCAATAGCCTTCTGTCTTCCATTTCGGGGAATCACAATATATCTCAATCGTAGGACTACTAAGTGCAGCCGCTAAATGAGTTAGCCCAGTATCTACACCGATGGTTAATGCGGCATATGCCACTAAACGATAGACCTCCTCAATTGAGAATGCCCTAGGCACAATGGCGCTCGGAATTTGACTGGCAATGAGAGTGCTAATTTTCATTTCTTCTAAACTGCCCCATGGAAAAAGAACTTGATAGCCTTGGCTACACAATACTTTCCCCAGTTCAATCCAGTTCTGATTGGGCCAACGCTTAGCCTCCCGTGCCGTTGAATGAAAACATACTATATAAGGAATCGCTTCACCATTTGGCTGCATTTTTAGGCCTTCAATTGGCAGTGGTACTAGCTGCTTGATAAAGGTGGATGGGTAAAAGAGTGGTGGCTCACTGTACTGATCAATTAAGGGCCAATCAAGCGCTGAGCACATCACTCGGCGAGAGCGATCAATTGCATGGCATTGAACGGGGACGTGTACCCATTGCGTATAAAAGATCCTGGCCATCGGCTCATAGCCCGAATGCTCCGTTGCATTCCCCAGCCCACTGACGATTGCACGAGCTGACTTTTTCGCAAGGGCGCATATCAAGGCTGACTTTAAAAGCCCTTGGGTTTCAATCACAATATCGTAGGTCACTGACTGCAACAATTTACGCATTGCAAAAAATTCTTGCCAGGTTCGAATCGAGAATAGATTCTTTTTCCAGCGCCGAAAGGCTATTGGAATAATTCGGTCAATTCCCCGAAAAGACTCTGTTGTTTTGAGCGGTTCCAGTAAAGGGACGTACGCCTCTTCTACAATCCAATCGATTTGCGCATCTGGCAAACGCTTACGTAAATCCCAAACGATCGGTAGGTTATGCAAAACATCCCCTAGGGATGATAATTTCACCAACAGAATTTTTGGAACTGAATC
>Ga0214921_10002376_pt1 | contig 30728 bp, 16 predicted proteins | sample LL1505_MetaG_FD_177992 | JGI IMG/M metagenome (GOLD analysis project Ga0214921, IMG submission 177992) | Freshwater microbial communities from Lake Lanier, Atlanta, Georgia, United States - LL-1505 | ecosystem: Environmental > Aquatic > Freshwater > Lake | place: USA: Georgia | collected...
TAGAGAATTGCGGACTGCAATAACTGCACATGAGATTACACACATTATTAAAATTGACCTCAACGTAGCTAGGGATAATATCATTTTCTTCTCCTGTTGAATTCCGTATCCGTTCAAAGTCCACAGCAGCCCATGGCTCACCTGAACGATAGTGCCTGTCACTCAGTTTGTTTTCCGCTTCCATATTCCAGCAGTATTGACACTCTGAGGGCTTTTCATTCCGCAACATCATCACACGTTGCGCTTTTTTGTGCGGTGTGTTGTGCAATGAACCCGGGTCGGTTGCAAGATTTTCTACGGGTATCTTGTGCAAGGGCGGATGATAACATGAGTTGTTGAGCCCGGTGGGCAAGTGCAAACTGACCTGTTTCCATTTGGCCAAGCACAGTGCAGGGCCCAGGTCGTTTTTCATTTGCTCAGCAGAGTTTAAAAACTTGCTTTTGCTGTTTACTGTTTCATCACCTTTGTTCATGTAACCACTTTTCTACTGTTGGTTGCAGAAATTCTGCAAATTCTTGATTGGCTTGCGGGGTAGGATGTTCGTGACAAAAGTATCCCTGCTCTTCCCACCAGCACCATTCTTTGATCTGTTCGTCCCAGGCAAATATGGCTGCCTTGCTTGGTATTACTTTATTACTATCCATTCTCCATCCAATATCACAAGCGCCCCAACCAAATTTAAACCATTGCGAATTTAACTTTTCAGATATCCAGCGTTGCCAACTTGGATGTATAACTTTAAATTCTAATGATTCTGCCAGTTCAGCGTTGATATCACTTAATCCGCCTATCAATCCAACCGGGTTTTTAATTTTTTTTCTGATAGTCTTTAGTGTTATAGTATCTAGTTCTGTGCGTATGTTAAATATATCCTCAGACCTTATCCAGCCAAACTCATCTTTGTCGCCGGTAATTTTACCGTAGTCTCTGCCAGGTTCTGTATATACCCAGATGACTGGAACAGTTGGGTTAATGTTCATAGTTAAAAATCGATCCAACAATGTTAAATTGCCTCGACCTGGCGTTAAACAATGAACATACGGGATCCCCCAATGATCTGCTAGCCTGACATCACCTTCCATTGGATTCTCATTGCCGTAGGCATAATTTTCATTAGTAAAACCTTTGAGGGCCCAACTATCACCGGCAAATATAATTTTAGTCATGTAAAAAAATCCTTTTAAATTCTTTGTTGTTTAATTCCATAAATCTTTTATAATTATGGTCTAGCACCGGTTTCATTTGATCATACGTGTTAACAATACGACTTAAATCCCATTGAGCTATTTCATCGATAATTTTAATAATTTCTACGGCTTGAACATCTGATGGGTCTTCTGAGAACCCTTCGTCCCACCAACGATCAAAAGTTTGAAATCCTAGGCGCCGTAAGTTAATTAAAAAATTTGCAGGCCCCTGAACTATAAAAGGAGTTTTGGTGATAACAGATCTCCAAAACTTATCGTCAAGATAAAATGTATTTCCTGAGAAGTAGGTTTGATTTACAATGTCAACAAAAATATTTGAATAATAATCTAAAATGTCATAGACATTTTTTTCATGTAAAATAGGATAAGATACAATGTTATCGAGTTTCAGCGGGGTGACTTTTAAAAATTCAAAAGCAATGTCCACTTGATCAGCACTGTAATCGTGGAACATCAACTCTTCTAAACCAATGAATTCATTAAAATAAGGATTTTTTACATTGGTATGATAACTTTGTAGAGTTTTATCACGGTGATAGTGATACAGATGAGATGCAATAGCCAATCTTATTCTATTACCGTGTCCAACAAAATTACCAAACAGTTTGGTGTTGCTGTCGATCAATTTGAATTTAGGCGGAGTGTGTTGTAGTTGGTCTTGAAGTTGTTTCACACCCTTCATAGGTGCCGACTTCACTATTTGATACACGCCGTGGTGTTCTAAAAAGTTACAGGTTCTTACAGTGAATCTTTGTGGGTCAATTAAGAATTGTTGGCAAACAGAATCAAGCAAATCATACAATCCTAAACTCTCAGCACAGGGGCCTTCGGAGTTTAGATCAATTAAAATATTCTCCGAGCTGATTGTGGCTGCGTGTATGATGTCAGCTAAGACTTTGTTTTTATGCCAAATTTGGCTATCGCTGTTTTCTATTATAATTTTCATTTACTTGAGATTCAATCCATTGGTATGTTTTTTCAAGGCCTTGTTTTAACGTCAAACTATAATCCCAGTTTAGATATCTGCGGGCAAGATTATTGTTGCTGTTTCGTCCCATGACTCCCTCGGGCCCTGGAATGTTTTGAATGGTGAGATTCTTGCCACTGATATCAATGATAAGTTGTGCCATCTGATTGATAGAGATCATTTCTTCGCTGCCGATATTTATTGGCCCCGAAAAATCGCTGTTCATTAATCTTAGTGTGGCCTCTATACATTCATCTATGTAAAGAAATGATCGGGTTTGAGATCCGGAGCCCCAGATATCAATTAGATCACCGTCCTTGGCTTCGGCTACTTTTCTGCAAATAGCAGCCGGTGCTTTTTCTTTTCCGCCAGTCCAGGTTCCTTTGGGTCCAAAAATATTGTGATATCTTGCAATTTTCACTGTGGTTCCATAGTTCTTTGTCAATGCTGTGTATAAACGTTCGCTGAATAATTTTTCCCATCCATATTCGCAGTCAGGATCTGCAGGATAGGCTGTGTGCTCGGCACAGTCAGGATTGAGAGGATCTGTTTGATTCCTTTGCGGATAGATACAGGCCGAACTGCTGTAGAACAGCTTGTGTATTTTTTTCTGTTGTGCTTGCTCTACAATGTTGAGATTGATCAAAGCCGAGTTACGCATGATGTCTGTATCGTGTTGACCAGTAAAAATATATCCGGCGCCGCCCATGTCAGCCGCTAATTGATACAATTCGTCTGCCGGGCCAATCACCTGACGAACCACAGACTGTTCTCTAAGGTCTCCAATAATAAATTCATTGGCCAAAGAAGTTTGAAATTCTGGATATTTTAGATCCACTCCAACCACATAGAAGTTTTGCTCACGCAATGCATTTACCAAATAGTTGCCAATAAATCCGCCGGCTCCGGTTATAATTGCTGTTTTCATAACATTGATTTTATACCTTGATCGAGATCAATACCCGGTGTCCAAAGATTTTTTATGTATGGATTGGGTTCCAGTCTAAGATCTTTTTGCACAGTGTCGGTGGTTGCACCCGGAATCACCTCACAGCCAGGAAAAAATTTTGCCACAGTATCTGCAATTTGTCGAATCGTTACCCAAGAAAAACTGGTAATATGATACTGTTGATTTCTTGGTAAAGTGTCATAACGTTGACTCAACTCAAACAATGCGCGACTACAATCGTCCACGTGTAACATTTGTCTGGATTCTCTGCCATCTGTGAGCATGCGAATTTTACGATTGGTTTTGGCAGAATGTATAAAATCTGCCACCACATGTGATCTCTCATTCACAGGTTCGGGTCCGTATACATTCCAAAACTTCACGACTATTCCATTAAGAGCCGAGGTTAATTTTTCACCCAACAATTTTGTGGTGCCGTAGTTACTGTGGCTCATCGAACTCATTTGACTGCTAGAGAATACAAAAGGCACACGATGCTTGTGCAACAATTCAAATGTGTTGACAATTATTTTGGCATTGTTTTGTATAAAATCAAAATCATGTTCGGCTCTAGAAAGAAATTTGCTGCCTCCGATGTCGCAGGCCAAAAAGTAAACAAAATCAACCTGCGCCAACAAAGAATCCAACAGTGAGTTGTTTGGTATGCGTAGATCCTGATCAGGAGAATTTTGTAGATCAAATTCTTTAACTTCGTGATGGTGCGCTCGTAGCGAATTTACCAGACCACGTCCAATCATTCCTGACGATCCTAGCACCAAATATTTCATCACCAGCCTTCTTGCTGTCTTATTACATCCATTTCGCGGGTCATTATGCCTTGATTGTGCCAGTTGGATCTATAGTGCTTTTTAAAAAATTCACTTTGTTCTGCTTCCATCACAATCATGGGCAAGCCTAGCTGTGTGTTAAGATCTTCTGCCAAGCGTCCGGCAAGCAGTCTAGGTTCCGAAGTTTCTACGGTTTTCCAAAGTTCGGCCAGGGCTTTAAAGTTTTGTACTTGCGTGTAATCCCAGGCAGTGAGCATGGTCATGTATGTGCCTTGGCGTGCGCCTGCCATGGCCCAGTAGCCGTGTTCGGCATCAGCGCCAACATTGTGCCAAATGGTCAGATGATCCAAGTTGCGTTGATGCACCCGATCTTGAAACTCTGCTGTGGTGGGTTTGCGGCCACGGTCCAAGCACATTTTGACACCTTCGCGGAAGCCTGCACGCCAAGCATGGAATGGGGATCCATTGGGATAGGTTGTTGAGTAGCAGTCGTACATGGGCCAGTACAAGGGATCAAAACAAAATTCTACTTGTGTTTCTGCTGTGCCGTCTGTGGCTTCGTGTGTGCGCATGTTCTGCACAAAGCTCTTGGTCCATGAACTCAAGCCACCATTGCCGTACATCAGTCCATTGACATGATTACGAGCCCGCCACCGGAACACAGCACTCTCATATTCTTTGCTAGGAAAAACAAGTGTTTGATTAAAGAACGCCGGATCGGGGAGATTGTCGCCATCGATGAGAATGAATCGATCCGTACTACTCGCGTGGGCTGCCGCTTTGTGAGCCGCATCGCTCCCCAGAACACCGTCCACCCTTCGTGCCCAAGGCACCATATTCCTAATCTTGATCCAAAATTCTTCTCGTTGTGGTTCATCATAACTCAAGTATATACAGTCCAAGTCTGCTATGTCAATTTGATTCAAGGCCATATGTTTGTTTGCTCCAATGTGTTCCGTTTTGAGTGACTACAACCGCAACCGATTGCGGGTGGCACTGTGTGCCTATTATGCCAGGTACAAGTTTGTCTGATGTGCAAGTAGTAATGTATTTGAGTTGACCATTGACCACACGCACATTGTCAGGTGCCAAGCCAAATGTTTCAGCATCGATGTCAATGTAATTACCTGGTAGATCTTCCATGCTGTAACAAACAGGTTGCCCTGCATCATTGTAATACAAGCGATAGAATATTGGTAACGGCTCGGGCGCAGAATGTAAAATATCCCAAAACTCTTCAGGTGTCACGGTGCCAGTCCTTTACATGGTAATGAAACGCACCCCATTGTGCCTGAGTTTGTATACGCATGGGATTCAATTCCCACACCAGCTCGTTGGTCCATTGCTGTGTTTTTGTACCGGCATGTGCTTGTTTCATATGCACAATCCGTGGATATGTAGCAAATGGCATGGTCACTAGTTCTCTACCAATTACATCGGCTGCCAGGGCATACACAAGATCAGTACTGGGCACATCTTCAGGAAACCGGATCAGCTTGCGAAACTCTGCCCAGTTGGCAAATATGTCACGCACCAACACAAAGAAGTCTCGCGCTGTTTCACTTAATCGCCAATAGGTAACGGCATTGTACACATCTGGTAAATTGTTGGCATCAAACACTTTTCTATAGTGTCTAGCTATACTTGCTTGATCTTGCCATGTTCTGCATCCTGTAGAGATCACAAGGTCCCTGTGCCTAAACATACTCCACCAATGATCAATTGAGCTGGCAATCATCATGTCTGCTTCTAGCTTGATGGTTTCTCTGTAGGGAGATTGAAAAAATACTTGCCAATCGTTTGCGTACAAGTTATTGCGATTGACATTGTCAATCACACGATAGTGATTGTATATGGGATCGTTGGCATGGGTTTTATCAGTGATCAAGCAAACACTTGCGCTAGGATTATACTGCTTGATTGTTTTTGTGAGTGTTCTAGCACAGTCCAAGTAATCAACTTGAGACGTGTTCAGGGCCATGATCACATAGCCTTGCTCTTCGATGGGTTTCAACTATTGCTCCTAAATCTCTTTTGCCCATGGCATGAAAGTCCAGTCCAACAATTGAGACTGTTTTACATTTGCCTTGTGCATCGTCATACTCAATATTCCAGAACATTTCATTATCAAGCGTTAGTTTGCTTTCAGGTACCACACTAGGCATGCCCCAAGGTATGGCATCTACCTTTAGTGTTTGCCCACTCACAATACCCAGTGCTATGCTCAATGCATAGTCATTTCTGTATGTGGGCTGTGTGATGTGATAGAGATCTCTGTAGTGCTTCCAGTTTTCACGAATCATCTGCATGGCATCAAATATGTACTGTGAGGTGTTTGATCTGCGAAACATCATCACAGTGGCCCAGTACATGGGGAATCGGTATGTGCCAAAAGTGTTTAAAAATTCTTCCTCAGGCCTAGCAAGATTGAAAGCTGATCTAAAGCACATGAAATCTTGTGAGCTATCAAGCACTATTTTTAAATCTTCACTATTGATCACAAAGTCAGCGTCCAGTACCAGTGTCTGATCCCAGGGTGACAGATTGTATGCATCTACTCTATTGTTGTTGTGCCAAGGTACATGTTGTTTTATGTCTCCAAACCAGCGTGAGTTCTCACCTAGTGGGTCAGCGTACATTACCTGGTCAAACGCAGTTTCATTCTCAGCAGCAGGATTGTTTGTGACCACTGCTACAGGAATGTTCAAAAACTGTCGCACTCGTTCGGCACACCACGCCGCCATGTCTAAATAGCGTGTGTGCTCTGTGTCAAATGCAAAAATCAGTGCGCCGGTAGTCATCGTTTGGCACTGAGTTGGTTGTGTTCTACAAGCCAAGCGTTCATTTGCTCTTGCCAACGCTCGTGTGATTTAGCAAACATTTCAATAACATTTACTTGCACGGGAGTTTCATACAAGTCTAGTAACACAACATCCTTGTCTTGAGCACACGACAACAATGTGCATTGTAGTTCAGGACCAGCACGCCACATGCCGCCGGCGTAGGCAAATATCATCTTTGCTTCGTACTTCTCTCGGAGTATGCGTTTGGCAGCCACGTGATCAAAACGAGCACGGCTGTGCAAAATTAAATCGTCAGTGTTCATGTTACGATTATATAGGATTTACAGGAAAAAGTAAAGAGGCAATTGCCTCTTTTGGTTAGACGCAGGTGCTGGCCACTGTGGGTGTGCCCCAGCTATTGGTTAGATAAGTTGTTGCGGGTGGTATAAATCGGCAAAGAACTGTGGGTGCTGTGCCGTATGCTGTGAATGGTGATGTAGTGTCTGTACCACCTGAAATTTGAGTGTTTTGGCCAGCACCTGCTCTGGCAGTACTGTTCCATGTTGTGGTTAAAGTCAGTGTGGTGGCACCAAGATTTTTTGCAGCAGTCACAATCACTGTGTCACCAGTGTAGACTGACAAGTCATCATTCAACTGGAATATGGTAGTTGCGGCGGCACCAGCAGTTAGTGCATACCAACCTGTGGCTGTGGATAGTGTGGTTTGAGTACCACCTGTGCCACCTGTTCTTGTGGTTCCAGTGTATGAAGTGCCAGCAAGACTTTTAGCACCAGCAATGCCAGTAACACTTATTGTGCCAACTTTGCCAATGAATGTGTTCCAGTCTGGGTCACTGTCTAGACCAGTAGATGATTTGTTCATGGTCAAATAAACTCTGCCGCCAGCATTGAAGAAATACCTAGCTTGATCAGCCGATGGGAAAGTTATTGTTTGTGTCCAAGTGATAGTCCAGGCGGCAGTGCCTGTGCCGGTTGTAGTAGTTTTGGCGGCTGCACCAGTCCAAGTGCTACTGGTTGATCCAACAGCAGCAGCGTTTGCACGGTTGGTATTACAACTGGTAATATCAGCAGCCACAGCAGACAGCACACTAATAGTTTGCCCTGCGGTTGGAGCAGATCTAGAAGTAATGACGGTGCCAGTTTGACTGCCCATGCTGGTCAGTGTGTTGACCAAACTGGCCCATTGTGTAGCAGTAACAGTTCCGGCAGCACTAACAGTAGAAATTGCGGTCTGTCCCCAGCCACCGTCGGTTGATCCGGTGCTCCAAACAGCATTTATGTTTTGGGCACCAGTGTTTACAAACCCGTTATAGTCTGTTGCTTCAATTAGTCCGCCAGCCGAATATGTCATATTATTATTCCAATTACTTTATAGTCACAATTGCTTCTATTGTACCTGGACCAGTGGATGGTTTGTCAACCAATGCTCGTCCAATTACGTTGAATGCTGTGGCTTCACCTGGTTGAGCAGCTCTGGCCACGCCTGACCCCGCTGATACCAATCTGTCACCTTTACGCACCACACCAATTACTTGCACCGGAACACGGCCAGTCATTGCAACTGGTGGATGCGTGTTGTCTTCTCCAGCGCCGCCATTCATTAGGTAAGCTGCTCTTGTACTTATAACGCCAAATACATTTTCACTCAAATCTTGTTGGGATCTAGTAATTTCGGCTGTGCCGCCCAGTTCAACCACAGTACCTGCTTCTAATTCTTCATCAGCTGCAAAACGTTCTGCAACGTCAGCATATAGTGCTGTGGTAGCTGTGGCAAACAATCTATTGAAGTAACTTGCCGCTGATCCAATATTTCCCACAGCATTGGTACCAGTATGATCAATGCTGGGAGTACTGATACCTGTAACAACCGCGCCAGTTGTGGCTAACACCATCACGTTTGAAGTGCCACCCACGTTAAAGTTGATGTTACCGCCTGATGATCCAATGTTGCCTTCTGATGTGCCGTTTTGGAACTTTTGTACAGACACAGCAGCACTAACCCCAGTCAGTTGACTGCCGTTACCAAAAATGTATCCGCTGTACACGTTACCAGTTCCGCTCACTAGTCCCGAACCATATAGTACATTGCCGCCTGTGATGTTACCAGTACCAGATACAACACCTGCACCAAACAGCACATTGCCGCCAGTGATATTGCCTGTGGCACTGATCAACCCAGCAGTTCTTAAATTGCCGCCTTGAATATTACCAGTTACTGTGGCCAGGCCCGCAGTGATCAAATTACCTGCTGTGGCATTACCGGTTGCTGACATTATTCCGCTGGTCAACAAGTTTCCGCCAGTAATATTGCCTGTTGTACTAACTGAGCCGCCAGCAGGTGGGATCACATTACCAATAAAGTTAGGAGCAGTAATATTACCGCCGGCACTTACTATGCCAGCTGTGAGTATGTTTCCGCCAATGACGTTTCCAGATGCGCTGTACACGCCAGTAACATAAGATCCTGTGCTGGCAACTGTTTCAATCACACTGCCGGCAACCGCCAATGTAATGTTGCCTGGATTGCTGATGTTACCGCTGGCATTACCAGTATTCCAAACAGTAAAGCCTTTGTAAATTTTAGGAAATGCAGTAGCATACCCCGAACTATTGCCAGCTGGCACAAAGTCTGTAGCACCGCTAATGATACCAACCAAATTGTTATTGGCATACAAACCTGTCACAATATAACCTGTTGAGCCATCACTAATGGTAATTGGCACCGCGCCAGATGTACCTTGTGCGCTGGAATACGCAGGACCCACCACAATAAATGTCCCTGGACTACCAGCTACTGAACAAACTTTCAATTGTTGGTTAACAGTATCGTACCATAAATCGCCAATAATACTTGGGCTAGGTTGTGAACTTGATGCTGTAGCTCCGCCAAGACCTTTCCATCCAGCAACGCCGCCTGCCCAAACTTTTAACAATGTGTTGGTGCTGTCCCACCATAATTGCCCAGTGAGTGGATTAACTGGTGCTGTTGTGTTGGCACTGTTTTCCAACAAGTGGATAAAGTTATCATCTAAAAACTGGCCGTATCCAGCATAGTTTTTGCCAATCAACGTCATCGAGCTGGAGGTGTTTACAGTACCATCTGAGATGGTAGCAAACGTTGTGCCGTTTGTTAGATTAATTGTATATGCCATGTTGGTCGCCTTGTTCCTATATCTTTCTATATTTATACAGCATTTATGTTGCTTAGTGTCTGTATACGCAGGGTGTAATCAATTTGAATCTGTCGATTCAAACTTTTTTGTACTGGGTGAAAAATCACATGAGTAATCAATCGCAAGTCTGTTGAGCTGCCATTCCAGGATTTTAGTCCCAACTCGTCAAACACATACTCACCGTTAAAGTTAGTTGAATTATCAAATGCCTGCTGTGTAGGCGGCTCGCCGTAGTCTAACAAGCAAGTCACTAGAATATCTGTATACACAGTACCGGATGTGTGTAGCACTGTCATATAATTGGTTTGTGGATCTGTGTCAGCAGCTGAATTATCATCCACAACTTTAGCATAAGTTTCGTTATACAGTCCAGCATTTTGCCCTGTAGTGTTTGGGGGCAAATATGTAATTACACCTGTGGGATCTACAGAGCTGCCGCCGTTTCCAAATGCCATAGAATAGATAATGCCCAATCTAGCACCATTTGGGTCCAGTCTATTGCTCAAGGCTTGCGCCATAGCAATAGATATATTTTCGTAATGAATTGCATTTTTTTTGTCTACAAATACTTCGCCATTATTGGGATCGTAGACTTTTACAAATCCCTGAATTTGGGCCAAGCCCGGAGTAATAATCATGCTCTGCCCTCCATATAAACTTTGCGTGTTTTTGGATCAAAAATACGCACGTGAGCCTCAACGGAAAACGATCCTTGCTCGTTGGGGCGCTTGGGCTGAGGCAATTTTGGCTCAGGATTTGCATTTACTGGCTGTTTTGGCATAGTAGTTGACATGATCTTTTATTTACCTTGTTATAATCCACGTAAAAACCTTGCGGCAAGTGTTTCAGTAAGTTGTAGTGGTTGGCCATCACTTGGCGTGCTGGTTCCCGGAGCATACCAGGTTACACCTCTGCGTTGTAAAATAACCACTTCAACTCCTGCGCCAGGTGCTGGCAAATCGTTAGCTGTAATAAATTGTATTGCTACCGGATCATAGTCAGTTTCTTGATAGTAGTTGCTGGCCAAGCTGTCTCCTGCTACACCTGTACCCGATCCCACACCTGTGGCTGTAAATACCACACCCGGTAATGGGTACACATCGCTTGGCAACCCAATAGCATGCCAGTTAGTGTTACCAACACTAACAATGGTGTAAGTTTGTCCAATGATAAACTGTCCAGCATAGTAACCTTTTCTAGCACGATTACCGCCAACATAAACTTCAATGCTGTTGATTTCAAACGAACTGCTGGTTAAATCAAATTGAATTGTTGGAGCATAGAATATTGTAGTAGATCCATCCCCTGTACTGGTATCATTTATAATGTAGTTTTGGTCTTCTTGTGGTTGTCTGTTACCAATACCCATGTCATACACTACGGCGCCAACTGCATGAATAGCTGCTGCGGTTCCGGCGGTACCACGCTGTAGGCCACTGACTGAATTTGTAGCAAGATCTCTCACACGATAAAGCATACGTTCACCGTCAATTGTAATCACACCAAAAATACCAGCACTCAAGTCTGGTTCGCTAAGTGCAGCAGCATCTGTAAGATATATTACATCTGCGGTTGCAGAAACTTCCTGAGCCACTGTGGTTGTGGTTGTATCAGTAATGCGGAATGTAGTTTGCACTCCGCGCATGTCTTGGAACAATCTAAATGCCATTGCATCAGGCACAATGCTTTGAGTAAACATAGTAACTGCCAATACCTGGGCTGCTCCAATAATGCCACTACCTAATATTAAGTATTGTCCTTGTACAGCATAGTCTACCCCAGCATACAATCTATTGCCATCTAGTGTGACCCATAATCTATCGGCTAATAACTCTGCACGACCCAAATTAAAGTCATTATCAGGAATAGCAATACCAAGACTATAATCATAAGTGCCCGATGTATCATTAGCAACACTAGGATAATCATAACCAGTGCTATCATACGGTTCAACAAGTGTGAGTCCAGATGTTACTGGGCCAACAAATATCAATGTTAACGGATCTTGTTGAGATGTGTCATTCCAACTGGTTATGGCAATCTGATCTCCTTCGTTCAACAAAGGAACTAATAACAATCTGTTTGGCGATCCTAACACAACTTCATATCCAGCATTGGTGCTAACTGATATTAAAATTTGTGCGCCATCAGCTGGTGCTGTAAAGAACACAACTTGTCGTCCAGGAGTATTGCTACCAGTCCAGTTGGTAACATAATAGTTACCAGTTACACTGCCATAGTTTTGCACTTGCAAAACATTGTTTACCCAAACTTGAATGTCAGTGTAGGCATTGATATCAGATTGCAAATAACCGCTGCGTTGTGGCAATCCAAAACTACTACTAGTACCATCGCCAGTCCATTCAATACCTGCTGGTGGTTGTAACCGCTTGCCATTTCTTGTGACCACTAGGTTGGCCACATTAGTACCTTGCATGCTGTTTTCAAGGTTAATGCTATTGGTCAATGTATCTGACTGATTAACAGTATGATACTGTGTTACTGCTGTACTCCAACTGTGTTGTGGAGTTTCAAAACCCATTGCAGTGATAGATATACCATCTCCTGTGCCATAAGTGACTGGCAATGTGACCAATGATTGTGTGGTTGGAACAAACTCTGCCCAATATAACACATTGTCTATCAGTATTCCTGGCGGAACAGTTTGCAATGCTCTATAGTATAATCCGCTGTTTTTAACAATAGTTTTTTGAGCGTAAGTATTCTGATAACTCCATGCTACGCTATCAGTGTAAGGAGTCCAGGTAGCTCCTGCAATATTCATTCCATTTGCAAACAATACCAGTTCATAAATTTCATTAGCATTTACAGGAATTACAACAGAATTACCAGCTTCGGGCCCGGTATAGTTGCCGCGGAACAGCTGATTACCGCCGCCCATTTCGTAAGCAGCAATATTAATAACATCACCAGTTGTAATGCTGCCACCGGGACCGGCTATAACAGTTTGAGCTTCCCAATCTACAACATAATCTACATCAGGTGTGAGGTCTGTGTCTGTTGTTTCATTTGACACTTCAATGTTTACAGGATGTTGCACTAATGTGCTCCAATCCAAAGCTGCGTTATCGTAAACATAGTTGTATGATCCAACGGCAAATCCGTGGCCACGGCCGGTCCAGTCTGCACCTGGTCGGGTATACACACGGAAGTCTAATGTGTCATATTCTGATCCATTCACTAACTCTTCTGGAGCATGACCTTCGTATGGCCCAATGAATTCACCGCCATCTACGTTAATATCCGTGGGACGCAGGCCAAGATATTGATCAGTAAAACTACTGGCGTAAGTAGCATCTATTGGTTCTGGAACGTCTGCAATCATAGTACCAGTAGCAGTGGTCAAACTAAATGTTAGGCCATCGGGTGCTAACGCAACTGTAAAGTGTGTGGAATCAACAATAGTGTTTATGTAATAGACTGTGCCTGCTACAATATTTCCAAATACGGTACCGTAAAATCTAATTGGATCATTGATTGACAATCGTACTGTTTGAATACAAGTAATTTGATTTGTAGTTGCATTAGTGGCAGTACACACCAAAGTAGGACTTACTGGTGCGCTACCTAAGAAATAGTCTCCCCAAACTTGCACACCAGGGTAGCTGGTGCCGTCAAGTAATAGTTGTAAATCTAATCCAAGTTCGTTAACTCCGGGAACATAAAATCCCATGGTACGATTTACACCGCTAAGAGTGGCTGTGTCAATGGCAATCCAATCTTCAAGATTAAAATCTGGACCAACTACAGCACTGCTGCCATCTGCACTGTTGGCTTGCCAAACACGATTGTCATACCGCACCAACGTTCCGTTTTCATAGTACCCGTTAGCTGACCAAGTCAGTACGGATGTTCGATATTGGTAACGATCGTATTTGAGTACTGTACGGAAACTGCGCACAAGACCAGTGTACACATATTGACCATTGTTAGGATCAATGTAATAATTCATTCTTGGATACGCTGTGGCGCCTGTACCATTGCCGCCATCAAACATCACAGTTGGAGTTGCCTGATAACCAGATCCTGAATTAGTTACTGTTACTGCTACAATATGCCCCAATGAATTAAGAACTGCGGTTGCAGTTGCACCTGATCCAGTATCTCCGTCTGCAGGCACAATCAACACTGTGGGTGCAATGGTATATCCTGTGCCCTGGTTAGTCACTGTAATTGAATCCACATGCAACAGATAATTGTCAAACCATTGACTATATGGCCAATCTGCCCACAGCGTATTGTTAGAAGCAGTATCGCTAAGTGTGTTATACGCCTGAGCAGTAGCATGCTGATATGGTAACAAAATTGGACTTACATACTGTGGTATAGTTAAATCTGTGTTATAGTATGCCGGTAAATCAAAGTCAGTCAAGCTGCCTGTATAATCATCAGCACCATCATAGGTCAAATTAAATGCACGCACTTGCACGTGATAAGGTTTTACTTCTTGAATGTAATCACTCACAAAGTCTTGATTGTCTCTAATGTAATTTTGATATTGAGCAAGATCTCTAACTTTGTGTTGCACATCAATCAAACTAGTTTTAATCAACCACTCGGGGGCTAATAACTCGCTGAGAATAAAGTTAAACATCAATGTAAGCGACTTATTTCTTTCAATTTTTAAATCGTCAATAAACAATTCTTCGTTAATAGCTTGTATAATTTTGCGAGTTTCAATTACTGGTTCTTGATCATAATACTGCGCATCAAATACTTCTACGTCAAAGCCAAATCTACCCAATGCATAATCATAGATTTGTGCAGAAATTTCAATAGTGCCGTCTTCAAGCGCCACCCGGTCCCAGCCAGTATCGGTGCGAAGATAAATTTCAAATTTGCCTTGTGCATTAGCAGTTACTTTAACACTTGATCCAATGGTCACACTAAGAGTAGCTAGTGTAGCATAGTTTGGTACTTCTGCCACAATAGTCGAACTGGAATTATAGCCCGGTTTGTACCACTTCACATAACTCCAATATTGACGGGTATCATAATTTTGCACACGACTCAACACCAATTCTCTCACTGACGGATCGGTAGCAGTAGCCTGTACTTCATTAATGGTCCATAGTCCGCGATTCAAACTGTTGGTGACCACAAGATATTTGTAACCCAGTGGCACAGCATAGATATTTTGGAATCCTAAAACTTCTAAATTGGCCACACGCAAATTCCATTCGCTGCTGGCTGCACTGGGCTCTGGTTCTGCGCTGTTGAGCAACACAAAACTTCTGCTTTCTGTTATTGGGTATAACGCAAACACATCGTTGGCCCGTTGAATGTAATTTTTTAACGCCAAGAATCGATTCACAAACATGCTTTGCCGTGGGCGGAATTGCACGCCATAACGTTGAGCATAGTTGAGATTTGCATCAGGCACATTATTACCAAATGTATCTACTCCACAGAAACTGTCTTGCAGTTTGCGATACAAATTGTCACTCAAGAAAGCATCAGCTTGGCCTTGTGCAATTAATTCGTACTCAGTATGAACGTTGGCGTCTGTGAGTGACTGATCAAACTCCACACTAATGATGGTGTCAGATGCCACAATGTAATCAAGGCCATTGTAGATTGCAATGGTGCTAGAATTGATTGGTGCAATATAGCTGATGCCACTGGCTTTTGGCTCTTGGATATACGAAGCAACTGTAGCCACGCTGAGTGTTTTGCCCAACTGAGATGCAGTCTCAGTTATGCCGCGCACCCAGAAATAATATTCAGTTACAAACGTTCCAGATTGATTTAATCTGGAACTCACTGCATAACTAGTGGTACTATATGGTGAGCCAACACCAACATAGTTTGCAGGTGGTACTGTGCTAGAGATCCATTGATACACATCAACTCTGCTGCCCGGGAACACTTGTCCCCATCGACGACTGGCATACGTTGGATTATCTTGGTTAGGATCAATAAATCTTACAGTGCTAATATCCCACCAAACTTCGCCAACATGTGAAGTACCCCAGGTGTCGCCACGATTGTTTACAGGGCCAACATTGTAAGCAGCAGGATCAACTGCGCTGATAAAATCTATGTTTTCTTGAGCAGCACCTAATACTTTTCCTTGCAATGGGTCAAAGAAATCAAAGAATTGGCTTTTGGCAGATGAAATTCGGTCATACATGTACACACTGGTCAATAGTCGTATGTCAACTACCGGTTGTTGAATGGCAATTGGTGTCCAGGCCAAGCGTCTTGTGGGATTTTCAAACAAATAAGCAGCACCGTAATTGCTTAGTGCGCTGTCTTCAAAATCTTCACCAGGTGCTGTAGCAACTAATACTCCAGAATTATAACTTACTGCGTAACCAAATTGATCTAAGTATGATACTGCATTGGTTTCAATTTGTTGACCAAACACAAACTTGCCTGGGTTGGCCGCGCTGAGACTGTTGCTTGGCAAATAATCGTAAGTGTAAACCACGCCAGATTGTATTACTGGACTGAAGAATGTGGTAGAGTTACCATCAAATGTGGTACCAGGTCGTTCTGTTGTGGTATTGTAATCAAACACCATTGGCAAATACAAACTGCCTTTGGGCGAACCAACTACAAGATTTAGCGCAGTGTCATTTACCGCCACTGAGTAGCCAAATTGGCTGAACTCTGTTGGGCGCGGACTGACAATGGTTTGTGTATACACAAACGTCAAAAACCCAAGATCAGCAAACACTGTGCCAACAGACCCAGGTGCCACTTGTAGTTTGTTACCTTCTGGTGCAGCATCAGTATTGGTCACAAAAATAGTCAAGTAGCCAGTTGTAGAAACCACTGCTGTGGCATTAGGAGCACCTGAATTAGTTCCTGCTTCGCCACCATTAATGGCAGCAGCGAGTCCTGCTATATTATTGTTTGGACTGGCTGGAACCACAATGTCAACATTGTTTACTCGAAGAGTTTGCCCAGCGGTTAGACTGGTAGGAGCCAAAGTAGCTGTGATTGTACCATAGCTTCTGGCTTGATTCACACTGCGTTCAACTACACCACCTTTCCAGACAATGCTAGAATCTTGCGGCGCACCCACATACAAACTACAGTTGTATGGACACAGGTCCAGGCTTTGACCATAGTTGGTGTATTCAGCCACAGTGCTTTGTGTGATTAATTGTTGTTGTACAAACTGATTGATTTCAATTTCAATCACATCGCCCACAAACAAATCTTTGTTAATGGTAATGTTATTACCACTCACTGAGAATGTGTTGTCAGCACCAACAATACTGTCTGTTTGATTGGTCAAGAATACATTGTTGACTAGCACACTAACTGGTGCAGTTACTGTACCTAACACAGTGTAAGTGTTAGAGCTGTCATCTTGACGAATAAATTTTTGCACATTTCTGTCAACCACGTACACTGAACCTGCTTCGGTCAATGTGTTAACTGTGGCATTAGAACATCCAATTATAACTTGACGGCCATCTGTGCTACACTGAACACTTGTGCCAAATCTTGCACCGGCAATAACTGCTGCGGTTGGTGTAATTGTTCCAGCAAGTTCATAATAAAACTGTGATGTTACCCCAATTGCTGCACCAGCACTAGGAACATTATAAAATGTTAGCGTACCAGCAGAGTAAGTGTAGTCAATGTTAGGACGCTGTAATACACTATCAACTGTGACTGAGAACGAATAAATGTTGTTTACCGTAAACAAATATGGTGACAATGAATAAGAAGCGCCACTGGCAGTAAATGTTTTAACAAAGTTTCTACCAATGTAGATAACATCACCGGCAGCAGGCATTGAAGTAAATGTTACTGTGGTAAAACTGGCATTGACTGTGTAGTCTGTTGTTAATGTCAATACTGCATTGTTCTTGGTCACAACAATTTGATTGGCATTGTTGATTTGAATGGTGCTGCTAATGTTAGCAGTATTATTAATACCATCAGCTCTGTATTGATAAAATTGGTTGTTCCATTGTACCTGGCCATATGCATACACAGTGTTTAAACCTGGAGCACCCACATACAACCAACGCTCGTCAAGGCTCATGGCCACACTATAACCAAATTCACCTGCACCTGGTGTTGTGGTAGTGGTAGTACCCGGCAATGTTAACAACTGTGATTGTGTCCAAGGACTGGTATTGACTGCGCCAGCTGACGGATCTCGATACAACACCACAGCATACCCATTATCAACTTGTGACCCTGGTCCAAGACTGGCGCTTGCCCCGGCCACAGCAAACGTTTGAGAGCCTGCATCTACAGCATTGCCGTATCCACGCAATCCTGTGGTGTTTAATGTGAGAACTGTGTCTTGACCAGATATAGGACTAATCGGAACGTATTGATCACTATAATTTTTTACATACAAATAGATGCCACCTTTGGCGGTACCTGAGCCAAATCCATAACGCGGACTACCAATAAACAATGCTGATCGGTCTGTAGCTTGTGCTACTGATGCTCCGTATTGTTCTGTGGCATCAAGTAATACTGGCGCTAATATTAAACGATCTGTAAACGGATTTTGTTTTTCTAATACTTCCCACAATCCGTCGCCATTGTTGTCAACCCAAACTTTTGCGCCAGGCAAAATTTGTTGAGCATATGGTAAATTTAATACATCACTAGCTTGATCCACTCGCATGGTTTTTAAGGTAAAGCCTATGCCTGTTCCATCCACTACAGTCCGATCGCCTTGGAGGTCTAACGCAATGTTTACCGTGGTTATGTTTGGAACGCTTAGTATTTTATAAACACCATTGACTTCAGTATCAAAGAATCGTATGATTAATCTGTCGCCGGTACTTAATCCGTGCTGACCACTGAATATAACTCTACTGGTACCATTGAGGTTGTCACAAACGTGTTGAATAGTACCGGGTACAGATTCTGCACGATAGATCCCCCAATCATAATTGTTTACTTTTGCAACCCAGATACTGGTTCCAACAATAATAGAATTAAGATTGGCACTAATACTTGCAGGATTAGACAAATCAAACACTGTAATGTCAATATCATCAATGTTAACATAACCAGCTGATGGCAATGCAATATCTGTTGGCAGCGTAGTTGTAGTTGGTAACAATGCTGTTGTAGTTAACGGAAAACTATTTTTCCATACATCGCTAAGGAAAATTTGCTGGTCGGCAGTACTTGTTTCGTTCGGCACAACAACTTGTACCAAACTAGGATTACTAGATAATAATGCACGATTTAATCTTAAATCAAAGAAACTGCGATTGGCATTTGCGCCATATACTCCGCGTTGTACTGCCCAGTTTTCGTAAATTTTGTAATCAGCAATTTCTTTATTAAACTTAGCTTGGCCAAACAGATCAGTGCTGTTTTTAGTTCCTTTGGTTCCAAGGAACTCTCTGTAAATATTAAGTTGACTTACATCATCAAGATTTAATGCAGCCATATACTGTCTGGGTCTAAATCCAATCAGCCCATAACTTAATAAATCATTGTCACTGATCAGGTTAGCCGAATTAATGTCATAGCTATTGCTGAGTTGATCAGCTTTGTTTGCAAGGTTGGCCAATAATCCCTGTTCGATAAATGTATAATCACTTTGATTCCAATCATTGTAGTTGAACTTGGTACTAGGTTGCACAATAGTTGCTGCGCTCCAGTATGCACCTTTGTATTTTACTATTTCACCTTTGGCATAAGTTTTTAAACCAGTCCAAGTAAGAATATTGTCTTGATTTAAAATAAAGCCTTGTGCATTTACACTCCCGTCCCACTCTGTAGTAGTGGTTCCAGAAATATACAGTCGACTTTGTCTAGCACCTGTGATAGGTTCAAAGATTAAGTCACCAAATAAACTGGCGTTATCCAACACAATCATGCTTTCAAAGCTGGTGTAACGTATGTCAATGAAACTTATACTTTGATTGTTCAAGGGTTGAACAGTAAAGTTATTATCAACTCGAACAATGTTGAGATCTCGTACAGGAAAATCTCTACGATTTTGATCAAGTATGACATGTTCCGCAGTTTGTGATGTTATTGTGTCTACTACAGCTTGTTCTTTAAAAACTGACAATCCAATGGCCAATGGATTTAAGTTGATTAGGGAGCCGTCGCCCCACCCTTGTTGGCTCCAGTATATGAACTCGTAAACCATTTGTGACCAAGTCATCAAATAACCATTGGTTTGATTGGTAAATTCAAAGCCTTGTGATTCTAGGAATTTTCCGTAACTTAACAAGAAGTTGGCTACAGCTGATTCAGTTGTGAATACAAATCCATAGGGAACCTGAGAGATAGTGTCTGTGTAGTTGGCAGGCACTTTGATAGTTTTACCGGCCACACTGTATGTTTCAAATTGCCCGACTGGGATGCTGGTAAATGTGTTGAAGAATGGTCTTGCAGTGCTGTAACCAAACACGGCCCATCCACCATCCGTCACTTGAATCACAACTGAACTGTAAATCAATCGGTCAAATGGTTGATTTTTATACACCAACAGTTGATAACTTTCTGGAGGAATCTGCAAAGACGAGTTGGTCGAATTAGGACTTGATTTTTCAGTATAAATTTTTAGATACTGCTTGTCTGAGAATGACGCCATTCTGTAGCACAGCCGCACATCTAAATTCTGCAGGTCTTTTTCTAGTGCCACAGTACTATTAGTACCTGTGATACGATTATAGTCAACAATCCAGTTGATGTAACTGGCTTTGCTAGTACCATCACCATATACTTGCACGCCATTGGCGTCCAGTCTGTAACGACCGTTGTAAAGATACTGATCAAATTCTGTGCTGTATTTGTACAAGTCTCTGTCGGCAAACAGTGCAAAAAATTTAGCAGGTCGAGTCAGTGCCAATAATCGCATCACAGCAAATGGATAGTCGCTTGAGTTCCACCATGATGCTTCTACTGGCCCACCGTCGCCTGGTGTCCAACTCTTTTGGAATGTTTGTGGATTGTATCCACCTACTACTGATTGTATTGGCGCCAATAACACGCCAGCACTATCTGTTGGAAGTACAGAAGTAAGTCCAGGTCTAGCATAAGCCAACAATGTATATGCACCTACTGGATCTCTCACAAGACCAAGTTCCAAATCATCCCACAAGTTCATGTTGTCAGATGTGTATGGTGCAGGACCGTAGGTAATTTCCCACCAGTCTGGCTGAACTGAAAACCCAAGCATTTCCCAAGGTGCCAATTCTGGTTGTTGGGTATCGTAGAAATAACGATAGATACCGCGCCAGGCGCCCAATAACGTATCACCGTTGAGTTTGTTGGTCGAAGAACTGTAGTTGTAAGTAAACGGATTACTAACGTTATATGTTTGTTCGTTATAGTTTAATTTGTTCCAGCCAACATAACTTAAGAAGTTTGTTTCTAATATGGTGTTGATTTCAGCAGCACTGTAACCAGTATCTCTAAACTGACCTGGCAATACATCTACCAAATCAAGCGGTACAGGATTGCCATCCAATTTGATGTTGTTGTAAATTCTAGTTTCAAATTCCAACAATACTTCGTCACGGATATCACCAAAGATAGGAGTCTGACTACCGTCGTGCCCTAACACAACCAATTGGTCTCCATCACTGGTTTTAACTGGCACAATTGCCGGGCGCCATGCAGGATACAAGCCCATCTTGCTAGGTGTGTTAGGTACATAGGTGCCATAAGTGGCACTGTATTCCTGAATCACAACTGTATCGCCAATTGCTAAATTAATTAAAATATCAATGCGCGGCCCATCTGTTGCTACAGTGTATTCTAAATCTCTAGTTAAGATCCTATCATTCACATACACATTCATACCAAGGTAATTGGCCGATGTGTAATTGTAAACTTGCACAGTGTCAAACACCTGGCTGGTGGTGTAACTAACTGTGTAAGTTGATGTTGAGAACACTGCGCTAGCCGGCAGCATGTCACTCCAATAAAATGGATTGCTTGATGTTCTTCCCAGTGTGATTTCAGCTATCACCAAATCAAGAACTTGCGATGCAGTTTGATACTGTATGGTCTGTCTAGTCACCGCTTCCAGCATTTGATTTTTGTACTTTTGGTATTCTCTGCTGTTGTATTCTAGCGCACCAAAAATGTTGTACTGCTGAGACCGCATGAAGTATCCAGCAAGAGTCAGTGGCGAGCTTTGTTGTAAAATTACTTGTCCGTAAGGTATGATGTCACCAAGGTCTCTGGTGTTGTTGGCACCATTAATTGCACCACGGAATGTGGTTAAATTTTGACAAATACTATTATAATGAGTACGCAATGTGCCCAATGTAAAATTTGGGCTGTTGGCATTCAGCGGATTGTTATTGAGATTAAGCGGAACTTGATAAAATGCCTGTTCACTAACTTGATCGCTGAGTACTTCAACTTCAATCACATCTCCAACCACATGCACAGTTTTAAATGTAATGGTAGTGGTATTGCTTGTAGTGGTCACTGTGTATACGCCAGGATCTTGGAATATTGATCCCACAAATACTTTTACGCTAGGCACAGTTGTTACAGTGTTTGACTGAACAGCAATATCCAGTAGCAACGGTTGCAAGTTGTAAATAAATTTGAACTGCTGGCGCATTAACGTTGGTACCACAGCAGTTTGCCAACCAATCAATCTTTCATGGACAGTTCTTGATACGTATTCATACACAAATCCAAAACTGATTGGTGCTGTAGTACTGGTGTTGTTGATTACATATACAAATGTATCTGAATATAAATTGTTGTCAAATACAATATCTCCCACATTAGTCAATGAGAGATATTTGAGTGCTAGTTGCAATACTGGATCTGCAGGTCCTGATCCAGTGGCATAGCTAAACAACTTTGTGCCTGCAAATGTTGAGCTGGGATATGTAGTTCTGTTGGCAAGACTTATGCCATTTGCATCGTATATGTCGAACAATGGTGCTTGTTGCACCGCGGTTTTTTGTTGTGCTTCTAACCAATTTACACCATCATACCAATAGGTAACTCCTGCCTGGGACCCGCTAAGACACACAGTGTTTTGGTCAATTAAAATTTCGCCATCTGGTGCTTGAACCAAATTTATAATTGGTTGTGCAATCAACGGAACCACTGTGTCTGGTACAACAAAATTTACCACATAGATTTTGTCACGCACACTAGGATCTAGATCGGCTGCAAATATTATACGACTGCCGTTGACAACTGTGTAATTATTAACTGAATAACCAGTACTGCCTTCAACATTGCTAAACGCATCAGTTTCTGTGAAGTCAATTACATTCACTGGTTGTTTGGCATCTGTGCCCATGTTATACAATCTAATGCCACCACGAAATTGTATAATTGGTCGTTTGCCTTTGCGATCATTGTCTATCACAACCGGAGTACCATTATAAACACTAGTGGCATTAAGCACATCAATATGGAACCAACGATTACTACGACTCCATGCATTTAGGTCAGCACTGTCTCGACTGATAGTAAGATAATCAACAGCACTAGCAAAAGCATATTCTTCTGGCGTGATATAATTTTCTACAGGTAGCAATTTTATAGCTGTGCCTACCCCACCTACATAGTACTGTGGATTTTGGCTGGCAGTGGCAGTCATAGTTCCGTTGGCTGAAGTCAATGTCAATGCTGGGCCATTCTTCGTCACACTTACTTTGAATTGGCTGGTACTAAAAACTGACTGGACATAATAAGTCACTCCAGTACTAACACCACCAAATGCTGTGCCGGTGAAAATAACTTCTTGCCCCACGGCCATTCCTGTTGTGGACTCAGTGGTAATAAGATTGATACCTGATGCAGTATTTGTACAAACAAACGCCTTGCTTCCTGTGGCATAGCTTTCTGGCAACACACTACCTGAAAATTGAACTTTTAAACCATTAGTAAACGTCACACCATTTGGACTGGTGTAATTGGTTTTGCCCAGGATATCTTCAACATAAATTGTACTGGTGCCAGTTTGTTCAATCAATCGTATGGTACCAAAAATTTCTGGGTCAGTTCCGTCTTGGTAATACAATGTATCTAGCTTGGCTGTGAGCACTGGCATTTCGATAATATAACCAGCTTGATTTTTATACCATTGAGTGCTGGCATATTCTGTACCATATCGTATAGACCACTTTTGCAAGTTGTTTATAATTTGTATACTGCCCAGTGAGAGATAGGTAAAATTACCAAGTGTAACATAACTTATACGCCAAATGTCATAGTAATCAGTAGCAGTATTACCGTAACTATTAGCAAATACCAAAGTTCTAGTGTTAAGTTGAGTGATACCATCAATACCACCGTAAGTGGCAATAAATTGATCCAGTCTAGCACCATCAATATCTTCAAAACTCAAATTGGTAACAAGATCTACTGTGCCAATGGTGGTAAGATTGTAAAAGAAATCTTGCGATGTTTTTTGTGGTACGTTGAAATTAATTGTTCCGAGATCAATGCCGTTGTCGGTGACGCCGTAGACAGATCTAGAACTTATGTTTGGAGTGATGAGATTTTGACCATTAATACCTGGATTTGTTTGTATCCAAAATCCGGGACCGTCACCAGGTTCTGCATCAACTACACTAATGGTCCCGCGCATGAGACTTTGATTTTGGCAAGAATAATACAGTGTGTTGGGTGCATTTTGTGGCACAGTAAAAGTTACTGTGCCGGTTGTTGAACCATTACGAGAAACGCCCGAACTATAAGCATCGCCTGTGCCTGTGGTAGGAACAGTTTTGATCCAGAATGGAAAATCACCTTGCAAAAATAAAGTAAAGGTATATGTATTGCCACGTGTTAAAACAATCGTAGCATTAGGATCATTGTCAATATTGTAACTGGTAACGTTGGTTCTTGTTACTCGATAGTTGACAGATTCTTTGGTGTTTTGCGCTACTTGAAAAGTGTAGTTGCCGCCGCGTACCAAGTTTATTGTAGGATTGTTTCCGGTCACACCTGAAAATGTATAAACACCGTTTTCTCGGTTTACTACAAAATTTTGACTCAGTGCCACGCCAGGAGACTGTACAGTTACCACGTCGGGTCCATTAGGAACCCAATAGTATTGGCTAAAGTTTACGAATGTATCAAAATCAATGAACGGATCAAATGTATAGTAATCACTGGTATACAGTCGGCTGGGTTGTGTTGATGGACTGCCTTGATACACTAACGTATCGGTTATACCTGGATAGGTAATAGCATCAATAATTTTGCTGTTGTCCTTGGGATCAACACTAATCACACCTGGTTCAAGTTGATAATCTGTACGAGCTTTGCTGGGTTCAAGAACATATTTGTCGTTGGGATTTACACCTGGACCAACTGTGCGACCAATATATCCTTGAGTCTTTTTAAACTTTGGTTCTTGAATCAGCTGATCCAATGTAGCAGCCAAAAACTGCTTGTTAGCGTCAGTTTGAAAAATTTCAGGAAGAAAATCTACACTACGTACTCGTGCCATTAAATTACTCCGCTACCAGGTGCAGTACGCAAGTTGGTACTGGTCAATGCATCAATCACAACAATATTGTCAATGGTAGCGCCGTTAACAAATATTTCACTGGGTTCTGCTCGCACTTCGTACATGTCGCCAAAGTATTTTTGTGTGTCTAGTGGCACTAACACCACTGAACTAATGATTGTTCCAAGATATCTGTGCAGGTATGCTGCTAGCTCTGAAAAATAAAACGTGTCGCCAAAGCTCCATTTGTCAATGCTGAAATATTCATTCATGGCTGCCAGCACAGAACTTTGTATTTCACTAGTGCTGGCAGTGGAATTCTGAGCACGGATAACTTTGATTGTGGCCTGCAATGTCTTGGCTGCTTTGGGCCCAAACAATGGCTTAAACACCACAGAATTCAAAATAATGTTATCACTTAGCATTTTGTATTCATTAAGATTTTGATACTCTGTGCTGAGTTCATCAATAGTTGGCATGTCTGGCTCTGCCACTGTGCCAGTAGTGTCTGTAATCCAATTTTGGTAAGCAGTATAGTATGCCTGTGTCACAACATACAAGTCAATGATGTTAGTAGTACCTGGATCAATTCTATTGGTCAACGGTGAGTTATGACGATATTGAAAATACAAGGCCTGGCGACCAGTTCTAGCAATCCATCCTGATTCAGAGTTAATAACTCGTACTCCGGCAACGTTTACTGTAAGTTTGTAGAATGCCTGTTCGCTGTATGCGTAGAATACCTGGCCCGGAGAATATTGAAACTTAACCAATTCAATACTATCATATGTAGGATAGTCTGAATTTACTACGTCTGGTTCAACCAACAGGTATCTTTGTAAATTGTCAAAGTCCACAGTCTGTTGCAAGAACACTAGCTTAAGGTTAGGGTTGACTGTTGGTGCAACAATTTCATCAAAGAAATCTGGATTGTCTGGAACACCATCACTATCGCTATCTCTGTAGCTGATCAGCACTTGGAAGTCGTCAATATATCCGTCAGACTCTACAGGTTGGCCAATAATAGTAGTAAAAATATCTCCTGGCAGTGGGGATGAACTGTCTGGTTTGGTGTTTACTGCCAACACATTAATAAAGTCTTTAATTGTGGTGCCGGAACGGCTGTCATAGATCTTCTGGTTACCGTAGAAGAAAAATCTTGTTTGTAATACTGAGCCAAAGTAATAGGCAAGTCCTCGGTATGTGATTGTGTACTTGTTGTCTACTGCCACAAACTGCACCATCCAACTGGCATCTAAATTTTGTCCTGATGTGTTGCCTGCGTAAGTCTGACTCCAGGTAGCATCAGCATTCAAGTTGGTGCTGGTAATTAGATACCAGGTGCCAGCAGTACCTGTGATAGTTCCATCATTGTCATACCCAAGACCAAAATTTCTATACAACAAAATTTGTTGTGTTATTTCTTCTCTTATGGTAGTGCTTAGATCTGTAAGGAACACAGGAATAATGCTGTCAACTACAGCACCAGTAGGCACAAAGTTGTTGAGCGCAACTGGGCCTTGGCCATTGGTTAGATTACCAACTCCGCCGTTGCTGCCATCACCTACTATTGTAAGCGGACTGGCCCAAATTTCCATATGATCTTCAGGTCTAGTTGGCAAACCAGCTTTCAATCTGTTGTTGGCATCAAAGTAATATGGCTGTCCGTTGATTACTGGCGGCACAAATTTTATTAGACTTTTTTGCACCACATACTTGAATGCAGTGCTGCTATAGGTTCCAACCATGACCGGCGCACCTAATGCGTTTTGAAAATAACCTGTGGTTTCATTTGCCAGCGTGGTACTTTGATGCCAGGTGCTGAGTGCGGTAGCACCAGTGTTCACATTTATTCTTGGAAAGTTAGCGTAATAAAATTGTTTAAATGTAGCACTAGAAATTGCAGGTTGCACTTGATTGGTAATCAGATCAGCAATTTCATTGCGATTGGTCCAAGCAAACAGTGTGGTAGGCAAAATATTATTTTCCCACATGGCACCATCACTAGAAAATGTATTGGTTGATGAATATTTGCCAGTGTTATCCACTAAATCAAGATAGCGACTGGTGCCAATAGATGCACGATTCAAAGCCTTACTTTTGATAATCGAGTTATAAAGAGTAAACGGAAATAGATTGTAGTCTTCGCCGTTGACCATGCGATTTTGCGTGTAATATCTTGCTGGAGCTCGTTGTTTGATAGCATCAATGCTTTCACGGCTTTGTGCATTGCTTACTGGTTGTGTGATACCACAGGTAAATGTGATCGTTTGCAAATTGCCATTGCGGTCAATGTAACTGATTGGCAATACCACATTCTGCATTTCAGCAGGATTGATAATGTATTGCAAGCCATTCGAAGCACGAACATACGCACGAAAGATACCAACCGGAATTTCTGAAAACACTCCATCACCAAACACCATGGTAATTTGATCATTGGTTCTGCTGGTTACAGAAAAAATTGGTCTCAGTGTTGCAGTTTGTTCTGCAGCCGCTGAATAAATGTTGTCGGTATAAGTCCACTCTCTGCTGATGGTACCCACATTGTCTAACTGGAACAACCAGCGGTCTTCGTTGTTGACGCCATCAATGTTTATGTTTACCGTGCGATTGGCAATGCGTTCGGCCAAATTGAAGTCTTGGTTTTGCAAGGTGCCTTGTTTGAAAAAGAAAAAGAAACCGTTATTGGCCGATTGGTAGCCTAGCTGGTCATTGCGATATAATATTTTGAAAGTGCTGTTGGGTTTTGGACTGGGTTCATAAATGTAATCTCTGCCGGCTGTGGTCGAAGTTGTGGCTTCGAACGGCATGTTTACGCCATCCACGGTAGCAGTATATGGAATCACTGGCAAAAATCCAGGTACTAAATTTATACCATATTCACTAGTGTCCACACCTAGGATTGTTTGACGATTAGACGGGCGGCCAATCTTTTGACTGCTGACCAGAGATGAATTCACAATGGCATTCCATTGTTCTAACCAGTCAAAGTTTGTGGGATCCGCCCAGTTCACCGTTACGTTGGCCAAGTTAACACCGTTGTAGTCCACCACGTTTTCTGTGGTGGTCACGCTGAATGCTTTGAGCAAGCCCTGTGCGGCTGTGTTTCGTTTGGCTGTATAGCTCACAAGATTGGCCAGACGTGTGACCGAATCTCTACGTTCCGCTGTGTCTAAATAGTTCTCTCTGGTGTTAAGGTCAGTGCGGAAAGCCAGTGCCTGTCCCATAAACGCAATAACATCCAATAAGGCAATATATTCTGACGATTCAATGTAGTCATTGAATGTTTCTGGATAGTACAAACGCAGATAATCAGTAAAACTCTTGCGTAGAGTTTCAAAGTCGTAGCTTTGGAAGTCTGCTTCGCGATAGGTTTGATAGATCTGTTTCCAATCTTCTACGCCAAATATCGCTGTTTGTCTAGTGGTTTTTGCCATTGGGTCTGGGCCTTGTATTCTTTATCTGTTATTTATACGGATAAAAAACGGCGTAGTTATACGTAGCTGGCCGAACGGCTGACTTGATTGAAGAATACGTTTAGAATCTCAGCATTAACGCCGCCCACAGTTTGTATTTCTAACTCAATCAGCATGCCATTTTCTTGAGGATATACATTAATGTTGCTGATGAATATTCTAGGATCACCGCCTGCCACTCGTTGCACTTCGTTTATAATGCCCTGTTGAACAGCATCAACTTGATTTTCAAACAGGTAGTTCCACAGAACCGTACCATATCCTGGGCGGCCGGGCAGTTGTCCTTGACGAATGTTAAAGGCATTTAAGAGGTCGCGTTTGATCAATTCAAAGTCCACGAGTGTGAATTTTTTGTATTGATTCTGTGTGTTAAAGCCAACAAAGGTAGTCATGATTATATTTATTTAAAATTAACCAGCGCCGCTGTAGGTATTGCTAGACGCTCTGACTGAAATTTTGTTAGCCAGATCTTTGATTAACTCTCTAACTCGATCGCTAAGTTGAACTACTTCACCACTAGAAAAACTGATAATTGCTCTAGTAAATGCATCTTGAGCTATGCTTTCTTTAGAATATCTTTTAAATGTGTCTGGGAATTTTTTATGTTCTGCTTTTCCGGCCTCAAGCAGTTGGTTTACATTAGTTCTGATTTTAGCCCGAATTGCCACAGCCTCACCATTGACCTGATTCCATTGTTCCTGAGTAATAGTTTGATAATCTTGATTGAGTGAGTTAATTCTTTTTTCCAATGCAGTAAATTCTGCTGCGGTTGTTCTGGCAAGGTCATACAATCCCTCCATCGCTGGATACGAATTGCTGCTAGATACTGTAACTTCTGGAACTCTATCGTCACCTGTAACTCGTTTAGCGGCAGCATCTACTGTGGCAGTGTCTACAGTATTTGATGCTGGTTCAGGCTTGGTTTCTTGTAGTACTGGTGCATCAACTTTAGTCTGGGTAAGATTCACAGCAAATGCGCCGTTTGTGGCGGCAGCATCCATTTTGGCTTTGACATCAGCCGGTAATCCTGGTGTGTTCTTGGCCCAATTAACTGTGTCAGGTACACTCTTGGCAGCATTGGTAGCCAAGCCACTTAGCGCCTGTGGGGTCAACTTGTCTGTAGGGATACCAACTGATTTTAAATCATTGATACCAGATTTCATTAGGCCTTGCTGTAATTTGTCTTGCAGTCCAGTGTTGCCTAGCAGGCCGCTGAGACTTTTTACGCCATCTTTACCAGTCCATACTGTAGGACTCTTTAACACACTGGTAAGATCATTTTCACCTGCTGCCAGGAATGCCGCTGCGGTACCTGGCTTGATCATTCCAGCACGTTCCAGTTGACTGGCATCAAATCCAAATTTGCCTGCGCCTAATGAATTACTGATTGTGCTGGCACTTTGGCCTACTAATTTTGATGCTTGTGCTAATGCACCAGTAACATCAGGCAAACTCATACTACCAAGTCCACTCAATGCTGGACCTTGTTTGGCAAAATCTGCAACATTAATGCCAGCAGTAGGAGTTCCTTTGATTAATCCAGATATTGTGCCAACTGCTGTGCTGGCCAAACTCCCAACTTGTCCTGCTGCTCCTGTAAGTGGCCCACTAAGGGCGCCTAGTGTTCCAGAGAATGCTCCTATAGCTCCTGATACACCACCTGTGGCATAGGCAGAGTCTAACGAAGCATTTCTGCCAGTGATTGGATCAAATCCTGAACCTGCTAGTGATTGTTTAAATGAACTACCAGCAGCGCCGGCTCCGGTGGTCAACGAGTTAAATGCAGCCGTGCCACCTTGTAATGCGCTGGCTACTTGTGTGCCTGCACCTTGACCAAGTGTTCCTATACTGGCTGTGAGACTGCTTAAATTTACACCGCCGGGCAAGCTGCTACCAAATCCGGCAGCTGCCTGACTTAATTGACTTTGAGCGCCAGCAAGTCC